>Ga0209023_10002571_pt1 | contig 22473 bp, 18 predicted proteins | sample LakOneMetagenome_FD_187468 | JGI IMG/M metagenome (GOLD analysis project Ga0209023, IMG submission 187468) | Freshwater and sediment microbial communities from Lake Erie, Canada (SPAdes) (version 2) | ecosystem: Environmental > Aquatic > Freshwater > Lentic | place: Lake Erie, Canada...
CGCGGCTGGCCGCGCGCGTGACCGTTGGCGAGCGGTGCCGGATCGGCGCGCGCGGCATCGTCCACAGCGGCGTCGTGATCGGGGCCGACGGTTTCGGCTTCGCTGCGCACGAGGGTCGCTGGGAGAAGATCGAGCAGCTCGGCGCGGTGCAGATCGGTGACGACGTCGAGATCGGCGCGAACACCTGCATCGACCGCGGTGCGCTCGGCGATACCGTGCTCGGCAACGGCGTCAAGCTGGACAACCTGATCCAGATCGGCCACAACGTGCGCATCGGCGAGCACAGCGCGCTGGCCGGCTGCGTCGGCGTCGCAGGCAGCGCGGTGATCGGCCGGCATTGCACGGTCGGCGGTGCCGGCATGATCGCCGGGCATTTGGAGATTGCCGACCACGTGCACATCTCGGCGGGCTCGCTGGTCAGTCGCTCGATCGTGAAGCCGGGTCACTACACCGGCGTCTTCCCCATCGACGAGAATGCCAACTGGGAGAAGAATGCCGCCACGTTGCGGCAGCTCTACGGTCTGAGGGAGCGGCTGCGCGCACTCGAACGCACGATCGCCGCCCACGGTCCCGGGCAGAACAAGACCACACCATGACCACGACGATGGACATCCACGAAATCCTGAAGCGACTGCCGCATCGCTATCCGTTCCTGCTGGTGGACCGGGTGCTCGAGCTTCAGAAGGGCGATCGGATCAAGGCGCTGAAGAACGTGACGATGAACGAGCCGTTCTTCACCGGCCACTTCCCGCATCGGCCGGTGATGCCCGGCGTGATGATGCTGGAGGCGCTCGCGCAGGCGTCGGCGATCCTGGCGTTCGACCAGCTCGGCGTGATGCCCGACGACAAGACGGTGTTCTATTTCGTCGGCATCGACAACGCACGCTTCAAGAAGCCGGTCGAGCCGGGCGACGCGCTCGTGCTGCATTCGTCGCTGGAGCGCAGCAAGGCCGGCATCGTGAAGTTCAGCGCCCATGCCACGGTCGACGAGGCCACCGTCGTCGCCGCGGACCTGATGTGCACGATGCGACGTCTGGACTGATGACGCGCATCCATCCGACCGCGATCGTCGAGCCCGGTGCCGAACTCGATGAGTCGGTCAGCGTCGGGCCATACAGCATCGTGCGCGAGCACGTGCGCGTCGGCGCCGGCACCAGCATCGGCGCGCATTGCGTCATCGAAGGCCGCACGACGATCGGGCGCGACAACCGCATCTGGCAGTTCGCGTCGCTGGGTGCCGCGCCTCAGGACAAGAAGTACGCGGGCGAGCCGACCGAGCTCGTGATCGGCGACCGCAACGTGATCCGCGAGTTCTGCACCTTCAATACCGGCACCACCCAGGATGTCGGCGTGACCCGCGTCGGCGACGCCAACTGGATCATGGCCTACGTGCACATCGCGCACGATTGCCAGGTCGGCAAGCTGACCACGCTGGCCAACAACACGACGCTTGGCGGCCATGTGCACGTGGGCGATTGGGCCACGCTCGGTGGCTTCACCGGTGTCCATCAGTTCGTCAAGGTCGGTGCGCACGTGATGGCGGGCTTCCAGAGCCACATCTCGCAGGACGTGCCGCCGTACATGACGGTCGACGGCAATCCGTTGGCCGTTCGGACGTACAACGCCGAGGGCCTGAAGCGCCGCGGCTTCGATGCGCCGCGCATCGCCGCGGTCAAGCAGATGCATCGCCTGCTGTACCGCTCGAACCTGACGCTGGAGCAATCGCGCGAGGCGATCGCCGCGCTCGCGGCCGAGTTGCCGCACGCGGCCGCGGACATCGCACCGATGACCGAGTTCCTCGCGCAGGCTCGGCGCGGCATCGTGCGCTAGCGGGCCGGGCATGGACGAGGCGCAAGCACCGCGCATCGCGATGGTGGCCGGCGAGGCGTCGGGCGATCTGCTCGGGGGCCTGTTGCTCGGCGGGCTGAAGGCGCGCTGGCCGGCGTTGCGCGCTGCCGGCATCGGTGGGCCGAAGATGGTCGCGCAGGGCTTCGACGCCTGGTGGCCGCACGACAAGCTGTCGGTCAGCGGCTATGTCGAAGTGCTGAGCCACTACCGCGAGATCTCGGGCATCCGCAATCAGCTGACCGACCGGCTGTTGAAGGCGGACAGCGCGGAGCGGCCGGACCTGTTCATCGGCATCGACGCACCCGACTTCAACCTCGACCTCGAAGCCAAGCTGAAGTCGCAGGGCATCAAGACGATCCACTTCGTCAGCCCGTCGATCTGGGCCTGGCGCGGCAAGCGCATCGAGAAGATCCGCCGCGCGACCGACCTGGTGCTGTGCATCTTCCCGTTCGAGCCGCCGATCTATGCGAAGCAGGGTATCGCCGCGGCGTACGTGGGCCATCCGCTGGCCGACGTGATCCCGATGGAGGTGCCGCGCGCGCCGGCGCGCGCCGCGCTCGGGCTGGGCGAGGACGAGGTCGTGGTCGCGATGCTGCCCGGCAGCCGCCGCGCCGAGGTCCAGTACATCGCACCGCTGCTGCTGCAGGCGGCGATCAAGATGAACCAGGAACGCCCGGCGCTGAAGTTCGTGCTGCCGGTCGTGCCGGGCCTGCGCCATGTGCTGGAGCCGCTGCGCAAGCAGCACGCGCCGAACCTGCCGATCCAGCTGCTCGACGGCCAGTCGCACGAGGCGCTGGCCGGCTGCGACGTGACGCTGGTGGCCAGCGGCACCGCGACGCTCGAAGCGGCGCTGTTCAAGCGGCCGATGGTGATCACCTATGCAATGCACGCGCTGAACTGGCAGATGATGAAGCGCATGAAGTATCAGCCGTGGGTCGGCCTGCCGAACATCCTGCTGAACGATTTCGCCGTGCCCGAATTGCTGCAGGGCGATGCGACGCCCGAGCGCCTCGCGCATGCAGCGCTCGCCTGGCTCGACGATCCGCAGCGCTGCGCCGACTTGCAGGCGCGGCTGACGACCCTGCACCACACCCTGCGTTGCAACACCGCGAAGGCGGCCACCGATGCGATCGAGAAGGTTCTTGCGGGCTGAGCAGCTCGGCCTCGTGTTCGACGCGCCGCCCGGCCTCGTGGCCGGCGTGGACGAAGCCGGCCGCGGCCCGCTCGCCGGCCCGGTGGTGGCCGCGGCGGTGATCCTCGATCTGCGCAAGCCGATCCGCGGCCTGAAGGATTCGAAGCTGCTGACGCCGCTCAGGCGCGAACGGCTGTTCGACGAGATCCATGCCAAGGCGCTGTGCCTGTGCATCGCGCAGGCGAGCGTGCAGGAGATCGACGAGCTCAACATCCTGCAGGCCACGATGCTCGCGATGCGCCGCGCGGTCGAGGGCCTGCGGTTGCGGCCGAGCAAGGTGCTGGTGGACGGCAACCGCCTCCCCACGTTGCGGATCGCGGCCGAGGCGATCGTCGACGGCGATGCGAAGATCAGGTCGATCTCCGCGGCGTCGATCCTGGCCAAGGTGCATCGCGATCGCCTCTGCGTGCAATTGCACGCGCAGCATCCGCAGTACGGCTTCGACGGCCACAAGGGCTACGCGACCGCGCTGCACCTCGCGGCGCTGCGTGAGCACGGCGCGTGCCCCGAGCATCGACGCAGTTTCGCGCCGGTGCGCGATGTGCTGCCGCCGCCGGTTGTCGATGAACGTCAAGTCGATCACCTCGCGCGATAACGCGCTGCTGGCGCGCGTGCGCAAGCTCGCGGGCGACGCGGCGGCGTACCGCAAGCTGGGCGAGATCTGGATCGAAGGCGAGCATCTGTGCGCCGCCTACGTCGAGCGCGATGGCGTGCCGTTGCAGGCGATCGTCGGCGAGTCCGGTTGGGCGTCGCCGGCGCTGCGCGCGCTGGCCGGCCGCGCGCCGCAGGCCGCAGTGCTGCCGGATGCGTTGATGGCCGGTCTGAGCACGCTGGAGTCGCCCGCGCCGATCGGCTTCGTCGTGCCCTGGCGCGGGCCAGGCGAGCTCGCAACCGATCAGCCGAGCGTCGTGCTCGACCGGGTGCAGGATGCCGGCAACGTCGGCAACGTGCTCCGCAGCGCCGCCGCGTTCGGCTTCACCCAGGTCATCGCGATCAAGGGCACGGCGGCGCTGTGGTCGCCGAAGGTGCTGCGCGCAGGCATGGGCGCACATTTCGGGCTGCGGCTGATCGAGGGAGCCGGCGACGACGCCGTCGCCACGCTCGCGCTGCCGATGCTCGCCGCGAGCTCGCACGCGCGCCGCGCGTTGCACGAGACCCGCTTGCCGTGGCCGTGCGCGTGGGTGCTGGGGCACGAGGGCCAAGGCGTGTCCGATGTGCTGATGCGGCGCTGCGCCGACGTGCTGCGCATTGCGCAGCCGGGCGGCGAGGAGTCGCTCAATGTCGCGGCGGCGGCGGCGATCTGCCTGTACGAATCGGTTCGGCAGCGCTCGGTTTCATTCGACTAGGGATAGAACACCCCGCGCACGAGTTCGACACTGCCGCCTGACGACAGGTTGGCGATGAACATCCGGCGTCATCTCATGCTGACGGTGATTGTGGCGATCGTGTTGATGGCCACGGTGGGCATCAGTGCACTCGTCGCGGGCGTGTGGGTGACGCGCCAGATCGCGATCGCCAGTGCGCGCGACCTCGGCGTGCAGCTGCAGGTGGCGCTGACCTTTCTCGATCCGCACGACGGCAAGACGCTGCTCGACGAGCAGCGCGTGCTGCAGGACTTCATCGCGTCGGTGCACAAGCTGGCCGGTCGGGACATCGTCGTCGTCGACGCCAGCAAGGTCGATATCGGCGATGTGCCGGGTGCGCAGCAGGATGTCGGCAAGCGCTTCGATCACGACCCGAACAACGAAGTCGGGCTGACGATCGCCGATGGCCAGGAGCGCACGTTCACCGAGATCAGCGCGTTGTACCCGGACGGCATCGAGTCGCTCGTGCTGCCGCTGCGGGAGGATCGGCCCGGCGGCTTTCGCGGCGCCTTGGTGATCGAGTACACGCCGTTTCTGGATCAGGCGCAACGCCGCATGCGCACGGCCCTGATCCTGATCGGCAGTTGCGCCGCGCTCGCGGTGCTCGCGGCGACGCTGTCGGCGACCGTGCTGGTTCGCCGCATCGGCCGCGGGCTGGACGCGCTGACCGGAGGCATCAGCGCGCTCGGCTCGGGCAAGTCCGGCGCACGCGTCGAGCGCGTCTCGAACGACGAGTTCGGCGTGCTGGCGCGCGGCTTCAACGAGATGGCCGAGCAGATCCAGACTTCGCGATCCACGATCGATGCGCAACGCATCGTGCAGGACGTGCTGGACAGCGCCGCCGATGGCATCGTGCTGCTCGATGAGCGCGCCACGATCGTCGCGGCGAATCCGGCCGCTGCCGTCATGAGCGAGCTGCCGGCAGATCGGCTGATCGGAGCGGCCTGGGCCGATGCGATCGCGCTGCGCGACCGCGACGGCGCACCGTTCAGCGACGCCGGCTCGCCGGTCGATGCGGCCATCGCGACCGGCCGACGCACGCGCCTGGAAGCAGGCATCGCACGCGCGAACGGCGAGATTGCACCGATCGTGCTCACCTGCAATCCGTTGCGCCAGGCCGCCGGGCACCTGGTCGTCACGCTGGCCGACATCAGCCAGCTGCGCCGCGCCGAGCGCGAGATCGGCGAGCGTGCCGATGCGCTGGCAGCGGCCAACCGGGAGTTGCGGCTCAGCTCGGACTACACGATCCAGCTCGTGCGGCTGGGTGAACTGCTGCAGGCCTGCGTCTCCTTCGACGAGGCCCACGCGGTGATCGAGGCGGCGATGCCGGGCTTCTTCGGTGCGACGAGCGGCGGTCTGCACCTGACCTCGGCATCGCGCAACCTCGTCGAGGAGGTCGCGCGCTGGGGCGTGCTGCGTTCGAGCGCCGCGGTCTTCGGCCCGCAGGACTGCTGGGCGCTGCGGCGCGGGCAGGAGCACCGCATGACGCGCGACGCCCTGGCGCCGCGCTGCCGGCACATCAGCGCGCCGGCCGAGGCCACCTGCATCTGCCTGCCGCTGGCGGCGCAGGGCGAGACGCTCGGGATCCTGCACCTGTGCCGCCTCGCGGGTGACGTCGACAAGGCCGGCGCGGCGCAGCAGGACGACATCGTCGAGCGCCCGCAGATCCTGCGCGGCGTGGCCGACACGATCGCGCTCGCGGTGGCGAATCTGCGTCTGCGCGAAGCGCTGCGCCAGCAATCGATACGCGACCCGAGCACCGGGCTGTTCAACCGCCGCTACCTCGAGGAAACCGGGGCGCGCGAACTGCACCGCGCCCAGCGCACGGGCCAGACGCTGGTGGCGATGATGGTCGACATCGACCACTTCAAGAGCTTCAACGACACGTTCGGCCACGAGGCCGGCGACCTGGTGCTCAAGGAGGTGGGACTGCTGCTGGCCCAGAGTTGCCGCGATGCCGACATCGCCGCGCGCTACGGCGGCGAGGAGTTTGCGATCGTGCTGCCGGGCGCCGCGCTGGACGACGGCGTGCGCCGCGCCGAGGCGCTGCGTGCGGCGATCGGCGCGTTGCACATCAGCTATCGCAACCAGCCGCTCGGGCAACTCACCGCATCGTTCGGCGTCGCGTCGTATCCCGGCGCCGGCGGCGAGTTTGTCGATCTGCTGCGCAGCGCCGACCGCGCGCTGTACTGGGCCAAGTCGCACGGGCGCAATCGCGTCGCCTCGACGAATGACCTGCCGGCCTCGGGCGTCGACGTCGTGATCAGTACATGAGCCGATCGGGCCGCAGGTCGCGCAGGATCGTCGTCGCGATCTCCTCGATCGACTTGTGCGTCGACGACAGCCAGGCGATGCCTTCGCGCCGCATCATCGTCTCGGCCTCCTTGACCTCGGCACGGCAGTTCTCGATCGACGCGTAGCGGCTGCCGGGGCGCCGCTCGTTGCGGATCGAGCTCAGCCGCTCCGGGTCGATCGTGAGGCCGAAGCACTTCTTCTTGTACGGCGCCAGCGACGCCGGAATCGCACCGCGCTCGAAATCCTCCGGAATCAGCGGGTAGTTCGCCGCCTTGATGCCGTGCTGCATCGCCAGGTACAGCGAGGTCGGCGTCTTGCCGCTGCGGCTGACGCCGACCAGGATCACGTCGGCCTCCGCCAGATTCTTGGCCGACTGGCCGTCGTCGTGGGCGAGCGAGAAATTGATCGCCTCGATGCGGTCGGTGTATTCCTGGCTCTTGGAAACGTCCGGGAAGCGGCCGACGCGGTGGTTCGACGTCATCGCCAGCTCGATCTCGAGCGGCTCGATGAAGGTGTTGAACATGTCCAGCACCATCCCCTTGCAGTCGTTCTTGATGACCGACAAGATCTCGGGATCGACCAGCGTCAGGAACACGATCGGCTTGCGTCCCTCGGTTTCGGCGGAGTGATTGATCTCGCGCAGCACCTGGTGCGCCTTGTCCGGCGTGTCGATGAAGGGGCGTCGCACATGGCGCGGCTTGATCGCGAACTGCGACAGGATCGAGTTGCCGAAGGTCTCGGCGGTGATGCCGGTGCCGTCGGAGATGAAGAACACGGTGCGGTTGGCCATGGGGGATCGGGTCGTGCGTTCAGGTGGGATGGCCGTGATCATAGGCAGTCGGCAGGCGGCGGACCGGCCTCTTGCCTCTAGAATCGTTCGCAATCTTTGGACCACGCCCGAATGACCGCCAACGCCCGCCGCGCCGCTCCCGATGTCGGGATGCCGCTGCGCGCACGCTGGTCCGGCGTGGAGCCCGCCCTGGAGCCGCGCTCGGGCGCTGCCGCGATTTCTCACCATCCCGGAGCTCTCCCATGTCCAACCCCTCATTGGCGACCGCCCTGGTCGCCCCGTTTGAACACCTGAGAATGACCGACGTCGAGGCGGTCGGCGGCAAGAACGCCTCGCTCGGCGAGATGATCAGCCAGTTGGCCGCCTCCGGCGTGCGCGTCCCCGGCGGCTTTGCGACGACCGCACACGCGTTCCGCCAGTTCCTGCGCCACAACGGGCTGGACCAACGCATCGAGCAGCGCCTGTCGACGCTGAACACCGACGACGTGCGCGCGCTCGCCGACGCCGGCGCCGAGATCCGGCACTGGATCGAATCGACGCCGTTCCCGCCGGATCTTGAAGCGGCGATCACGACATCGTTCGCGGCACTGACCGCGGGCAACCCGAACGCCTCGTTCGCGGTGCGTTCGTCGGCGACCGCGGAAGACCTTCCGGATGCGTCGTTCGCCGGCCAGCAGGAGACCTTCCTGAACGTCGTCGGCATCGCCGACGTGCTGGCGAAGATGAAGGAGGTGTTCGCGTCGCTCTACAACGACCGCGCGATCAGCTACCGCGTGCACAAGGGCTTTGCGCACAGCGACGTCGCGCTGTCGGCCGGCGTGCAGCGCATGGTGCGCTCGGACCTCGGCGCGGCCGGCGTGATGTTCACGATCGACACCGAGTCGGGCTTCTCCGATGTCGTCTTCATCACGTCGAGCTACGGCCTGGGCGAGACCGTGGTGCAGGGCGCGGTGAACCCCGACGAGTTCTACGTCCACAAGCCGGCGCTGCGCGCCGGCAAGCGCGCGATCATCCGCCGCAACCTCGGCTCCAAGCTGATCAAGATGGAGTTCGCCACGCCCGAGGAGAAGGCCGCGAGCGGCCGCCTCGTGAAGACGGTCGACACGCTGCACGAACACCGCAACCGCTACTCGCTGAGCGATGCCGACGTGGCCGAGCTCGCCGCCTACGCGCTGACGATCGAGCAGCACTACGGCCGGCCGATGGACATCGAGTGGGGCAAGGACGGCGTCGACGGCAAGCTCTACATCCTGCAGGCCCGTCCGGAGACGGTGAAGAGCCAGCAGGAGGGCAAGGCCGAGCAACGCTACAAGCTCAAGAGCGACAAGACCAAGAGCACCGTGCTGACCGAGGGCCGCGCGATCGGACAGAAGATCGGCACCGGCCCGGTGCGCATCGTGCACAGCCTGAAGGACATGGACCAGGTTCAGGCCGGCGATGTGCTGGTCACCGACATGACCGATCCGAACTGGGAGCCGGTGATGAAGCGGGCGAGCGCGATCGTCACGAACCGCGGCGGCCGCACCTGCCACGCGGCGATCATCGCGCGCGAACTCGGCATCCCCGCAGTGGTGGGCTGCGGCAACGCGACCGACGTGCTGCAGAGCGGCGCGCTCGTCACCGTCGCCTGCTCCGAGGGGGACACCGGCTACATCTACGACGGGCTGCTCGAGACCGAGGTCAGCGACGTCGAGCGCGGCGAGCTGCCGCCGTGCCCGGTGAAGATCACGATGAACGTCGGCAATCCGCAGCTCGCGTTCGACTTCGCGCAGATGCCCAACAGCGGCGTGGGCCTGGCGCGGCTCGAGTTCATCATCAACAACAACATCGGCGTGCACCCGAAGGCGATCCTCGACTACCCGAACATCGACAGCGACCTGAAGAAGGCGGTCGAGAGCGTCGCGCGCGGGCACGCTTCGCCGCGCGCGTTCTACGTCGACAAGCTCACCGAGGGCATCGCGACGATCGGCGCGGCGTTCTGGCCCAAGCCGGTGATCGTGCGCCTCTCGGACTTCAAGAGCAACGAGTACAAGAAGCTGATCGGCGGCAGCCGCTACGAGCCCGAGGAGGAGAACCCGATGCTGGGCTTTCGCGGCGCGTCGCGCTACGTCAGCGCGGAGTTCGGCGAGGCGTTCGCGATGGAATGCGAAGCGCTCAAGCGCGTGCGCAACGACATGGGCCTGACCAACGTCGAGATCATGGTGCCGTTCGTGCGCACGCTGGCCCAGGCCAAGGCGGTGATCGGCATGCTCGCCGATCGCGGCCTGAAGCGCGCGGCCGACGGCGGCACCGACGGTCTGCGCGTGATCATGATGTGCGAGATCCCGAGCAACGCCGTGCTCGCCGACGAGTTCCTGCAGTACTTCGACGGCATGTCGATCGGCTCGAACGACCTGACGCAGCTCTCGCTCGGCCTGGACCGCGACTCCGGCATGGAGCTGCTCGCGAAGGATTTCGACGAGCGCGACCCGGCGGTCAAGTTCCTGATCTCGCGTGCGATCAAGGCCTGCCGCGCGGCCAACAAGTACGTCGGCATCTGCGGCCAGGGCCCGAGCGACCACCCGGACTTCGCGAACTGGCTCGCCGACGAAGGCATCGGCTCGATCTCGCTGAACCCGGACTCGGTCGTCGAGACCTGGCGGCGCCTGGCGAGTCGCTGACGCAGCGCTACAACGCCAGCGCCATCTGTTCCTTGGCGTGGTACACGCCATCGACCCGGATCGCACGCGGCAGGCTGCCGCAGCGGATGAAGCCGGCGCTTTCGTAGAGATGCGTGGCGGGCGCGTTGCCGGCCGTCACGGTCAGCGTCAGCATCGTCAGGCCGTCGGCGGCACGCGCCTCGGCGATGCACGCATCGAGCAGCGCGCGGCCGACGCCGCCGCGCTGCGTGTCGGCGCGCACCATCATGCCGATCAGGTGCCCGATGTGGCGCACCTTGGTGCGCTGGTCGCGCTCGCAGGTGATCGCGCCGACCAGGTCGGCTCCGACCCAGGCGCCGAGCGTGAACTCGCCGCCCTCGGGACGTTCGAGGCCGAGGCGCGAGCGGTAGCTCTGCGCCGATCGCTCGGGCGCCGGGTCGGAGGTGAAGGCCTGCGGGTAGCGCGCGAGCGTCTCATCACGCAGCGCCTTGTAGGCGGGGAGGTCGTCGGGCTCGAGGCGGCGGATCACAACCGCGGCCATGCGCACTCAGCCGCCGATGTAGTGCATCTCGACGCGACGCTCGCTCGCCGCGGCCGGCGCGCTCGCGCGCAGTTCGGAGTAGCGGTCATCGCGTGCCTGCCAGATCAGGCCGATCGCGCCCAGGATCTGCTCGTCGCTGTAACCGCCGCGCAGCAGGCCGCGCAGGTCGTGGCCGCGATGGGCGAACAGGCAGAGGAACAGCTTGCCTTCGGTCGACAAGCGCGCCCGGTTGCACTCGCCGCAGAACGCCTTGGTGACGCTGGAGATCACGCCGATCTCGCCCGTGCCGTCGGCATAGCGCCAACGCTCGGCGGTCTCGCCCGCGACCTCGGACGGCCGGCGCACCAGCGGCAGCTCGCGCCCGATGCGGGCCACGACCTCGCTCGACGGCAGCACATCGTCCATGCGCCAGCCGTTGGTCGCCCCGACGTCCATGTATTCGATGAAGCGCAGCGTGGCGCCCGAGCCTTTGAAGTGACGCGCCATCGGCAGGATCTGGTCGTCGTTGGTGCCGCGTTGGACGACCATGTTGATCTTCAGCGGCCCCAGGCCCGCCCGCTGCGCCGCGTCGATGCCGGCGAGCACGTCGCGCACCGGGAAGTCGGCGTCGTTCATGCGACGGAACACCGCATCGTCCAGGGCGTCCAGGCTCACGGTGATGCGGTTCAGGCCGGCGTCCTTCAGCGACTGCGCCTTGCGTTCGAGCAGCGAGGCGTTGGTCGTCAGCGTCAGCTCCAGCGGTTCGCCGTCGGGCGTGCGCAACTGCGCGAGCATCTCGATCAGTCGCTCGACGTTCTTGCGCAGCAGCGGCTCCCCGCCCGTGAGGCGGAGCTTGCGCACGCCGTGCGCCGCGAACAGCCGCGCGGTGCGCGTGATCTCCTCGAACGTCAGCAGCGAGGAATGCGGAAGGAAGTTGTAGTGCTTGTCGAAGACTTCCTTCGGCATGCAATAGCCGCAGCGGAAGTTGCAGCGGTCGGTGACCGAGATGCGCAGATCGCGCAGCGGCCGACCGAGTGCATCGGCGAGCAGGCCGTTCGGGGCGGCGGCGTGCTGAGGCACGCGCGGCAACGCGGCGGCGTAGCGGTGGTCGGCGAGCGGAATGACGCGTTCGGTCATTCCTTCATTGTGCCTGTCTGCACGTGAACCGTGCATTGTCCGGGGTCAATCCGCCGCGGTGCTGCTCGCGGATTCGGCGCGGCGCGCGCCGGTGAAGCGTTTGGCCCAGTACGCGAAGCTCATGCTCTCGACGCGCACCTCGCCGCCCGGCTTGGGCGCATGGATGAAGCGGCCCTCGCCGATGTAGATGCCGACGTGCGAGAAGGTGCGCTTGAGCGTGTTGAAGAACACCAGGTCGCCGGGCTGCAGGTCAGCGCGCTTGACCGCGACCAGGCCCGCCGCCTTCGCCTGCTCGTCGGCGCGGCGCGGCAGCGCCAGGCCCAGGCTGGTCTCGAACACCTGGCGCGTGAACCCGCTGCAATCGAACCCGGATTCGCTGGTACCGCCGCGGCGGTACGGCACGCCGAGAAAGTTCATCGCCGTGATGACCATGTCCGATGCCTTGTCTCGCACCTGGGTGACGAATGCCGGCGCCGAAGACGCGTTGGTCGCCGTCGTCGCCACCGGTGTCGCCGCCGATGCGGCAGCGGCGACCGGAGGCAGCGGCGTGGCGTCGGGGCTGGCGATGGCACTGGAGCACAGCGCAACCAGCACGAGGCCGGCGGCGACCGCACGCCCCAGCGCGGGGCGGATGTCGGACATGGACGCGGAGGATAGGCCAGCCGCCCCGCCGGCGTCAACCGGAAAATCGTTCTGAAACAATGGCTTGGCGGACTTTTGTCATGTGAAATCGCGCATCGGTCGCGGGCACGCTCTGCGCGGCCGCAAGTGTCGCCAGTTCGCGCTCAAGTGTCGTCAGGTGCCGGCATTTGCCCGAAACGGTGCGGTCAGCGCACTGAAAGGTGCGCCGCCTAGCATCGCCGCGCCGACACGATGATCAGGACTGCCACCATGCGCTACGCCGACTTCTACCGCCGCTCGATCGACGACCGGGACGCCTTCTGGGCCGAGCAGGCCGCCGCGATCGACTGGCACACGCCGTTCGACACCGTCTGCGACACCAGCCGGCCGCCGTTCGCGCGCTGGTTCGTGGGTGGCAAGACCAACCTGTGCCACAACGCCGTCGATCGGCACCTGAAGGCGCGCGCCGACCAGAACGCGCTGATCGCGGTCTCGACCGAGGTCGACGAGGAGCGCGTCTACAGCTACCGCGAACTGCATGACGAGGTGCAGCGCATGGCCGCGATCCTGCTCGGGCTGGGCGTGAAGCAGGGGGATCGGGTGCTGATCTACATGCCGATGATCGCGCCGGCAGCGTTCGCGATGCTGGCGTGCGCGCGCATCGGTGCGATCCACAGCGTCGTGTTCGGCGGCTTCGCGAGCGGCAGCCTGGCCAGCCGCATCGACGACGCGCAGCCGGTCGTGATCGTCAGCGCCGACGCCGGCAGCCGCTCCGGCAAGGTCATTCCCTACAAGCCCTTGCTGGATGAAGCGATTCGCCTGGCCGCGCACAAGCCGGCGAAGGTGCTGCTCGTCGATCGCGGGCTCGCTCCGATGGAGCGGGTGGCGACGCGCGACGAAGACTATGCCGCGTTGCGCGAACGGCACCGCGATGCCGTCGTGCCGTGCGTCTGGCTGGATTCGACGGCGCCGAGCTACACCCTGTACACCAGCGGCACGACCGGCAGGCCCAAGGGCGTGCAGCGCGACACCGGCGGCTATTGCGTCGCACTGGCCGCGAGCATGAAGCACATCTTCTGCGGCGAGCCCGGCGAGACCTACTTCTCCACCAGCGACATCGGCTGGGTCGTCGGCCACAGCTACATCGTCTATGGCCCGCTGATCCATGGCATGGCGACGATCATGTACGAGGGCCTGCCGACGCGGCCGGATGCGGGCATCTGGTGGCGCCTGGTCGAGAAGTACCGCGTCAGCGTGATGTTCAGCGCACCGACCGCGGTGCGGGTGCTGAAGAAGCAGGACCCGGCGTTCCTGAAGTCTTGCGACCTGAGCTCGCTGCGCGCGCTCTTCCTCGCCGGCGAGCCGCTCGACGAACCGACCGCTGCCTGGATCAGCGAGTCGCTCGGCAAGCCCATCATCGACAACTACTGGCAGACCGAATCGGGTTGGCCGATCCTGACGATCGCCAACGGCGTCGAGCGCGCGCCGAGCAAGTTCGGCAGCCCCGGCGTGGCGATGTACGGCTACGACGTGAAGCTGATCCACGAATCGACCGGCGCCGAGATCACCGCGCCCGGCGAGAAGGGGGTGCTCGCGATCAACGGGCCGTTGCCGCCCGGCTGCATGCAGACGGTGTGGCGCGACGACGAGCGCTTCGTGAAGACCTACTGGAGCGACATCCCGGGCCGGCAGATCTATTCGACCTTCGACTGGGCGGTGCGCGACGCCGACGGCTACTACTTCATCCTCGGCCGCACCGACGACGTGATCAACGTGGCGGGCCATCGCCTCGGCACGCGCGAGATCGAGGAGAGCATCTCGAGCCATCCGAACGTCGCCGAAGTGGCGGTCGTCGGCGTGGCCGACGCGCTCAAGGGGCAGGTTGCGGTCGCGTTCGCGATCGCCAAGGATGCGAGGGGTCTCGACGACCCCAAGACGCGCCTGAAGCTCGAGGGCGAGGTGATGAAGACCGTCGACACGCAACTCGGCGCGCTCGCGCGACCGGCCCGCGTGCACTTCGTGACACTGCTGCCCAAGACCCGCTCCGGCAAGATGCTGCGCCGCGCGATCCAGGCGGTGTGTGAGCACCGCGACCCGGGGGACCTGACGACGATCGACGATCCGTCGGCGCTGCAGCAGATCAAGGCGCTGATCGATCCACCACAATAGGACGATGAACGACGCCGCCGATCCGATCGAACCACCTCCCCTCGACGCCCACGCCAGCGACCCCGCGGTGCTCGGCTGGATGCAGGGTTCGCCGCCGCCGGCGGACAAGCAGGTGCGCTTCGATGACGGCGGGATGTACACCTTCCCGAAGCTGCGCTGGGCCTATTCGAACATCCGCCGCCTGGTGCCGACGACCAACGTGCGGCGTGGCGACGGGCCAGTGCGCGTGCTGCCGCGCGCCGACCGCGACGACATCGATGCGGTGACCTTCACACCGATCGGCGCCGGTGCGCCGATGAGCTGGGCGGAGTCGCTGGCTGCGAACTACACCGACGGCATCGTCGTGCTGCATCGCGGTCGCATCGTCTACGAGCGCTATTTCGGCGCACTCGACGCCCGCCGGCCGCACATCGCCTGGTCGGTGACGAAGTCGTTCTTCGGTGCGATCGCCGCGGCGCTGATTGCCGAAGGCGAGCTCGACGCGCAATCACCGGTCAGTCGCTACGTGCCGGAGCTCGCGCACAGCGGCCTGGGCACCGCGAGCCTGCGCCAGATCCTGGACATGACGACCTCGATCCACTACTCGGAGGACTACACCGATCCGCAGGCCGAGATCTGGCAGCACGGCCGCGCCGGCGGCATCCTGCCGCGACCGGTCGATCACGTCGGAGCGATGAGCTTCTACGAGTTTCTCGCGACGCTGCGCCAGGACGGCGCGCACGGCCGCGCGTTCGCCTACAAGACGGTCAACACCGACGTGCTGGGCTGGGTGATGCGCCGCGTCACCGGGCTGACGCTGGGCGAACTGCTGCAGCAGCGCATCTGGTCGCAGCTCGGCGCCGAGCAGGATGGCTACCTGATGGTCGACGCGACCGGCACCGAGTTCGCCGGCGGCGGCTTCAACTGCTGCCTGCGGGATCTTGCGCGGTTCGGCGAAGCGCTGCGCCACGACGGCGCGTGGAACGGCCGCCGCCTGCTGCCGAAGGCCGCGATCGACGACATCCGCGGCGGCGCCGATCCGGCGCACTTCGCGCAGGCCGGCTACGTGACGCTCCCCGGCGCGAGCTACCGCGACATGTGGTGGGTGCTGCACAACGAACACGGCGCGTACTGCGCGCGCGGCATCCACGGGCAGGGCATCTACATCGACCCGAAGGCCGAGATGGTGATCGCGCGCTTCGCATCGCACCACATCGCCGGGAACATGGGCATCGACCCGACGACGCTGCCGGCGTATCACGCGCTGGCGAAGTTCCTGATGAGGGGCGGCTGAGCCCGCCTGCGCTCAGAGCACTTCCGACGCAAAGTCCGCCAGCCGCGAACGCTCGCCGCGCGCGAGCGTCACATGCCCCGAGTGCGGCCAGTCCTTGAAGCGGTCGACCGCGAACGTCAGGCCCGAGCTGCCTTCGGTGAGGTAGGGCGTGTCGATCTGCGCGAGGTTGCCGAGGCAGACGATCTTCGTGCCGGGCCCGGCGCGCGTGATGAGCGTCTTCATCTGCTTGGGCGTGAGGTTCTGCGCCTCGTCGATCAGCACGAACTTGTTCAGGAAGGTGCGGCCGCGCATGAAGTTCATGCTCTTGATCTTGATCTTGCTGCGCACCAGGTCGTTGGTCGCGGCTCGGCCCCATTCGCCCGCGCCGCCGTCGGTCTTGGACAGCACCTCGAGGTTGTCGTCGAGCGCGCCCATCCACGGGCTCATCTTCTCTTCCTCGGTGCCGGGCAGGAAGCCGATGTCCTCGCCGACCGGCACCGTCACGCGCGTGACGATGATCTCGGTGTAGCGGCGGTCGTCCATCACCTGGCTCAGGCCGGCGGCCAGCGTCATCAGCGTCTTGCCGGTGCCGGCCGTGCCGGTCAGCGTGATGAAGTCGATCTCCGGGTCCATCAGCAGGTTCAGCGCGAAGTTCTGCTCGCGGTTGCGCGCGGTGACGCCCCAGACGGCGTTCTTCTGGTGCGTGTATTCCTTCAGCGTGCGCAGCACCGCGGTCTTGCCGGTGATCTCGGTGACCTTCGCGTACAGCGGTGCGGCACCCGGTGCTTCGAGGAACACGAACTGGTTCACCAGCAGCGCCGGCACCATCGGCCCGCTGATGCGGTAGTAGGTGAGGCCGCCTTGCTGCCAGCTCTCCATCGTCTTGCCGTGCTTGTCCCAGAAGTCCGTGGGCAGCGCGAGCACGCCGGTGTAGAGCAGATCGCCGTCGTCCAGCGTCTTGTCGTTGAAGTAGTCCTCGGCGGGCAGGCCCAGCGCACGCGCCTTGATGCGCATGTTGATGTCCTTGGACACCAGCACGACGTCGCGCTCGGGCTTCTGATCGCGCAGAGCCTGCACCACGCCGAGGATCTGGTTGTCGGCCTTGCCCTGCGGCAAGCCGGCAGGCAGCGAGACATTGATCAGGTTGGTCTGGAAGAACAGCTTGCCGCCGGCCTCGCGGTGCCCGGTGTTGGCCAGTGGCAAGCCCTCGGACATGCCCGAGGCATCGCGGCGCGGCATCGTCGCCGCCAGCGCGTCGAGCTCGCGGCTGACCTGACGCGCGTTGCGCGCGACTTCGGTCATGCCGCGCTTGTGGCCGTCCAGCTCTTCGAGCGTGATCATCGGCAGATAGACGTCGTGCTCCTCGAAGCGGAACAGCGACGTCGGGTCGTGCATCAGCACGTTGGTGTCGAGCACGAACAGCGTGACCGGCCCGTTGCCGCGCGGACGTCGCACGCGCACCTCGGGCTGCGGACGGCGCTGCTGCGCGGCCGGTACCGCGGCCGGCTTGGGGACGTCGATGGTCGGCTGGCGCGCGTTGGCGATCGCGGTCGCGGTGGCGTCGTGCAGATCGAGCAGGGCGGGTGCCGCGGGTTCGCTCGCGGCGCGGGTCTTGGTGGCGGGGCGTTTGCCAGGCTGCGGTGCTGCCTGCGAATCAAAGTCGGCAGCGCTGAGGAGGGAGGCTCGTTTGGCGGGCGGCTTGGGCAGTGGCATGGAGGGCGTGAGGGGGCGAAGAAATAAAAAAGCCGCACAGTCGACCGTGCGGCTTTGTCGTGATGCGCGAGGGGCGTTCGAGCATGCGGCCGATTATGCACCGCCCCGGCGGCAGCTCAACTGGCGCGATTCACCCTGCCTTCTTCAGTGCCTTGACTTCCTTCAGCACCTCTTCGACGTGGCCCGCGACCTTCAGGCCGCGCCACTCACCGCGCAGCACGCCGTGCGCATCGATCAGGAACGTGCTGCGCTCGATGCCCTTGACCTTCTTGCCGTACATGATCTTGTTCTTGACCACGCCGAACATGTGGCAGAGCTTCTCTTCGGTGTCGGCGATCAGCTCGAAGGGCAGCTCCAGGTTCTGCTTGAACTTGTCGTGCGAGGCCATGTTGTCGCGCGACACGCCGAACACCACCGCGCCGGCCTTCGCGAACTCCTTGTGGTGGTCGCGGAACTGCATCGCCTCGGTGGTGCAGCCGGGGGTGTTGTCCTTGGGATAGAAGTACAGAACGACGATCTTGCCGGCGTAGGCCGCAGGCGTGAACTTCACGCCGCCGGTCGCAAGCGCTTCAAATTCCGGAAGGGGTTTGTTGAGGGCTGGCGTCATGGAGTATTCTGTTTGATTGCCCCGGACGGGCGTAACCCGAAGATTATAAGCGTTGCGCGAGCGTCGCTCCCTGCCGGGGCGGGCCCGGCCGCCTAGCCGGCAGCGCCCTCGAACAGCAGGGCAGCGACCACGCCGCGGCCCTCGGCCAGCAGCACGTTGTAGGTGCGGCAGGCGGCGGCCGTGTCCATCGTCTCGACGCCGATGCGCCGCCCGATCAGCGCCTTCGTGAGCGATGGATGCGGGAAGCGGATGCGCGGCCCGCTGCCGAAGATCACCAGCTCCGGATCGAGCGCCGCGACAGCCTCGAAATGAGCCTCGGTGAGCGCCTCGAAACGGTTCGCTTGCCAGGCCACCACGCCCCCCTGCGCGGGCACCAGCACGCTGTGCCGGTACTCGACGCCATTGACGATCACGCCCTCCGGCCCGTGGCGGGCGATGGCGTTGAGTCCTTCGATGCGATCGGCCTGAAGTTTCATGGGGTAAATTCTACGTTTTGCACCCCTGTCCTGCTGCGCACGGAGTTGTCTTGAAACCCATCGTCAAGTCGAACAAGCTGGCCAACGTGGCCTATGACATCCGCGGTCCTGTCCTCGACAAGGCCCGGGCGATGGAGGAGGAAGGCCAGAAGATCATCAAGCTGAACATCGGCAACGTCGCCGCGTTCGGCCTGGAGCCGCCCGACGAGATCGTGCAGGACATGATCCGCAACCTGCCGCACACCGCCGGCTACACCGACAGCAAGGGCCTGTTCGCGCCGCGCAAGGCCGTGGTGCACTACACGCAGCAAAAGCACGTCGCCGGTGTCTCGATCGACGACGTCTACCTCGGCAACGGCGCATCCGAGCTGATCGCGATGGGCATGAACGCGCTGCTCAACGACGGCGACGAGGTGCTGATCCCGTCGCCGGACTATCCGCTGTACACCGCGGTCGTCGGCCTGTCGGGCGGCACGCCGGTGCACTACCGCTGCGACGAAGCATCCGACTGGATGCCCGATATCGCCGACATGCGCGCGCGCATCACGCCGCGCACCAAGGCGATCGTCGTGATCAATCCGAACAACCCGACCGGCGCGCTGTACCCGGCGGAGCTGCTGCGCGAGATCGTGCAGGTCGCGCGCGAACACCAGCTGATCGTGTTCGCCGACGAGATCTACGACAAGACGCTGTACGACGGACACACCCACACCAGCATCGCCTCGCTCGCCGATGACGTGCTGTTCGTGACCGTCAACGGCCTGTCGAAGAACTACCGCTCGTGCGGCTACCGGGCCGGCTGGATGGTGGTCTCGGGCGAGAAGCGCCATGCGAAGGACTACATCGAAGGCCTGAACATGCTGGCCTCGTTGCGCTTGTGCGCGAACACGCCGGGGCAGCTGGCGATCCAGACGGCGCTCGGCGGCTACCAGAGCATCGACGACCTGGTCGCACCGAGCGGGCGCCTGTGCAAGCAGCGCGATCTCGCCTACCAGCTGCTGACCGATATCCCCGGCGTCAGCGTCGTCAAGCCGAAGGCGGCGCTGTACATGTTCCCGCGCCTCGATCCGAAGATCTATCCGATCGCGGACGACCAGCAGTTCGCGTACGACCTGCTCGCCGAGCAGAAGGTGCTGGTGGTGCAGGGCACCGGCTTCAACTGGAACGCGCCCGATCACTTCCGCGTGGTGTTCCTGCCGAACTCCGATGACTTGACCGAGGCGATCGGCCGCATCGCGAAGTTCCTCGACCACTACCGCAAGCGCCACTCGCACTGAGCACGACGACACCATGCAAGCGATCCAAGTCGGCCTGATGGGCCTGGGTACCGTCGGCGGCGGCGTCTACGAAGTGCTGCGCCGCAATCAGGAAGAGATCAAGCGCCGTGCCGGCCGCGGCATCGAGCTGACGATGGTCTCGCGGCGCAACGTCGAGGCGGCCAGGGCGCTGGTCGGCGACAGCGTGCGCGTCGTCGCCGACGCGCGCGAGATCGTCGCGAACCCGGACATCGCGATCGTCGTCGAGCTCATCGGCGGCACCACCATCGCGCGCGAGCTCGTGCTCGCGTCGATCCGCAGCGGCAAGCACGTCGTCACCGCGAACAAGGCATTGCTCGCGGTGCACGGCACCGAGATCTTCGCCGCCGCGCGCGAGCACGGCGTGATGGTCGCGTTCGAAGCGGCGGTGGCCGGCGGCATCCCGATCATCAAGGCGCTGCGCGAAGGCCTTTCCGCGAACCGCATCGAGTGGGTCGCCGGCATCATCAACGGGACGACGAACTTCATCCTGTCGGAGATGCGCTCCAAGGGACTGGACTTCGCCGACGTGCTGAAGGAGGCGCAACGCCTGGGCTATGCGGAAGCCGACCCGACCTTCGACATCGAAGGCGTGGACGCCGCGCACAAGGCGACGATCATGAGCGCGATCGCGTTCGGCATCCCGGTGCAGTTCGACAAGGCCTACGTCGAGGGCATCACGAAGCTGTCGGCGACCGACATCCGCTACGCCGAGCAGCTCGGCTACCGGATCAAGCTGCTGGGGATCACCAAGCGCCGCGACGACGTCGGATCGGGAAGCGGCACCGGAGGCGCCGCGGGCATCGAACTGCGCGTGCACCCGACGCTCGTGCCGAGCAAGCGCCTGATCGCCAATGTCGAAGGTGCGATGAACGCGGTCGTCGTCCATGGCGACGCGGTCGGCACGACGCTGCACTACGGCAAGGGCGCGGGCGCCGAGCCGACGGCCTCCGCGGTGATCGCCGACCTGGTCGACACGACGCGGCTGCACACCGCCGACCCGGATCACCGCGTGCCGCACCTCGCGTTCCAGCCCGGTTCGCTGCAGGACACGCGCATCCTGCCGATCGATCAGGTCGTGACCGCGTTCTACCTGCGCCTGCAGGTGGCCGACCAGGCCGGCGTGCTGGCGCGCATCACCGCGATCCTCGCGAACGAGAACATCTCGATCGATGCGTTGCTGCAGCGCGAGTCCGCGGAGGGCGAGGCGCAGACCGACGTGATCATCCTGACGCACGACACCGTCGAGGGCCGCATGAACCAGGCGATCGCGCAGATGCAGGCCCTGCCGACCGTGCTGGCGCCGATCGTGCGCATCCGCAAGGAAGAACTGAGTTGAAGTACTTCAGCACGCGCGGCGACGCCACGCCGAGATCGTTCTCCGAGATCCTGCTCGAGGGCCTGGCGCCCGACGGCGGCTTGTATCTGCCCGAGCGCTACCCGAAGGTATCGGTCGAGATGCTCGGCCAGTGGCGCGCACTGCCGTATCACGAACTCGCGTTCGAGATCCTGTCGCTCTACATCGACGACATTCCGGCCGACGAACTGCGCGCGCTGGTCGCGAAGACCTACACCGCGCAGATCTTCGGCACGAAAGCGATCGTGCCGCTGCGCCCGCTCGAACCGGGCGTGCACATCGAAGCCCTGTCCAACGGCCCGACGCTGGCGTTCAAGGACATGGCAATGCAGTTGCTCGGCAACCTGTTCGAGTACGAACTCGCGCGCCGCGGCCGGACGCTGAACATCCTCGGCGCGACCTCGGGCGACACCGGCAGCGCGGCCGAATACGCGATGCGCGGCAAGGCGGGTGTCAACGTCTTCATGCTGTCGCCGCACGGGCGCATGAGCCCATTCCAGCAGGCGCAGATGTTCAGCCTGCAGGACCCGAACATCCACAACATCGCGATCCGCGGTGTGTTCGACGAATGCCAGGACATCGTCAAGGCGGTCTCGAACGACCTCGACTTCAAGCGCACCTATCGCATCGGCACGGTCAATTCGATCAACTGGGCGCGGCTGCTGGCGCAGGTGGTGTACTACTTTGCCGGCTACTTCCAGGCGACCCGGCGCAACGACGAGGCGGTGTCGTTTGCGGTGCCGTCGGGCAACTTCGGCAACATCTGCGCCGGCCACGTGGCGCGCATGATGGGCCTGCCGATCCGGCAACTGGTGCTGGCGACGAACGAGAACAACGTGCTCGACGAGTTCTTCCGCACTGGCAGCTATCGCGTACGCAGCGCGGCGGAGACGCACGAGACGTCGAGCCCGTCGATGGACATCAGCAAGGCATCGAACTTCGAGCGCTTCGTGTTCGACCTGGTCGGGCGTGACGCGGCGCGCACGCAGGCGCTGTTCAAGGGCGGCAGCTTCACGGTGACCGCGGACGAGTTCGCACGCATCGCGTCCTTCGGCTTCGTCTCCGGCAGCAGCACGCACGCCGACCGCGTCGCGACGATACGCGACACGCACGCACGCTTCGGCACCGTGATCGACACGCACACGGCCGACGGGCTGAAGGTCGCGCGCGAACATCTGACCCCGGGCGTGCCGATGAT
>Ga0209023_10002572_pt1 | contig 22465 bp, 19 predicted proteins | sample LakOneMetagenome_FD_187468 | JGI IMG/M metagenome (GOLD analysis project Ga0209023, IMG submission 187468) | Freshwater and sediment microbial communities from Lake Erie, Canada (SPAdes) (version 2) | ecosystem: Environmental > Aquatic > Freshwater > Lentic | place: Lake Erie, Canada...
TGCGCCCGAGGTGACCATCGCGGCAAACGTGCCCCTCGGCAATCCCCGCAAGGGCACGATTCAGTAGCGCGCCGTCCATTGTTCCGGCCACCAGCGTGGTCGCGCGCTGTAAACTGCACGCGCGGCCGATATCGCGGGCGCGCGAGCAGGTTTGGGACGCGGTAGACCCGGTTGTGGCCGGGGCCGGGCTAGTTTTCGATCGAGATCTGCACCGTGTCGCCGTTGATGTCGATCGCCACGATGAGCAGCGAGTCAGTGTCATCCGGACTGATCGAGTACTCCAGCAGAGCGAAGTGCTCCTCGCCGCCGGTGTGATGCGGGTGGAAACCCACCCGCTGGAGCCGCAGTGAACGCAGGAAGTCGATCTGCTGGTCACCGGAGTCCCAGATGATGGCGTCTGCGAGCGCCTCCGGGTCCATCTCGGCCACATGCTGGTCGATGTACGTCGATGTCGGTGTGGCCTTCGTGGTCAACTCGGCCACCAGCGACTCCCGGGCCGCCGAATCCAGGTCTTCGATGTTGTTGATCATGGCCGCGGCGATATCGAGAGCCTCACTGGTGACCGCATCCTCGTCGGGCGAGTTGAGGTCGACCTCGATGTCCTGGTCGCCGAGTTCGGCCGTCTCCGACCAGTACACCTCGCCGGCATCGTCGCTGCCGAGAATTCCGAAGAAATCGTGCTCAATGGTCATGTTGTCCTCTTTCTAGAATTCGTGAGTGGTCGGGGTCATCGGTCAGCCGATGAGTTTCTGGGCGAAAACGTGCGGGGTGAAACCGGTGAGGTCGTTGATTCCTTCACCCTGACCCACGAGCTTGATCGGGATACCGGTTCGCTCCTGCACGGCGAGCACGAAGCCGCCGCGCGCCGAACCGTCGAGCTTCGTGAGCACCAGCCCGGTCACCCCGGCGTGCTGAATGAAGGCTTCCGCCTGGGCCAGCCCGTTCTGTCCGGTGGTGGCATCGAGCACAAGCAACACCTCGGCGATGGGAGCCTGCTTCTCGACCACCCGACGAATCTTGGTGAGCTCGTCCATCAGCCCGCCCTTGGTGTGCAGTCGGCCGGCCGTGTCGATGATGACAATCTCAATGCCCTCATTCATGGCCTTCTCCACCGTCTGAAAGGCAACGGATGCCGGATCCTGGCCCACCATCTGCGGCTTCACAATCTGTGCGCCCGCGCGCTCTGCCCAGGTGGCCAGCTGGTCCACGGCGCCGGCGCGGAAGGTATCGGCCGCGCCCACGATCACGCTCCGTCCATAGGTGTTCAGAAACTTGGCAAACTTGCCGATGGTCGTGGTCTTGCCCACGCCGTTGACTCCCACCACGAGCACAATGGCAGGGCGCTCGCTGAGGGTGAGCGTGGGATCGAGGAGGGACAATCGTTCCTCAATGCCCTCCCGCAGCATGCGTTGCAGGTCTTTGGGATCGGTGGTGTTGTACTTGGCGACCTTGGCTCGCAACTCCGCCACGACCACCTCGGTGACGTTCGGACCGAAGTCAGCCTTGATCAGGGCGTCTTCGAGGTCATCCCAGGTCTCGTCGTCAATGGTCTTCTTCGCGAACATGCCGCGCAGAGCGCCGGAAAGAGACCAAGGGGTGCGTTCTGCCATGGCTCTAGCCTAGGGCGCGAAAGGCCCCGTCACCGCCGACGGGGCCTTCCTGCCTGCGCTACCTGGTGGTGGCCCGCGTGGTCAGCCAGGCCCCCGTCCCGATGTCCGTAATCGCGGCGATTCGGACCGTGTAGGTCGTCTTGCCCGTCAGCCCGGCGATCTTCGCACTCGTCGCCGTGCTCACACCGTCGCCGACGACAGTCCAATCGGTACCATTAATGGACGTCTCGATGGCATAGTCCGTGATCGGGTATCCAGCATCGGAAAGCGGTGCCGTCCAGTTCACCTGCACCGACTTGCCCAGCACTTTAATGACCGCTCCGCGGGGCGCGGATGGCGGTGAGGCCGTCGACGTCTCCACCGGAGTGGAGTACGTTCCGAGCCCCGATGCTGATACCGCTCGGACCCTGATCTGATACTGCGTAGCGGGGGTGAGTCCGGTGATCGTGGCACCGGGGACCGCCGTGACGCTGTCGAAGAACCTCGTCCATTCCTCGGCACCGGCGATCCGGTATTGCACCCTGTAGTCGGAGATGGGGCTGGTCCCCGCAGCCGCCGGTGCGTCCCAGGCCACCGCGATTGTGGTGCCGTTCACCGGAGCGAGTGATACCTCGGCCGGCGAACCCGGAACCACCGCAGGTGCGGGGTCGGGGTCGGTACCGGGGTCAGTACCGGGGTCGCTACCCGGGTCCGTCACGGAAAGATCCGCGAACGGAACCTTCACAACGCTCGTTGCGAGGTCGACTGTCGACGGTGCCGTGCCGAGCACATTCCACAGTTCAACCTTCACCGTGCCACCGACCAGCGGTCCGAATTCCCCCTCGACACTCTCGAAGGCAGCATCCGTGGTGTATCGCTCATAGCCGGGCACCGGGTCGGTCGGGAAGTAGTTGAACTTCTCGATCCGATCGAAGGTTCCGTCTCCCGTCAGGTCATACGACACCCGGAGCCGAGTTCCGTTGCCGACCCCTGAGGTGTCTATCCCGATATCGAACGCGGTGCGACTTCCGGCAAACGTGCCGGTCAGGTTCTTGGCCGTGAGAACCAGACCCGTGGACGGGTCACCGACGGCGTCGGGGCCAGACCGTGCGGCGAGCGTTGCGGTTGCGGCCGTGCCGGCCTGGCTCGCCAGAGAGCCCGTGGTGGTGAGGAACAGGTCGGTCTGGGTTGCCGCCGGAGGAGTCGGTGGCTCCGTTGGCGGGACCTCGGTGCCGCTCGGGGCTCCGCCGCCGCTCCACACCTGCGCGCCGGAGGTGACCGTCTTGCCGGTGGGGACCTCAAGCACCGTTCCGTCGGTGAAGGTCACCGTGATCGGCGCCTGCGTGATGTTGCTCGCGACGTATGTCTGCGCACCATCCTTGGTGAACACCGCAGCCATCGGATTATTCGCCTGCACCGCGGTATCCAGGTTTCCCAGCGCCGCCAGGTTGGCGATCCAGTGGTACGTATGCGCCCTCGTCTCGCCTTCCTCCACGGGGTACTCCCGGTCGTTGTCGAGCTTCGCCAATGCCGCCGGAGCGTCGCCGAGCGCCAGGTACGACCAGAGCACGTCCTGCCACACCGTCGGGTTTCCGCCGTTGACGTCGACCATCTCTTCGTAGTTCGCGACGACATCGTCGGGTCGCAGCCCGAGGTAGAGATGCCCGCCCGTGATCGGCAGCGCGTTGATGCCTTGGATCATCTCGGCCTCTGCACTGAACCAGGTGGAGTACGTGCCACCATCGCCCCAAATCATTCCCGCGGTGCTGTGCCCGAATGAATCCGGCATTGCGCCGGATTCGTCGAACCAGTACTGCTGAATCGCGGCGGTCTGAGTGGCATAAAGGTAGATCCCGGCGTCGCGGGTGGCGGTATCACCCGTCGCGGTCCCCCACTGGATCAGGCCGTTGGCGAAGTTCTGCCCCTCGGAACTCGATTCCTGGTTATTGCCGGCGCCGAAGGCTCCGTGGCCGGATGCCCAGTCGTGACCGGCGTAGATGTCGAAGTCGCGAAGGTACGGGTAGCGGGTCTCGGTACGGTCGAAGTTGTTTGCGTCCGCGATCAGCTCGTCGACCATTCCGCCATACGCGGCCTGGGACGCCCAGTCGGGGTCGAACCGCGCCAGGGTGGCCGCGGCGACAACGAAGTAGCCGTAGTGGAAGTGGTGGTCGTTGAGTTCCTTGTCGGAACCGTACGACGCCGGGTAGCCGATCAGGGTGCCCCAGTTTTCGTTGTATGCGAAAAGTTGTTTGCTCTCGCCCGGCGAAGCCGTGAACCAGTTCGACAGCGTGTCCCTGATTTGGGCCAGCGCAGTGTCGCGCACGGCCGTTCGGTCGAGCTGATCAGCGATCTCAACGATGCGAGCGGCCCGCCCGAGCGCCTTGCCGGTCCAGTAGGTGTCGTCCTTCACCAGATCCATCGGGTCGGACGCAACCTGGTCCAACAGCGCATCCAGACGCGCATTCGCTTCACCGGTCCCCGTTGCCACGGAGGGTATCTCGGGCAGCACTCCGGTGAATGGCGTGGCGGTCGTGAACGAGGTGGCACCGACGAGCGTAGTCATGTCCCCGCGGGGAGAGACATAGGTGTTGTCCGAGGTGACGCCGGGGGTGGGACCGTCACCGGTGACACCGTCGAGGTAGACACTCTGATGTGGGTACAGCGCGAGCACAGTGCCCTCGTTGGTTCCCTCCAGCGGTGTTGTCGTGGCGGAATACGTGGTGCGCACCAGACTCGTGGACTCGTCGTAGTCGTAGTCGGCGTGAGTGCCGACCACCTTGGCATACGCGTAAGGTTCGTATGCCTCAACGACGGCGAGACGTGCCGCATCGCTGTCGGTGGGACCGGTGGGCAGGGTGGCAACGGACAGGTAGCCCTTGCCGCCGAGGTCGCTGGTGAGAGTCGTACCGGACACCGACCAAGTGGATCCGGTGGGCGCGAAGGCGACGTAGTCAGCGCCGCCGGATGAGAAGCCGATCTGCTCGCTGCCCTTGAGCCACACGCGAAGATCGGAGCCGCCGGAGACGACCGCATCGCCGCCGGCGATATCGAACCAGCTGAAGGGCAGGCCGTGGCCGATGGTCGCCGTCATTGTGCGGGTTCCGTCACTCCAAGATGGCGTGACGGTCCAGTCACTCCAGTCGGCGACCTTCACCACGGGCGCGTTGAGGCCGGCGACGCCGACGACGACGTCCTTGGCGTAGGGGTAGTGGAATTCACCCACGCCGCCGGGAGTGCCGGACATGACGGGGTCTCGGGTGGTGGAAAAACCGAGGCCGGATGCCTGCGGGAGATAGGAGGACGGGTGTGCGTGCAGCGGCTCGCTGTAAGCGCAGTTGTACTTCTTGAAGACCAGCGATGACCACCAGTCATTGGTCGGCACCGCTCCCTCCGGCGCGGTATCGGTCAGGAATGCTCGGGCGTTCGTGGCGAGGGGATCGCAGCCCTCGGGAACGGCCCCGATCGCATCCGTGGTGTAACTGCCGGTTCCAACCGGCATGGTCTCGGCCTGCGCCCCTCCGACCGCACCGAGACCGCTGAGAAGCACGGCTGCCGCGGTCATAACGGCCAGGCGCCGTGTGCCGATCTTTTGCTGTACTCGCCTCCGCCGACTGTGCAGTGGTGTGCTGACGTGGTCGCTGGTACTCATCTAGTCCCCTTGCGCTACCCGGGCCGCCGCATTGCGGCACCGGAGGCGTGCGTTCCATTGTCCCGATGTGCGAGACCTTGAGAGCGCTCTCTTGAACCCTAGGGCTCCGAACGAGGAAAAGGCAAGGAATTCGTGAGAGCGCTCTCAAGTATCTGCCGCCAGCATCGGAGCCTCGGATGAACCCCGCATCAGGCGCCACCGGCTGCACGCTGCACGACGTATTCGGTCACACGATCAGCGCTACCCGGCAGAATGGTGGGGTGACGGTTCACATTTCCCCCGCGCTCGTCGGTATCGCCCACGGCACGTCTTCGCCGGAAGGCCAGTCGGCGGTCGCCGGGCTGATGCGCGCCGTGACGGCCGCGCGGCCGGACCTCACCGTCGCGCTCGGATTCGTCGACGTGCAGCATCCGGACACACCCGAGACCCTCGCCACGCTAATGCCGGGCCTGCCCGCCGTTGTGGTGCCGCTTCTGCTCTCGGCCGGCTACCACGTGCACGTGGACCTCACGGATGCCGTGCTCGCCGAGACGGAGCGCCCCGTCGTGCTCGGTGCCGCCCTCGGTCCCGATGACCGGCTGATCGCCCTGCTGCGAAACCGGCTCGAGGAATCGGGTCTCGCCGCGGACGACGTGGTCGTGCTCGCGGTCGCCGGATCGAGCGACGCGAGGGCTGTCGCGGACTGCCGTGTGGTCGCTGAGGGACTCGCCGCTACATCGGGTCGCACGGTTGCCCTGGGATTCCTCTCCGCAGCCAGCCCGCCGCTCGCCTGCACGGTCACACGAACACGAATCGAGAACCCCGGGCGCCGCATCGTTGCGAGCAGCTATCTCTTGGCACCGGGGTATTTTCAGGGCCTCGTCGAGAAGTCCGGGGCGGATGTCGTGACCCGCCCGCTGCTCGTTCCCGGCGAACCGGCCCCGCAGCTTCTTGTCGACGTGGTGGTCAGCCGGTATCTCAGCGCGGTCTGAGCGTCCGAACCCCGGCGCACCATACGCACGGGTGGGTACCGCCACCGCAGTGTGACGCCGCACTACCCTGCGTGACCGGGCGTGACCGCTGCCATGGCGGGCAGTTCCGGCCCTCGATAGTTTTCTTCTATCGCAAGCGGGTGTTCTCGGGATGACGGGGTGCACCCATCGAGAGGAGTCCCCGTGTCGCAGAACGTGACGGAAACCAGCCAGATACGTGCGCCCCGCCCGGCGTCCCGCCCCAACGGCCAGTGGCTGGTGGACGGCACGGCTCCACTCAACGGCAACGAAGAGTGGAAGCACCTCGACAACGGCATCGCAGTGCGCGAGCGCATCGAGCGGATCTATTCGAAGGAGGGCTTCGACTCCATCGACGGCACCGATTTGCACGGCCGGTTTCGATGGTGGGGCCTGTACACGCAGCGCAAGCCCGGCATCGACGGCGGCAAGACCGCCACGCTCGAACCGCACGAACTCGAAGACCGCTACTTCATGCTGCGGGTGCGCATCGATGGCGGGCAGCTCACGACCGCGCAGCTGCGCGTGATCGGCAATATCTCGCGGGACTTCGGCCGGGACACGGCCGACCTCACCGACCGCCAGAACGTGCAGTTTCACTGGATTCAGATCGAGGACATGCCCGAGATCTGGCGTCGCCTCGAAGCCGTGGGGCTTGAGACCACCCAGGCCTGCGGTGACGTGCCGCGGGTGTTCCTCGGCTCCCCCGTGGCCGGCATCGCCGCCGACGAACTCATCGATCCGACCGACGCCATCGCCGACATCGCCCGCAAGTATCTCGGCACCGATGAGTTCGCCAATCTGCCGCGCAAGTTCAAAACCGCCATCACCGGCCACCCCAGCCAGGACGTCGTGCACGAGATCAACGACATCGGCCTCGTCGCCATCACCCACCCCGACCTCGGCGTGGGCTACGACCTCTGGGTGGGCGGCGCCCTCTCCACCACCCCCCGCCTCGCCGAACGCCTCGGCGCCTTCGTGGCGCCCGGGCAGGTCACCGAGGTGTGGCGCGGCGTCGTCTCGATCTTCCGTGACTACGGCTACCGCCGGCTCCGCGGCAAGGCGCGCCTCAAGTTCCTGCTCAACGAGTGGGGAACCGAGAAGTTTCGCCGCGTGCTCGAAGACGACTACCTCGGCTACGCCCTCGCCGACGGCCCCGCCGCACCCAGGCCCACTGCCCAGGGCGACCACGTGGGCGTGCACAAGCAGAAGGACGGCCGCTTTTACATCGGTGTCGCCCCCTTCGTGGGCCGCGTGGCCGGTCCGCTCCTCACCGGCCTCGCCGATCTGCTCGAAGAGCACGGTTCTTTTCGCCTGCGCACCACCCCGCACCAAAAACTCGTGCTGCTCGACATCGCCGAGGAACACGTGGAACCGCTCATCACCGCTCTCGACGAACTCGGGCTCGCCGCCCGGCCCAGCCTGTTTCGCCGGTCGACGATCGCCTGCACCGGCATCGAATTCTGCAAGCTGGCCATCGTGGAAACGAAGCAGACCGCAACGGATGCCATCCTCGAGCTGGAGAAACGCCTGGCCGGCATCGACGTTCCCCAGCCCATCAGCCTGCACGTGAACGGCTGCCCCAATTCCTGCGCCCGCATCCAAACGGCAGACATCGGGCTCAAGGGCCAGCTACTCCCCGACGGCAACGGCGGCCAGACTCCCGGCTTCCAGGTGCACCTCGGCGGCGGCCTCGCGTCTCCCAATCGCGACGAGGCCGGGCTCGGCCGAACGGTGCGCGGCCTCAAAGTGACCGCCGACGACCTCGCCGACTATGTGGAACGCATCGTGCGGGGCTTCCTCGCCGATCGCAGCGCATCCGAGACCTTCGCCGAGTGGTCACACCGAGCAGATGAGGGAGCACTCCAATGAGCCCCGCCGTGAACCTGAACGCCCAGAATGTCAACGCCCGCGCCGCCGCCGCAGCCCCTGTGCCCGAACGGGTTCGGCCCGAACGGGTTCTGCCCGAACGCCGGCCGGCACTCGTTCTGCAGTCGCTCGCTGAGCGGGGATCCGCCGAACTCGACGCCCTCGACCACGAGGCCACCGCCGACGAGGTCGTGGCCTGGGTGGCCCGCAATTTCGGCACGGGCTCCGTGGCGGTGGCCTGCTCGATGGCAGACGCCGTGCTCCCCCAGCTCGTGGCGAAGCAGCTCCCCGGAGTCGACGTGCTGTTCCTCGACACCGGTTATCACTTTCCCGAAACCTACGAAACGCGCGACGCCGTGGCCGCCGCACTCGACGTGACCATCGTGGACGTGCTGCCGCTGACAACCGTGCCCGAACAGGACGCGGAGTTCGGAGCCGAACTCTTCGCCCGTGACGCGAACCTCTGCTGCGCCAGGCGCAAGGTGGAGCCGCTGAAGCGCTCACTGACCGGATACGAACTCTGGTTCACCGGGGTTCGCCGCGACGAAGCTCCCACCCGCGCCAACACGCCCCTCATCACCTGGGACGAACGAAACGGCCTCGTCAAGGTGAACCCGGTCGCGGCCTGGACCTACGACGAACTGATCGAGTACGCCGCCCTGCACCACGTGCCGGTCAACGTGCTGCTCTCGCAGGGTTATCCCTCGATCGGCTGTGCCCCGTGCACCAAACCCGTCGCCGACGGCGCCGACCCGCGTTCCGGACGCTGGGCCACCCTGGAGAAGACAGAATGCGGACTCCACCTATGAGCAGTTCAACCCTCACCGCCGCCGCACACCACGACAGTGCCGCGGCGAGCGCAGCAGCCGCTCGCCGCCTCTCCGAACTCGACGTGCTGGAGAGCGAAGCGATCCACATCATCCGTGAGGTGGTCGCCGAATTCGAACGGCCCGTGCTGCTGTTCTCCGGCGGCAAGGACTCCGTCGTGGTGCTGCACCTCGCCGCGAAGGCCTTCTGGCCCGGCAAGGTTCCCTTCTCCCTGCTGCACGTCGACACCGGCCATAACTTCCCTGACGTGCTTGAGTTCCGCGACCGCACCGTGCAGCGCCTCGGCGTTCGGCTCACCGTCGCCCGTGTGGAGGACTACATCGCGGATGGCCGGCTCGCCGAGCGTGCCGACGGCACCCGCAACCCGCTGCAGACGCTTCCCCTGCTCGATGCGATCGCGGCCGGCCGGCACGACGCCGTCTTCGGCGGAGCCCGCCGCGACGAAGACAAGGCCAGGGCCAAGGAACGCATCCTGTCCCTGCGCGACGAATTCGGTCAGTGGGACCCGCGCAACCAGCGCCCCGAACTCTGGAACCTCTACAACGGCCGCCATACGGTGGGCCAGCACGTGCGCGCGTTCCCGATCAGCAACTGGACCGAACTCAACGTGTGGCGCTACATCGAGCGGGAGAATATCGAACTCCCCGGCCTGTACTACGCCCACGACCGCGAGGTCTATCGCCGCGACGGCATGTGGCGCGCAGTGAGTCCGGTGAGCGAACCGCGACCGCACGAGCAGGTCGAACTCCGCACCGTGCGCTATCGCACGGTGGGCGACATGAGTTGCACCGGTGCCGTCGAATCCGACGCCCACACCGTGAACGACGTGGTGCGCGAGGTCGCCGTGAGTACCATCACCGAGCGCGGGGCCACCCGCGCCGATGACCGCATCTCGGAAGCTGCCATGGAAGATCGCAAGAAGGAAGGTTACTTCTGATGGTCACCCCGACTCTGCGCACCCTGAGCGCCACCGCTCTCGTCGTGGCCGGTGCCCTGCTCCTGAGCGGATGCTCCGCCACGGCCGCCGCCGCTCCCGGCCCCGCCGCCGAACTGCGCCTCGGCTACTTCGACAACGTCACCCATGCCCCCGCCCTGGTCGGGGTGCAGCAAGGGTTTCTGAAGGACGCGCTCGGCGCCACGACGCTCTCCACCCAGGTGTTCAACGCCGGGCCGGCGACAATCGAAGCGTTGAGCGCCGGCGCGATCGACGCCGCCTACATCGGCCCGAGTCCCGCCGTGAACACGTTCGTGCAGAGCAGAGGCGCCTCGGCCACCATCGTGGCCGGTGCGACCGCCGGGGGCGCCGCCCTCGTGGTTCGCGACGGGATCGACTCCCCGGCCGACCTCGCCGGCACCACGCTCGCCAGTCCCCAGCTCGGAAACACCCAGGACGTGGCCCTGCGCTCCTGGTTGGACGGCCAGGGTTATCAAACCAGCATCACCGGCGGCGGCGACGTGACCGTGTCACCGACCGACAACGCCCTCACCCCCGCCCTGTTCCAGAGCGGGCAGATCGACGGCGCCTGGCTGCCGGAGCCGTGGGTCTCCCGGCTCGTTCTCGAAGCGGGCGCGCACGTGCTGGTCGATGAAGCAAGCCTGTGGGAAAACGGGGACTTCCCCACCACCGTGCTCCTCGTGCGCAAGGACTACCTGCGCGACCACCCGGAGACGGTGACCCGACTCCTCACCGGTCACACGGCATCCGTCGCCTGGTTGAACGAGAACCCGACGGACGCCGCCGCTGCCATCAATGCTGAGCTACTCGCCGATACCGGCAAGGCGCTGCCGGACGAGGTGATCGACCGCGCCCTCGAACACGTGCGGTTCACGAACGATCCGTTCGCGTCGACCTTTCCCCTGTCGTTGACGGCCGCCGTGGCAGCCGGAACGGGCAAGACCGGCGACCTCACCGGTCTCTTCGATGTATCGCTGCTGAACGCGGTGCTCGCCCAACAGGGCGGGGAACCGGTTTCGGCCGGCGGCCTCGGCGCGGAGCAGCGATGACACACACGCCCGGGCACCCGCTCCGGAACGACCAAGCCGAAACCGACGACACGAGGTTCACCATGACGACGCAGCTGCAGGCTCCCGCACTCGGTACGCTCTTCCGCTTTGCCACCGCCGGCTCCGTTGACGACGGCAAGTCCACCCTCGTCGGTCGGCTCCTCCACGACTCGAAGGCGATCCTGGCCGACCAGCTTGACGCGGTGACACGCACGTCCACTGAACGCGGTTTCGGCGGCGCGGCCGGCGGCATCGACTTCGCCCTGCTCACCGACGGCCTGCGCGCCGAACGTGAGCAGGGCATCACGATCGACGTGGCCTACCGCTACTTCGCCACCGGACACCGCTCCTTCATCCTCGCCGACTGCCCTGGCCACGTGCAGTACACCCGCAACATGGTGACCGGCGCCACGACAGCGGATGCCGTGATCATGCTGATCGACGCACGCAAGGGCGTGCTCGAACAGACCCGCCGACACCTCTCGGTCGTCGCGCTGCTGCGCGTGCCGCACGTGATCGTGGCCGTGAACAAGATCGACCTCCTCGACTATGACGAGACGGTCTACCGTGAGGTTGAGCGCTCCGTGCTCGACGTCACGACCGAACTGGGCGTGGCCGCCGTACACGTGATTCCGGTTTCGGCGCTCGTCGGCGACAACGTCGTGGACCGATCGGGCCTCACGCCCTGGTACGCCGGGCCGAGCCTGCTGGAACTGCTCGAAACGCTGCCGGCCGCCGATGAGGTGGAGAGCGAGGTGGAAGACTTCCGGCTTCCCGTGCAACTCGTGATTCGTCCGCAGGGCGCCGTCTCCCCTGGCCTGGACGACAGTTTTCGCGACTACCGCGCCTACGGCGGCCAAATCGCCTCCGGCACGGTGCGAGTGGGCGATGCCGTCACCGTGGTTCCCGGCGGTGGCACGAGCGTGGTGACCGGAATCGACTTCGCCGGCACCGAGCTCGACGTCGCTGTCGCTCCCCAGTCGGTGGCCCTGCGGCTGCGGGACGACCTCGATGTGGCGCGCGGTGCCGTCATCGCCACCGTGAACACGCTGCCACCGCTCACGCGTGGCCTCACGGCCGACCTGTTCTGGCTCGACCCGCGGGCGTTGAAGCCCGGCGCCCGGGTTCTGGTGAAGTTCGGCACCGCACTCGTACAGGCGCTGGTCCCCGAGATAACGGGGCGGCTGAACCTCGACACCCTGGCCACCGAGGCAGCCGATGAACTCGAGATCAACGACATCGGCCAGGCGGTGCTTCGCCTGGCGAGCGATCTCCCCATCGAAAAATTCACCGTGAACCGGCGCTCTGGCGCATTCCTGGTGATCCACCCGCAGGACGGCGCGACCCTCGCAGCCGGAATCGTGACGGCAGCAGCGTGACGGCCGAGAGCGTGACCGCTGACCGCGCCACAGCCGACCGCGTGACAGCCCACAGCGTCACCGAACCTGCGGCTATCCGCATTGAGTCGCTCGGGAAGAGGTTTGCTGCTCACGCACCCCTGGTGCTCGACGACATCAACCTCACGATCGAGGCCGGCGAGTTCGTGTGCCTGCTCGGAGCATCCGGCTGCGGAAAATCCACCCTGCTGGACATCATCGCGGGGCTCGAACGCCCCAGCACGGGAACGGTCACCGTCGAGAGCGGCAGCGCCGCCGTGATGTTCCAGGAGTCCGCGCTGTTCCCGTGGCTCACCGCCTCCCGCAACGTTGAGCTCGCGCTCAAGCTGCGGGGCGTACCCCGCGAACACCGTCGTGGCGAGGCTCTGGAGCTGCTCGATCTGGTGAACCTCGCCGATGCCGCCCAGAAACGACCACACGAGCTCTCCGGAGGCATGCGGCAGCGCGTGGCCCTGGCACGCGCACTCGCGCAGGACCGCAAGGTGCTGTTGATGGACGAGCCCTTTGCCGCACTCGACGCCATTACCCGCGATCTGCTGCACGACGAGCTGGAGCGGGTATGGCGGGAGACCGGTCGCACGATCGTCTTCGTGACGCACAACGTGCGCGAGGCCGCCCGACTCGGCCAGCGGGTGTTGCTGATGTCAAGCCGCCCGGGCCGCATCGTGAACGAATGGCGCATTGACGACCGCGCCGACCGGCGCATCGAGTCCCCCGAGGTCGCCCGTCTCAGCGACAAAATCACCGACCAACTTCGACAGGAGATCCGCCGCAATGCTGCCTAAGCCGCTCACCGCGACGCTCAACCAGGAATCTCCGCTGACCACGCTGGCGCATTCCGGGACGGCGGAGCGCAGCGATGACGAGCGGCGCCGGCTCTCCTCCGGGCTCGACGCGCTGCAGGCCGTCCCTGCCGTTCACCGCGGACGCGTGCGCCAGATTCTCGACGGCGTTCTGCCGCCGGTGGTGCTGATCGCAGCCCTGATCGCGGTGTGGCAGGTGTACGTTCTGATCGCCCGCCCCCGGCCCGACCTCATCCCGGGACCGCTCGACGTGTTGGCGTCCATCACCGATTTTTGGGCCGACGGGCGCCTTCACCTCGCCGTTCTCACGAGTCTCGAACGCGGAGGTATGGGTTTCCTGATCGCAGTCGCGGTGGGCACCCCCATCGGGCTCCTTCTCGCCGAGTGCCGGCCGATGCGACGCGCCCTGGGCCCGCTGCTGTCCGGGCTGCAGGTTCTACCGTCGGTGGCGTGGGTTCCGGCCGCCATCATCTGGTTCGGCCTCACCGACGCCACCGTGTACTTCGTTGTGTTGATGGGTGCCGTGCCGTCGATCGCCAACGGACTGGTGTCCGGCATCGACCATGTGCCGCCGCAGTTGCGCCGGGTGGGAACGGTACTGGGCGCCAGTCGCGTTCAGCTCGCCACTCTGGTGATCCTTCCCGCCGCGTTGCCCGGGTATTTCTCCGGCCTCAAGCAGGGTTGGGCATTCGCCTGGCGATCCTTGATGGCCGCCGAGATCATCGCCATGGGGGGAACCATCGGATTCGGCCTCGGTTCCATGCTCGACCAGAGCCGGGAACTGGCCGACCTTCCCGGTGTCCTGGCCACGATCCTGGTGATCCTGTTCGTGGGCATCCTCGTGGAGCTGGTTCTCTTCGCCCCCCTCGAGCGTCGGCTGCTGCGCAAACGCGGCCTGCGCCCCGCCGGCCGTTGACCGCTGCTCCCCTGCCGCGCGCCTCAGTTTTTCCTGCCCACCTGTCCCGCTTCTGCACGCCTGTCTTCGCCCGAAAGGTCACCATGACTTCTGCTCCGCTTCCCCTGAACCTGCGCGTCGCCATCATCGGCGCCGGGCCGGCGGGCATTTACGCCGGCAACATCCTGACCAACGCCGTGCGCGATACCGGCGGGGAAGTGACGATAGACCTGTTCGATTCTCTGCCGGCACCGTACGGTCTGATTCGCTACGGGGTGGCCCCCGACCACCCGCGCATCAAGGGCATCGTGAATTCCCTGCACCAGATGCTCGACACCGGCAACATCCGCTTCATCGGCAATGTCACCTATGGCGTCGACGTGCACCTGGCCGACCTGCAGGCGCACTACCACGCCGTTATCTTCGCGACCGGGGCCGTCAGGGACGCGCCGCTCGCCATTCCGGGCATCGATCTGCCGGGATCCTTCGGCGCGGCCGACTTCGTGTCCTGGTACGACGGACACCCCGATGTGGCACGCCGTTGGCCGCTCGATGCCACGGATGTGGCCGTGATCGGCAACGGTAACGTGGCCCTTGACGTGGCGCGCATGCTCGCCAAACACCCCGAAGACCTGCTCAGCACCGATATTCCCGACAACGTATACGCCGGCCTGGTGGGCTCTCCCGTGACGGACGTGCACATCTTCGGGCGCCGTGGTCCCTCCGAGGTGAAATTCACGCCGATTGAACTGCGTGAACTGGCACAGGTTCCAAACGTCGACGTGATCGTCTACGAGGAAGACTTCGTCTTCGACGAGCACACGCTCGCACTGGCGACCACGAACAACCAGGTGCGGGTGATGACGCGCACCCTGCAGGGATGGCTCACGGTGCCGCCAACCGGCGCATCCCGACGCCTGCACCTGCATTTCCTGCACGCACCGGTGGAGGTCTACGGCGACGGGCGGGTGGAGGGCATGCGCTTCGAACGCACCGCTCCCAGCGGAGACGGTGGAGTTCGCGGCACCGGCGAGATCGTGGACTACCCCGTGCAGGCCGTCTACCGAGCCGTCGGTTACCGCGGCAGCGCCCTGTCCGGACTGCCGTTCGACGACGCCCGAGGCGTGATTCCGAATGACGGCGGACGGGTGCTCTCCGCAAATGGAGCGGCGATTCCCGGCCTCTATGCCACCGGCTGGATCAAGCGTGGTCCGGTGGGTCTCATCGGCCACACCAAAGGCGACGCCCTCGAAACGATCACGCGGCTGGTCAGCGACGCACCGGGTCTCACCGCACCCGTCGGCGCCGAGGGAGCAGAGGACGCGATCCTGGCTGTGCTGGCCGAGCGCGGCATCCGCGTCACGACCTGGTCGGGCTGGCTAGGGCTCGACGCCCACGAGAAGGCGCTCGGCGAAGCCCACCCGGCTGCGCGGGAACGCATCAAGGTGGTTGACCGTGCCGAGCAGGTGCATATTTCTCGCGCCGCGGTGCTTGCGGTCCAGGGTGTCGGGAGTGCGGGTGTCGGGAGTGCAGGTGTCGGGCGTGAGTGAGAACCGCCAGTCCGAGGACCGCTACGACTGCGTCGTGATCGGCGCCGGTCCGGCCGGACTCTCGGCGGCGCTCAACCTCACCCGGGCACGCATGCGGGTGCTGGTTGTCGACAGCGACTGACCTTTTTCGGCGTGCACTCCTCGTGGCACAGTGGAGCCCGCAGGTCACGGTGTTCACCAACGGGATAGCCCGCCTGACACCGACGGAAGAATGCGACCTCAGCCACCGCGGCATCCGCGTGGAGCGACGCCCCATCGAACAGCTGGAGGGCGATCGTGGCATCCTCACGGCTGTACGGCTGCTGGGCGGGGAACGTATTCCGTTGACCGGGGGTTTCGTGCGCCCGGTCTGGCACCCGATCGTGGATTTTCTGGCCGCTTTGAACCTCAACAGCGACGGTTCCGGCCATCTGGTGACTGATCGGGACGGCCACACGAGCCTCCCGGGCCTGTACGCCGCCGGCGACGTGACGGCTCCTGGTCCACAGCAGCTCATCGTCGCCGCCGGAGCCGGCGCCCGCTCGGCCGCGAGCATCACCCATGACCTGCTCGGCGTGACCGCACGCTGACCTGGCCCGGCTCAGCCGGTCGTGCGGCGGGTCAGGCAGATTCAGCGGATTCGACTTCCAGGGTGACGACGGCGAGGAATCCCCGACCCAGTAGCTCGGGGGCCGGATCGGCACCGCGTACGGCGTCGAGCACTCCCAACTCCGCGCTCTCCCCAGTGACCTCGTTCTCAGTGACCTCGTTCTCACTGACCTCGTGCGCAGTGGGGTGCACGGTCACCACCGCGTTACCCTGCAACAGAATTCCGAATTGATCATCAAAGACGGGATGTGCCCGCTTCTTGGACAGCTCGATGATCGATACGTACGCCTTGACCGTGCCACGTCGAGCCATCACATTGAGGTTCCGCATGGCCCCAACGGGAAGCATGCAGCTGGTGGAACTGTCGCCCGAGAACCGGAAGGCACGATACTTCTCCATGGCATGCTCGACACCGTCAACGCTCAGCACGAGCAGTTCCCCGTCGATGAGGGTCAGTATCCGTTCCATTCCCGGAAACACGGAGAAGTCGCCGGCCTCAGTCACGTCGGCAATGCTGATCCGCCAGTCGAAATCATCCGTCCCGGCCGGGGACGACATGACCTCGCGCGTGGTGCCGCCCCCGTTTCGCCAGGGCGCGGGTTTGAGGTCTCGATATCGAATGATGTGCATAGACAAACGCTACGTTGTTTATGGCGTGCCGTGATCAGGAAACGGGCACCAGGTCACGTTCCACGCCGTGATCGACGCCGCGACCCACACGCTGGCCAACGACGGCCGAAACGCCGTCTTGCCGCATCGAGACACCATAAAGCGCGTCTGCTATTTCCATCGTGCGCTTCTGGTGCGTGATCACGATGAGCTGACTGCTCTCCCGCAGATCCTCGAAGATCGTGAGTAGCCGGCCGAGGTTCGCATCGTCGAGCGCGGCTTCCACCTCATCCATGATGTAAAACGGGCTCGGCCGCGCCTTGAAGATGGCGATGAGCAGGGCCACCGCGGCGAGGGATCGCTCGCCCCCGGACAACAGAGACAGCCGTTCGATCTTCTTACCGGCGGGTTTGACCGATACTTCGATTCCGGTGGTGAGCAGGGCCTCCGGGTCGGTGAGCCAAATGCTGCCGCTGCCACCCGGGAAGAGAACGGGAAAAACGTCTGCGAACGCCGCACGGGTGTCTTCGAACGCGTCGGCGAAGATGGTCTGCATCTTGCCGTCGATCTCGTCAATGATCGTCAGCAGATCGGTGCGGGTCTTCGTGAGATCGGTGAGCTGCTCGGTGAGAAACCGGTGGCGTTGTTCGAGCGCCGCAAATTCTTCCAGGGCGAGCGGGTTGACACGACCCAGCTGGCCGAGCTTGCGTTCAGCGGCCGCGAACCGCCGCTGCTGCGCCTCGCGCTCGAAAGGAACGGGGTCCGATCCGCCGTCATCGGCCGGGATGAGTTCTCCCGGCCCGTATTCGGCCACGAGCACGCCCTCAACCAAGCCGAGTTCGCTTCCCGCTCGTTCGAGGAGTCCGGACAGCTGCAGCTTCTTCTCATAGATCTGCAGTTCCAAACCGTGCACGTTCTCGGTGACGGACTGCAGGCGTTCGCGCAGGTCGTTCTCCGCCCGGCGCAGTTTCTGCAGCTCCTCGCTCTGGCTGGTGCGTTCCGCCTCCGCGGCGGCCAACCGCTGTCTGGCCTCACTCAGTGAGCGATCCACCGCACCGAGAACGGCCGGAAGCTGTTCGGCAACCGACGAGGCGGCCTCCAGCTGGCGACGGCGAACAACGGCGCGGCGGGCGGCTTTCTCTGCCGCGACCTGGTCGGCTTCCATCTGCCGTGCAAGGGAACGAGCCCGGGCTTCACTCGATCGAGCGCGTTCACGTGCCGTGTCCACGCGCAAACGGGCCTCGACCTCGATGTCTCGTGCCGATTCGAGTTCGCGGTTGACGGCATCGCGCGCGGTGACGTCCAGAACCGGGCGAGGCCGCGACTGCGCGGCCTCAAGGTCGGAAGCAGCGGCTGCCGCGGATGTCTCGACCTCGACGACGGCGCTCGTGGCGAGATCGAGCGCCACCTGGAGGCGCTCAAGGTCTGCACGGCTGGCTTCAACCTGCACGGTCGCGCGGTTGACACGGTCGACATATCCGGCCCGCTCGGCCTCCTGCGCCTGAAGAGCGGTTCGAGCCGCCGCCGCCTGCTCCTGAAGTGCTGTCAGCAGGGCGCGTTGTTCGTCCAAGTCAAATCGGGTGTGCTTGAGCGACGACGTGACAACTCTGAGCTTCTCGGCAGCCGTGTCTCGTTCGGCCACGATCTCCAGCGTGCTGCGCGCTGCTCCGCTGCCCCCGCGAAGCACCCAGGCAGAGAGCACGTCGCCGGCTTTGGTGATCACGGTCACCCGAGCACTGCTGTCCGTTTCGGGGTACGCCTCGTCGGTGAACCCTCGAGCCGCATCAAGGTCGTCGGCGATATACGTATGTTCCAGCAGCCGCAGAACGCCACGGGGAGCGTCGACGACGGAAGCTGCAGTAACCAGACCCGCGGGCACATTGTCGGCAAACAGGTCGCCCGCAGATCGCGGGTCGGCTTCACGCCCGGCCCCGACGAGGTCTGCACCCACGTCTCGATCGGCGATCACGAGCGCGACGCGGCCCAGGTCATCCGTTGTGGCCTGAGCAAGGGCGGCCAGGGCCGATGCCCGGTCATCGGCCAGAACCGCCTCCGTGAGGGACCCCAGCGCGGCGGCGATCGCGGTTTCAAAACCAGGATGCACGCGCACATGCTCAGACAGGGGACCGCGGATGCCGCCGAGACTCGCCTGAATGAGCGCCGACGACCCGTCTTTCTGATCGAGAGCAAGCGAAAATGCGCCCCGACGGGCTTCCTGCGTGTCGCGTTCACGCTCATGGGCGTGCACCTCGTCACGCAGCCGCTCGACCTCGGCCCGCGTCACCCGAACCGCAGCCTGCGCGAGCTCGAGACGCTCGGACAGCGAGGGCTCGCCCTCCGCGGGATCGTGCTCGCCGGAAGCACCGGCAGCGGATGATTCCATGCCTGCGAGCTCAGACTCCGCCCGTGCGTGGCGCTCCGTCGCCGCGTTGCGGGCGGAGTGCTGCCGGACTACCTCACCCCGCACGGCGGCGAGCCGAGACGCGGCCGTCTCGCTCCGGCCCCTGAGCTGTGAAACCTCCAGGTCGTGACCGGAAACACGCGCTGCCTGGGCCGCGACCGCGTCGTCCGCCGTGTCGAGGCGCGCGCGAACATCGACGCTTGACGCCCGGGCTGCGGCCCACGCGGCATCCGCCGCCTCAATCCGGTCGCGCAGGCGCGCGGTGTCTGCTTCCGCTGACTCCACGTCGGCCGGTGTAACGCTTGGACCGGCCGCCGCGGACTCCGGCTGAGCGCCGAGCAGGGCAAGTCTTTGGTTGGCCAGGGTGAACAACCCGCGTAAGCGTTCCTGCACCGACTCCAGTCCGAAACTTGTGCGCCGGGCCAGGTCGACGGCGTCGCCGACCTGCGCCTGTTCCAGGCGCTGCACGCGTTCGGCCGTGTGGGTCAACTGTTCCTGCAGCACGATGCGTTCAGAGTGACTCTCACTCTCGGTGCGGCCATGCCGGTCCAGGGCCGTGCGCAGAGCGACGACCTCGTCGGCAAGCAGACGGGCACGCGCGTCGCGCAGCACGGCGGCAATCGTCTGTGCCTCCCGGGCGATCTCGGCCTGTCGGCCGAGCGGTTTGAGCTGCCGGCGGATCTCACCGGCCAGGTCGCTCAGCCGGGTGAGATTGGTCTGCATGCCGTCGAGCTTGCGCAGCGTCTTCTCTTTGCGCCGACGATGTTTGAGGATACCGGCGGCTTCCTCGATGAAGCCCCGCCGTTCCTCGGGACTCGCCCGGAGCACGGCGTCGAGTTGACCCTGTCCGACGATGACATGCATCTCCCGGCCCAGACCGGAGTCGCTCAGCAGTTCCTGCACGTCGAGGAGGCGGCAGTTTCGGCCGTTGATTGCGTACTCACTCGCACCGTTGCGAAAGAGGGTACGCGAAATGGTCACCTCGGAGTACTCGATGGGAAGCGCACCATCGGAGTTGTCGATGGTGAGTATGACCGCGGCCCGGCCGAGCGGTCCCCTCGTGGATGTGCCGGCGAAGATGACATCTTCCATCTTGCCGCCGCGGAGCGTCTTGACGCCCTGTTCACCCATCACCCAGGCAAGCGCATCGACCACATTGGATTTACCGGAACCGTTGGGCCCGACGACGCAGGTGACACCGGGTTCAAAGGCGAAGGTTGTGGACTGGGCGAATGACTTGAAACCCTTGAGGGTGAGGCTTTTCAGATACACGCGTCACACCTTTCCCGGTACGTGCCCATGGGCTTTTTCTTCTTCGATCAACGCTACTGGACACCACCGACAACGCCCGTGAGGCGGGCACGACCGAAATCACGCCGCTAGGACAACACCTGGCAGGTCGGACACAGGTGTGATCCCCGGTTCATGAACGACTCACGAACCAGGGTGGTGCCGCACCGAGAGCAGGGATCACCCTGCCGCCCGTACACTTGCAGGCTGTGCGCGAAGTACCCGGCCTGTCCGTTCACATTCACGTACTGAGAATCAAAGCTGGTCCCGCCCTCGATCAGCGCGCGCCGCAGAATGGTTCCCAGCGCTCCGAGCAGGCTCCGCGCCTGATCGGCAGACAGCGACGACGACGGCTGGTCGTAGTGCAGACGCTCAGCGAAAAGTGACTCGTCGGCATAGATGTTTCCGATTCCACTGAGCAGGGTTTGGTCGAGCAGGGCCCGCTTGATGCCGGAATGTCTTCGGGCAAGCCCGGCGATGAAGCCCGGGGCCGAGAACGCGGGATCCAAAGGGTCCCGCGCGATGTGGGCGACCTGGGAGGGGACCGACGTCGACCACGGGCCTGTGCCGCCCCCGGAGTATCCGGCATCACGACCGTCGTTGGTCGCCGCCATCGTGTCGATGGCCATGCTCCCGAAAATGCGCTGGTCAACGAAGTTGACCCACAGTTCACCGAGCTCCGGGTCTGGATCCAGCGCGGAACGGTCCAGGGCGAGCCGGATGCGGACGTGGCGGTCATCGGTCGAACCCGGCGCCCGGAGCAGGACCTGTCCACTCATACCGAGGTGAATCACCAGGGCTTTTCCGCTATCAAGCGGCAGCCAGAGAAACTTTCCCCGGCGCACGGCTCCGAGCACGCGGCGGCCCGTTAACTGGCTGACGAAAGACCCCTCCGCGGAATCGTGGCGACGCAGGGAACGTTCATCAAAGATCTCTACACCCGCCACGATCGCGCCGGTCACGGCGGGTTCGATACCGGCGCGCACAACCTCAACTTCGGGAAGTTCGGGCATACGGACTATCCAGCGAAAAGAGTTTAGTGGGCCGCGAGAAGCGTGCACGCCTCACGTGCGGCGGCCATTTCCGCGTACTTTTTGCTGGGTCCCGTGCCGCTGGCGGTCACCGAGCGGGCGAGTGAGACGGTGGCGACGAACGTCTTAGCGTGATCCGGTCCGCTTTCCGTCACAGCGTAGACGGGAATACCCACGCCATTGGCGGCTGCGAGTTCCTGCAAGCTTGTCTTGGGGTCCATCAGTACCCCGAAGTGATCGGGATCGGCGAGAAACGGCGCAATGAGTCGCAGGACGAACGCCGTCGCGACGGTTCCGCCCTGGTCCAGGTACACGGCTCCGATGAGGGCCTCGACGGTATCGGCCAGAATGGACGATTTGTCGTGACCGCCGGTGAGGGTTTCCCCTCGTCCCAGTCGCACGTACTCACCCAATCCCAGGCCCCGGGCAATCTCGGCCAGGGCAACGCTCGACACAAGGCTGGCGCGGCGCTTGGCCAGGTCACCCTCATCAAGATCTGGATAGGTGCGATACAGCATGACAGTGACGGCCTGCCCCAGAATTGAATCGCCCAGAAACTCCAGACGTTCGTTCGTGGCAATGCCGCCATTTTCATAGGCAAAGGATCGGTGCGTCAGCGCCAGCTCCATCAGACCTGCGTCAAGCTCGACACCGAGGGTCGCCACGAGGGGCGACCGCTCGGTTTCCGGGTTCGTCATGATGCGACGACCTCCAGGGAGAAATTAAACGTCGGCGACCTTGCGACCCTTGTACTCCATGTACAGTGCGGTGCCGGCGGAGTCGGTGACGACCTTTGCGCGGTGGGGAAGGCTGTAGGTCACCTTGCCGTTTTCCATGGTCTTCACCAGGGTGGGCGCGGTGGCCTTCCACTGTGAACGACGTGAGTGGGTGTTGGATCGCGACTGCTTGCGCTTCGGAACTGCCATGACTACTTCTCTTCTCTATGCGTTTCAGCATGGATGTCGTCATCCGT
>Ga0209023_10002573_pt1 | contig 22464 bp, 25 predicted proteins | sample LakOneMetagenome_FD_187468 | JGI IMG/M metagenome (GOLD analysis project Ga0209023, IMG submission 187468) | Freshwater and sediment microbial communities from Lake Erie, Canada (SPAdes) (version 2) | ecosystem: Environmental > Aquatic > Freshwater > Lentic | place: Lake Erie, Canada...
CTCTTCTCCGCCCTCCGAGCGCACCACAAAATCATGCAGTTTGGGGTCTAAACCCAATCGATTCGGTGAGCCCAACGGCTTGTCCGGACATAGCGTCCCCGAGACGGGGGAAACCGTGGATACCTTACTGTAACACCGTTCGCGTAAGCTGCCTGGACCCGACTGCCGGTGATTCCAGCCCCTCACTACAGGTCGGCGCTTCCACGACCACCCCGGAGCACTTCCCATGCTGTTTCTGAGCTACGCCTACCGATTCCTGTCCAATTTCGTGTTCCTGGCGCTGGTCTATCTCGCTCTCAACTTCCTGGAGAAGTACCAGAACCGTGTGGTCGTTGCGGTTCTCGTGCTGGTTTATGCCGGCATGCACGCGGCATCGGCGCTGCGGTCGTTCCATTTCTTCCAGCGCATCGAGCGGCTCGAGATCGAGGCGCGCCGCCTGGTGGCGGCAGCGGGCGAGGGGCCGAATTCGACCTCTGCGCGCAAGCAGATCGTCACCGATGTCAGTGCGCTCCGCCACGCCGGCGAGATGAAGTCGTATATCGACTTGCTGTTCCTCGCCCTCGTCATCCTGCTCTGCATCACCAAGATCGTGACGAACTGAGCGGGGCGATTCTCCGGCCAGGCCCGCTTACCCCGCCTGGCGCAGCGGAGAAATCTTGAGATCATCCTTTCCGGCCGGGATCCTCAGGCTCGCGATCAGCCCGCCACCCGACCGGTTTTTGAGGCGAAGTTCGCCCCCGAGCGCGGTTGCCAGCCGGTGCGCGATGGCCAGACCGAGACCGGCACCTCCGGTTTCCCGGTTTCGCGATCCCTCAAGGCGATAAAATGGTTCCAGCACCGCTTCAAGTTCCGATTCAGGGATGCCCGGACCTCGATCCCGGACGACGATTGAGATCGCATCCGGTGTGTCCCTTTCAACTGCGATCTCGACCTCACACCCGAACTTGAGAGCATTGTCCACCAGGTTGGTGACGATGCGCCGAAGTGAGTGCGGAGAAGTTGTCACCGGTGTGTCGAGGCGGCCGATCAGGTCGATGCGCGTGCCCGAGTCGGCATAATCGTAGACCAGGCTTTCGAGCAGAGCCTGCAGGTCGGTCGGGATGGCTGTCTCGGTAGTGGGCCCTGCGCTGCGGGCCAGATCGATGCCTTCTTCGATCAGTGCCTGCATGGTGGTGAGATCGTTCTGGAGCTTCTGCTTGAGCGAGAAGTCTTCGAGCAAGTCCGTGCGCAGGCGCATGCGCGTGATCGGGCTCTGCAGGTCATGGGAAATTGCCGCGAGAATCCGTACCCGTTCGGCGATGTGATCGGCGATGCGGCGCTGCATGGCATTGAAGGCCGCTGCCGCCCGAGCGACCTCCTTGGGCCCACCTTCGTCGAGCACTTTGCCCCGAAGGTCAGGACCCAATTCGTCCGCGGCCTCGGCAAGGCGTGCGAGGGGCTGGGTTGCGATCCGCACCGCGATCCATGAGAAGATCGCCAGAATGGCGAGTTGAAATACCAGCGCTGCCAGCACCCAGGACGATATCCCGGTGTCCGGCGGATCCAGTTCCACCGTCACGGGCGTTCCGTCCCGCAATTCAAGCGCGAGGTGGAACCGGAGCGGATCGGACGCTCGCACGGGCGCGTTTGCGGTCACCGTGTAAGCCGGTCCAAGCTCCCGGGAAATCGTCGATGCGACGCTTTGCGCCGTTGCGGTCGGCGGCGCCCGGTCCGCCGGCTCGGGCCCGAACACGTAGCGATAGTTCTTGCGATCGATTTTCGGCAGCCAGTCCTTTCGTTCCTCTGGCGGGACGCGCTCCAGGATGGCGATCGAACTTGCAACGTCCTTTGCAAGATAAGCGATCATCATCGCACTCACGGTCTGCGCCCGATCATAAAGTAGGAGACCCAGCGACAGCACGTGGGCGGCTGACAGACCGCAAAACAGAATGAGCGCGATCCGTCCGAACAGCGATGTCGGCCACAGCGAACCGGGGCGAAAGGTGTGGCGCAGGGTCACCGCGGGCCGCTCCGCATTTCCACGGCCGATGCGAATACGTAACCTTCGCTTCGGACCGTCTTGATATAGCGAGGCTCGCGGGCGTCGTCCTTCAGGCGCTGTCGCAGCCTGCTCACCAGAAGATCGATCGAACGGTCGAACGGCTCGGTGTCGCGACCTTGCGTCAGGCTCAGCAGTTGGTCGCGGCTGAGTACTCGCCGGGGATAATCCAGGAAGACGCACAGCAGGCGATATTCGGCGCCGCTCAACGCCACCATCGTGCCGGCGGCGTCGACAAGATGACGGTGCGCGGTGTCGAGGACCCAGTCACCGAAGGCGAGGTCGCGCGCGGTCTGGGAAAGGACGAGATTGGCGGGTAACGCCCGCGCGCGGCGCAGAATGGCCTTGATGCGGGCGAGAAGCTCGCGCGAAGCGAACGGCTTGCTCAGGTAATCGTCGGCGCCCATCTCGAGCCCGAGAATGCGATCGGCTTCGTCCCCACGTGCCGTCAGCATCAGGATCGGCGGCGAATTCGCGCCCTGGGCTCGCAGGTCCCGGCAGAGCTGTAGGCCATCTTCCTGCGGCAACATCAAATCCAGAACGATCAGGTCGATCGCCTTGTCGGCGAGCGCCTGGCGCATGTCGCGTCCGTTCTTCACCGCCGTCACGGTGAATTCGCTCTTCTCCAGATACTGGACGAGCAATTCGCGGAGATCGCGGTCGTCATCGACGATCAGGATGTGATCTTTGGGGTCCATCGACGCGCAATTGTAAGGGGGATCATCGGCCCCGTCGCGAAGAGTTTTGTATCACAGTGTATCAGCCGGCCAACCCGACACACAGAACGGACGAACGGGCGACGTTACGACATATCCAGGATACTTCCGGTTGTTTGATCCTGACCGTCGGCAGCCCGCCGGCGGGCTTTCAGGGATCAACCATGTCATCCATCACCACCGTTGGCGCACTCGCAAGTCGATCCGGTCGGGAGGCAAGTAACGGCAGCTCCCATCGTCTGGAACTTGTGTCGGTCATCCTTACCTCGATCTGGCTCTTCGCCGCGCCCGCCCTCGGGCAATCGGCCACGGCGAGCGCTACCGACGCGCCGATCGGCCGCTGGCTGACCGACAATGGCAACCTCGAAGTGGAGATCAGCCGCTGCGGGGAGGCGTTGTGTGGAACGGTGGTCAAGGTCCTTGCCAACCGTTCGATGAGCGGCGGCGGCGAGATGGTCGCAGCAGACAACCGCTCGCCGCTGGGCATGACGATTCTAAAGGACTTCACCGCGGCCGGTGGCGGCGAATGGCAGGGCGAGATCTACAACCGGGAAAATGCCAAGACCTATTCCTGCAAGATTTCGCTCAGCGCACCGGATCGATTGACGGTGCGCCCCTATATCGCGTTGCCGTTGTTCGGCAAGACGCTGACCTGGACGCGGGTCGTTGCCCAAAGCGAGCGAAAGTAGCTGATATGCTCGACGTCTTTCTGGCGCTCGCCGCTGGCATCCTCACTATTGCTGCGCCCTGCGTGTTGCCGATGCTTCCGGTTATCCTCGGTTCGTCAATTGGTCACAGCGATCCGATGCGACCGTTACTGGTCACGCTTGGGTTTGCGGCAACGTTCGCGCTGGTCGCGTTTCTGTTCGGGTTATTCCCAAGCATTCTCGGATTGTCGCAGGAGACACTTCGCGACGCTGCTGCCGCCATGCTGTTGCTGTTTGGCGCGTTGATGGTCTGGCCGTATCCGTTCGAGCTTCTGACACTGCGCCTTGCTCCGCTTCTCGGATGGGTCGGCGCCACCGGCGCCGATGCCGGATCGGGAAGGATGGGGGCGGTCATCCTGGGTGCCAGCCTCGGCGCGGTATGGGCACCGTGCGCGGGGCCCGTGCTGGGATCGATCCTGACGTTGATCGCCTCCGCCGAGAGCCTCGACCGCGCAGCGCTGCTGCTGGCCTGCTACTCCGCGGGCGCAGCCATTCCCATGCTGCTGATCGCCTACGGCGGGCAGTACTTTACGGCTCGCGCCCGTCATCTCATGCGCCACACCCGCGCTCTGCAGCGCGGCTTCGGCGTCGCGATCATCCTGGTCGCGGTCGCGATGCTGCTTCAGTACGACACCGTCGTCACCGTATGGCTGTCGAATTTCTATCCAGATATTTCCGCGGGGCTTTGATGATGGACCGATATATCCGACGCCTGCTGCTTGCCACTGCGCTCGGTGCCTGCACGGCAGCCTCAACGATCACGTCTTCGCGCGCCGGCGAGCCCGCGTTCTCGGACTACGGCGAAGCTCCCGAGTTCAGCGGCATCGAGCGCTGGCTCAATTCCGATGCGCTCTCGGTCAGGAGCCTGCGCGGCAAAGTGGTCCTGATCGATTTCTGGACTTACTCCTGCATCAACTGCCTGCGCACGCTTCCTTACGTGACCCGGTGGTACGACAAATTCAAGGACCGGGGTCTGGTCGTCATCGGGGTCCACACCCCGGAATTCGGCTACGAGAAGTCGGCGCGCAACGTGCAGCTCGCCATCGGCCGCAACGGCATCAGGTACCCCGTCGCCCAAGACAATCAGTACGCGACGTGGAAGGCCTTCGACAATGAATATTGGCCCGCCCTTTACCTGATCGATCGCCGCGGACATCTGGTGCTGAAACATTTCGGCGAAGGCTCCTATGACGAAACCGAGCGCGCGATCGCGGCGCTCATCGACACCGCTACAACCGAGGCTGGAAAATGAAGGGCTGGATCCTGTCGATGACTGTGCTCGCCGGAACGATCGGGATTGCAACGGCACAGGACGCCAAGCGGCATTGCCGCCGCCGGAGAAGGTCGTGACGCTGGCGAATACCCCGGCAGGCATTCGGTGCGATTGCCAGGGCGCTGCAGTGAGCGAGCCTTCGGCGAGTTGGCGGCCTTCGGCGATGCCGTGGTTTACCGGATCAGCGCTTCTTCAAACCGGCAACCCGGACCGAGCCCGGCTTCTTCTTGCCTTGCGCGGCTTGCCTGGGGGCGGCGTGATGTGCCTGGCGGGTCGCCGGCCTGACGGCCGCCGGCGCGCCATGCGCCTGCCGCGTCAGCGCGCCGCGACCGTGTCGGCGTGACTTGCCGGCCGGAACGGGAGCGGCCCTCGCAGGAGTTTCGGGTTCAAGTGCTGCCTGAGCCGATTGTTCGGCGCGACGCAGGGTGGCCAGCATCGTGACCCCTTCGGATTCCTGCATCGTGAGGACATTCGCGGCCGGAACCGACAGCACCGATGCGGCGCTGTTCTCCGACACCACGATCTGTTGCGGCCATTTGGTCCGTTGCGCCAGCGGTACGCCGCGCATGCGACGCGTCAGCATGCCGAGTTCGGCGTCGCGCCAGTCGAAGTCGAACCATTCAGGGGCGGGGAGCGTCGCTGTCGCGGCATAAACGAAATTCGGAATTTTCGGCCAGCGTGAGGTCGCGACCGTTTCCGTCGTCGGGTTGATGTACCACTGCTGCGGTTCGGTCGGCGTCGCCATCAGGGTCTGCGTCGCCGGCACCACATGCACGATGCGATAGCCGCGTGCTTTCAGGGTTTGCAGGATCTTGGGCAGCGCCGCCACGGTGCGGGCCTGAATGTCGTGCAGCAGCAGAATGCCTTTGCCCTTGGCCTCCAGCCGCTTGATCGCGAGGTCATAGACCCGCTGCGGCGAGATCCGATACCAGTCGTCGGCCGGAAAATCCGCGCTCCAGAGCTGAAGACCCTTGGATTCGGCGTAGGCCTCGATGGCGTCGTTGCGGCCGAGGCCGGGGATGCGGAAGAACGGCGCCGGTTCGCTGCCGTCGCCGAGCGCTGCGGTGACCGAGGCGATGCCGTCGTCGATCTCCTTTTGCGCACGATCGAACGGCATCCGCTGCATGTTCGAAGGATGGTTCTGGGTATGGGTGGCAACCGTGTGGCCGGCGTCGCGGACCTTGCGCACGCCTTCCGGATTGGCCCGGGCCTGCGATCCGACCAGGAAGAAGGTCGCCTTCACGCATTGATCGGCGAGAATTTGCAGGACCTGATAGCTGTTCTTGGGGATCGGACCGTCGTCGAAGGTCAGCACCACCTCATGGTCTCGGAGCGGCAGTGTCTTGGCGTACTGCATGGTGCCGATGATGGGATACTGGCGCGGATCGACCACGATCGTGCGCGAGGTGCCGAGCGCGTCGGGATGGCCGGGGCAATCGGCGGCCAACGCCCGTCCGGCCGGGACCAGAGCCAGCACGCCCAGGCACACTGCGGCCGATAGCCGGCCCCGGAGCCTCCCACTTACGCTCGCAATCATAGAACCCCGGCTCATTCCAAGAGGACGCAAATATCTACCTTTGGGGCCATGAATGACGCCTTAAGGCTCCGAATTCCACCCCTAATTTGGCCGCACCCGACGTTCCCCGGGCCGAAGCGGCGCGGCGGCAACAGCCGCGCGTTCGAAACGCCTAAAAGTTAGTGCCCGAACAATAAGATCGGTTCATGACCCGATCCATCGCTTCAGGATCTAGCGGGCCTTGTCGGCAACGGTTTTCGGGCTCGGTGCGACGACATGGACCACGCGATAGTGATTGTCGCGGAGGTAGCGCAGAAAGCCCGGCAGCATGGCCGCGGTCTGGGCCTTGGGGTCGTGCAGCAGGATGATGCCCTTGCGGGCGATCTGGAGCCGTTCCGTCAGCAGTTTCAGCTCCTGCTGCGGCGTCATCTTGTTCCAGTCGCTAGCCCAGAGGTCGGCACCGAACACCGCAATGCTGCGCTTTTCCAGATTGTCGAGCGTCCGGGGCGTCATCTCGAAATAGGGAAAGCGAAAGAACGGGGTCGTGGGCGTCGTGCTCGCCGCGCCGTGAAGGGCGGTCTCCACCGCCGATATTCCCTTGTCGATCTCGGCCTCGGCCACTTCGGGCTTGCTGTGCCTGAGATTGCGATGGCTCCAGGTGTGGTGGCCGATGGTGTGGCCCCCTGCTGCCATCGTCCGCACCAGTTCGGGGTGTTCCGAGGCCGATTTGCCGATCAGGAAGAATGTCGCGTGCACGCATTCATCCGCCAGCGCCTTCAGGATCTTTGAAGTCGTGGCCGGCCACGGCCCGTCGTCGAAGGTCAGCACCACCTCGCGGTCTTCCAGCGGCAGCGTTTTCGGGAAGCTCTTCAGGCCCACGCGCGGCGAGGTTGCGGGATCGACGACGAGAACACGCGAGGTGCCGAGCGCATCCTTGCGGGCGCATTCCGTTGCCTGCGCTGCCATGATCGTGGCGAACAGGACGGCGGCGGCCGCGCACAGCGTTTTGATCGAATTTGCGGTCATTCCGAGTTCTACATATTTGGCATTGCGCTAGGCGCTGCCGATTGGGTAATGCGTGCTGCGATAGCTCAGACGAGTTCTCTCATTCTGTCAAACCGGCGAGGCGCGGCATGGCCGAGGATATCGACGTGGCCCAACCCGCCGAAGCGCGCGCCGACGGCGTCGTGTTCGACCATCTCCATATGCGGGATGAAGACGGACAAATCCGTCCAGAGTTTGTCGAAGAAATTACCCGCGCCATCCGGGCCGGCGAGGCGCTGCAGCTTCGCGAATTCGTTGCCGAACTGCATGAGGCCGATCTCGGCGACCTGATCGGCGCGCTCGAACCGGAGGATCGCGTCAATCTGGTCGAACTGACCGGCACCGACTTCGACTTCTCGGCGCTGAACGAGGTCGATGACGCCGTTCGCGAGGAGATCCTCGAGGAACTGGAGCCGGAAACGGTCGCCGAAGGCGTTCGCGAACTGGAATCCGACGACGCCGTCGAACTGCTCGAAGGCCTCGACGAAGAAGACCAGGAAGAGATTCTGGAAAAGCTGCCGCCGTCCGAGCGCGACGCGCTGGAGCGCAGCCTGCTGTATCCGGAAAATTCCGCCGGCCGGCGCATGCAGTCGGAATTCATCGCGGTGCCGCCGGACTGGACCGTGGGCCAGGCGATCGACTACATGCGCGACACGCCCGATCTGCCCGACCGGTTCTATGAAATCTACGCGGTCGACGCCGACAAGCACTGGCAGGGCGCGGTATCGCTGGACACCCTGCTGCGCGCCCGCCGGCCGATCATGGTCAGCGATCTCATCGACGAGGACCGCCGCCGCGTTTCGGTGCTGGACGACCAGGAAGAGGTCGCCCGCATGTTCGGCAAGTACAACCTTGTCGCAGCGCCCGTGGTCGACACCACCAACCGGCTGGTCGGCGTCATCACCATCGACGACGTGGTCGACGTCATTGAGGAAGAGGCCGACGAGGACTTGAAGGCGCTCGGCGGCGTCACCAGCGACGAAGAACTGTCCGACAGCGTCTGGACCATCGCACGCGCGCGGTTCAACTGGCTGCTGGTCAACCTGGCGACCGCCTTCCTGGCATCCTCCGTGCTCGGCCTGTTCGAGGGCCAGCTCGAGAAGATGGTGGCGCTCGCGGTGCTGGCGCCGATCGTGGCGAGCCAGGGCGGCAACGCTGCTACCCAGACCATGACGGTAGCGGTGCGGGCGCTTGCGACCCGCGAACTCGGCTCCAACAACGCGATGCGGGTGGTGATGCGCGAAGCGATGGTCGGCCTCGTCAACGGGCTCGCTTTTGCCGTGATCACCGGCGTTGCCGCCGTGGCGTGGTTCAAGATTCCCGGCCTCGGCGTCGTGATCGGCCTTGCCATCATCGTCAACCTCGTCGCCGGCGCGCTCGGCGGCATCCTGATCCCGATGGTGCTGGAGCGGGTCCGCGCCGATCCGGCGGTGGCGTCCGGCACCTTCGTCACGACGATTACCGATGTGGTCGGTTTCTTCTCGTTCCTCGGCATCGCCACGCTGTGGTTCGGGCTGAACTAGCTGCGGCGCGAAACGCCCGATCATCATTAATCGGACCTTAATGCGCCGATGCGATCATGTCGGCCTTGCGAGGTCGAACATGCAGCGCCTGCGGTTGAAAGCGGATGGACGGATCGTCGAATTGCGCGACGGGCAGGAGTTTCCGCTTGCGCCCGGGCTCGTCTCAGCGATGCCCGATCCCGCGCCTGCTGCGGCCCAGCCTGCCGTACGCGATTTGCGCCGCCGCGCGTGCCTGACCCAGACAGAATTTGCCTCCAGGCTCGGCGTGCCCGTCGAAACCATCCGGAACTGGGAGCAGGGCAAGCGCGCCCCGCGGGGACCGGCGCGAGCGCTGCTGGCGGTGATTGCCCATTCGCCGGACACCGTGTTCGCGGCGCTGGCGACGGATTCGCCGGTCGTTTGATTCCATTCGCTAACCTTCGACGACGTCGTGAGTTGGCACTGCAGCAGCGGTGGCCCATAATGGGGGCTCGTGAGAGCACCCGTAATGCATTTTGTCGAAGCCAATGGCGCGAAAATCCCGGCGCTCGGACTGGGAACCTGGGAATTGCGCGACCGCACCTGCGCGCGCATCGTCGAACAGGCGCTGCGGCTCGGCTATCGCCACATCGACACCGCGCAGGTCTATGACAACGAGCGCGAAGTGGGCGAGGGCATCCGCGCCTCCGCCGTCAAGCGCGACGAGATTTTCCTCACCACCAAGATCTGGACCTCGCATTTCAAGCCGAACGATCTCGAGCGGTCCGCCAAGGAGAGCCTGGCGCGGCTGCGCATGACCGAGGTCGACCTGCTGCTGTTGCATTGGCCGAGCCGCGAGGTGCCGCTCGCGGATACGCTGGGCGCGTTGGCGCGGGTCAAGCAACAGGGGCTCGCCCGCCATATCGGCGTGTCCAATTTCACCGTTGCCCTGATCGACGAAGCGGTTGCGGCAAGCCCGGAACCGCTGGTGTGTGACCAGGTCGAGTGCCATCCTTATCTCGACCAGAGCAAGGTCCGCGAGGCCTGTGCGCGCCACGGCATGGCCGTCGTGGCCTATAGCCCGGTCGCCAAGGGCCGCATCAAGAACGACCGCGCGCTGTTGCGGATCGCCGACCGTTATCGCAAGACCGCGGCGCAGGTTTGCCTGCGCTGGCTGGTGCAGCAGAACATCGTGGCGATCCCGCGCACCTCGAAGCTGGAGCGGCTTTCGGAGAACATCGATATCTTCAATTTCGAGTTGTTCGACGACGACATGGCGGCGATATCGGCGATGGGCACTGCCGGAGGGCGGCTCACCAATTACGGTTTCTCGCCGAATTGGGATTGAGCCGCCGCGCCGCCGGGCGGTATGTTCGCCATCGGGGCAAGCATCGAAACGTGTTCGGGTACGATGGACCTGCGGCGGATCATACCCACCGACATCACGATATCGGCGATCGTTCATCTGTCGCTGGTGGCATTGCTGTTGCTTTTTTCCGAAGTGCATGAGTTCGGCACCGTGACGGCCGAGACCATGCCGGTCGAAATCGTAGCAGCGCAGGATGTTCCGGACGTGGTGGCCGAGCAGCAGCCGGAACCGGTGCCGACGCCGACTCCAACCTCGCTGCCCGATTTCTCCCTGTTCGACAGCAAGCCCGCAGCGTCGAGCCCGCCGGAGCCAGCGGCTAAGCCGGCGGCTCCCGCTCAGCCTCAGAAGCAGGCCGCGTTGGCTCAACCGCCTTCGGCCCGGTCTCCACCAACTCCTTCACCGCAGCCGGCAGTCCAGCCGCCGCAGCCTGCGGCCCCGGCCTACAAGCCGCCGGAGCCTGACCTGACGCTCAAATATCAGGTGCTGTTGGGCTTGCCGCCGGATCTCTCACCGGCATTTCCCACAGCGACTACGGCGACATCAGCGCCGGCGGCACCGAGAGCCCTCGCCAAGACCGACGAAAATTTCGACGGCGCAGCCACACAGGACGCCGACATCGCTGCCAGCGCCGTCGGCGCATTCCGACGTCATCTGAAAACCTGTCTGAAATTGCCGCCCTCGCTGGCGGCGTCCGACGACGTCAAGGTCAAGCTGCGCGTGATGATGACGCAAAAGGGAACGCTGGCCGCCGATCCGATCCTGATCGAGGCCAGCGCATCGATGAAAGGTCCGCTGCTGATGCAGGGCGCGGTGAAAGCGCTGCAGGCCTGCCAGCCTTATGCGATGCTGCCGGCCGACCGTTACGGCGAGTGGAAAGTGCTCGACCTCAGCTTCACGCCGCTGGATTTTGGCGGCGCGTCGTAGCGTCATTTCTTGTCATGCCCGGCCTTGTGCTGCCTTGTGCCGGGCATCCACGTCTTTGCTTCCCTGGCTGGGAAGACGTGGATGGCCGGGCGCAGGCGAGCGGAAGCGACGCCGTCCTTTGGACGGCTATGCCCGGCCATGACGGAGAAACTGGAAGCGCCTAGCGATCCAGCGAGATCTGGTAGCGCTCGGCGATCGCCAGCAACTGGTTCCAGGTCTCGTCCTCGACGTCGATGCCTTTCGCCATGCGCTCGGCGCGCGCAATCCGTTCGGGCTCGCCGGCGACCAGCACCGGGAGATCGGGGTCGGAAGGCTTGGCCGACTTCACCCATGCGAGCATGGAGTCGATTTCGGCCAGCATGCTGTCGCGCGACGACAGCCGGGCGGGATCGATCACGATGCTCAGCATGCCGTTGATGATGCCGCGCTCCGGCGGCTTGTCGGTCGCCACCGTCGCCGAGCCGACGATGGCGCCGGCCAGGAGTTCGCACACCAGCGCAAGGCCCGAGCCCTTGTGCTCGCCGAACGGCAGCACCACGCCGCGCGGCTCGGTGTACATGACCGACGGATTGGTCGTCGGTTTGCCGGCGTGGTCGAGCAGGGCGCCGTCGAGCATCTTCTTGCCGGCATTGTGCGCCACGCGCACCTTGCCCATCGCGACGCGGCTGGTGGCGAAGTCGAGCAGGATCGGCTCGTTGCTGGCGGTGCCGGGAATGGCAATACAGACCGGATTGGTCAGGAAGCGGCCTTCACGCCCGCGGAACGGCGCCACCGGTGGCGGGCCTGAAGCGACGTTGACGAAATGCATCGACACCATCCCGGCGCGGGCGGCGATCTCGCCATAGGTGCCGACGCGGCCGATGTGGTGCGCGTTGCGCAAGCCATTGACGGCGACGCCGTGCTTCTTCGCCGCCTCGATCGCCCATTCGACCGCCTGCCGCGCAATCACCTGGCCGTAGCCGGCGTGCGCATCCCACACTGAAATCGTGCCGGTGTCGGAGACGATTTCCGGCTTCTGGTTGGCTTTCAGGGTTCCACCCTCGAAGTCTCTGACATAGGCGACCAGCATGCCGACGCCATGGCTGTCATGGCCTCGCAGGTTGGCCTCGACCAGATGATCGGCGACGATGTCGGCTTCCTCGGGCTTGCTGCCGCCGGCGGCGACAATGCGGTTGGCAAGCGTGCGCAGCCTGCCGTGGTCGATAATCATGCTCTCTCCCTTTTCTTCTTGTTTGCTTCAATCCGGTCGAACGATCGCTATTTCTCCATCGCCTTCCAGGCGTTCGAGGCAAATTGCCTGCGCCAGGTCACGATGACAACCATGGCCGTGGTCACGAACAGCACCCATGGGCTGACGAACCAGCCGAGATAGCCGAGCGCGAAGAAGAACGAGCGCTGGCCGCGGTTGAAATGTTGCCCGGCGGATTCGAACAGCCGTGTCGTGCGCTGCACATGGGCTTCGGCTTCAGGCGTATCCTTTTGCGAGGCCGGCGGCATCGCGCCGAGCAGGATCGCGACATAGTTGAACAGCCGATAGGCCCAGGAGAATTTGAAGAAGGCGTAGATGAAGATCAGGATCAGGCCGCAGCATTTGATTTCCCACAGCGCCGGCGACGGGCTGAGGTCGATCGGCAGCGTGCCGAGCACGGCCAGCGCATCGTTGGTGGCGCGCAGCAGCGCCAGGCCGCCGCCGATCGCGATCAGGCTGGAGGAGGCGAAAAACGCCGTACCGTTCTGCAGCGAGGCCATGATCTGCATGTCGACCATGCGCGTTTCGCGGTTCAGCAGGTTGCGGATCCAGACCTCGCGATAGATGTGCATGCGGGCGGACAGGCTGTCACGGCCGTAGGCGGTGCGCTCCAGCGTGTAGGCATAGACCGTCCATTCCAGGACGAAAAAACCGACGGCGGCGATGTCGATCCAGTATCCGCGCATGCTGCTTCCTCATCCAGGATGCAACTGCATGCCATGCTTGATCATGCACGGCAACCGACGGGACAGCGGCGGGATCGATCTCATCCACTGTCCGGTTTCCCGAAAACGAGACCGGCTCCTACCAGGGAACGGTGCCTTCGGTGCTGGAATAGCCGCCGTCGGGGCCATCGTCCGGTAACATTGCGAGGCGGATTGCCTCAGCCGCACCTTCGGGAATGGTCTGATGGCCCCGGTGACCATTGAGATCGGTGGCGGTGAAGCCGGGATCGGCTGAATTGACCTTGATGGCGGTGTCGCGGAGTTCGTAGGCGAGTTGCACCGTGAGCATGTTGAGGGCCGCTTTCGAGGCGCTGTATCCGATCAGCTTGGTGGCCGCGAACGAATGACCGGGATCGCCGTTCAGTGTCAGCGAGCCAAGACCGCTCGATACGTTGACGATGCGCGCCGCCTGAGACCTGCGCAGCAGCGGAAGCATGGCCTGGGTGACGGCGAGGGCGCCGAGGAAGTTTGTCCGGAAGATGCGTTCGACGGCATCGAGGCTGGCTCTGGAAGGTGGGCCGTCAGCGGCATCGGTGATGCCGGCGTTGTTGACGAGGACGTCGAGGCTGCCGTACTCCGCAGCGATCAGATCGGCCGCGGCGGACACCGAGGGCCGGTCGTCGACGTCAAGGCCGATGAAGCGGACTATGAGACCTTCAGCGACGAGCATGGCGGCGGCTTTTTCGCCGGCGGCAGGCTTGCGCGCGCCCAGCAGGACAGTCGCGCCGGTTCTGCCGATCTGACGGCAGATTTCGAAACCGATACCCTTGTTGGCGCCGGTGATCAGCGCAATTCTTGGCGAATTCTGCATTTTTGCTGTTGCCCCTGCCGGCTTCTTCTGGGATCTTTTTATGAAGAATCCTTCAGGTTGGGAATTCGCATATGGCCGATCAGGCCCGCGCTGCATTTGAGCCAAGAAAAACCCCGGTCCAGGCCCGGTCGACCCTGACGGTTGAGGCCATTTCCGAGGCCACTATTCAGGTTCTGCTGACCCACGGCACCGACCGTTTGACGACGACGCGCGTGGCGGAACGGGCGGGGGTGTCCGTGGGCACGCTGTATCAGTACTATCCGAACAAGCAGTCGTTGTTGTTTGCCATATTGGAGGATCATCTCGACAACGTGGCGACGGCCGTCGAGATCGCCTGCGATCGGGCGGAGGGGAAGCCGCTGGAGCAGATGATCAAGGAAGTCGTGGAGGCGTTCGTGGACGCCAAGATGCGGCGTACCGACATCTCCACGGCGCTCTATCGCATCGCTGCAGACGTGGGAGGGCCCGTGCTCGTCAAGCGGATCGGGCAGCGGTCGCAGAAGGCGTTGGAGGCGATGCTGAGGACCGCGCCGGATGCGGTGCTGCCTCCGGACCGGTTCCTGATCCAGATGATGTTTGCGGCGATGGCCGGCGCGACGCGGTCAGTGCTGGAGGCGGGGGCCCCGAGCGCAATGGTTCGGAAGCTGAGAGGCCATCTCGTGCTGCTTTGCCAGGCGTATATGCTGGCGGTGGCCGGACCGTGCGCCCAGCGATGAGGCCCAGCGCCGGCCCTTCCGCGATCGTTGTGTTCGGTTACGCATTGCGCGCGGGTGCGGTAAAGTCAAAGCCACGCACAAGATATTAATGCCAACAGGATTTTCCCTTGCAATGTTGAAACTCGTCATCGGTAACAAGAACTATTCGTCGTGGTCGATGCGGCCGTGGCTGGCGCTGCGCGCCAACGACATCCCGTTCGAGGAAGTGTTCATCCCGCTTTACACCGATCAGGCCGACAAGGACCGGATCCTGGCCGTTTCGCGCGGGGGCAAGGTGCCGGCGCTGGTCGATGGCGACGTCACGGTTTGGGATTCGCTTTCGATCATCGAGTACCTCGCCGAGAAATTCCCGCAGGCGAAACTGTGGCCGGAGGATCGCGTCCGCCGCGCCCATGCGCGTTCGATTTCGGCGGAGATGCATTCGGGCTTCATGCCGCTGCGCAACGAATGCGGCATGAACCTGCATCGGCCGATCGGCGCGGTGGCGCTGTCGGACGATGCGCGCGCCAATGTGGCGCGAGTTCAGGAAATCTGGGCCGATTGCTTCAATCGGTATGGCAGCGACGGTCCGTTCCTGTTCGGCGCCCTCGGCGGTGCGGACGCCATGTTCGCGCCGGTCGTGCACCGGTTTCTCACCTACGCCATCGAAGTGAAGGGCGATGCACGGCACTATTTCGAGGCGATGCAGGCCAACGCGGCGTTCCGGCAATGGACCCGCGAGGGGCTGGCCGAGACGATCCGGATCGCGCGCTTCGAGACGGTGTGACCTCCCTTTGTGATGTCATGGCCGCTTGACGGAGTGACGCTAAAGCAGTCTGAATCCGAAAATCGGCGTGTGCAGCCAGCGAAAGGACGCGATCATGGGAATTCTCGATTCACTGGAAAATTCGGATGCGTTCAAGGGCGTGCTCGGCCAGCTCGAATCCGCCGTCATCCCGGTGGTGCTGAGCGAGGTGCTCGGCAAGGGCAGCCAGGGCGGCTTGTCGGCGATCGTCGCCAAGCTGCAGCAGGCCGGCCTCGGCGACCAGGTCAAATCCTGGATCGGCAACGGCCAGAATCTGCCGATCACGGCCGAACAATTGCAGCAGGTGTTGGGCAGCGACACCGTCAAGCAGCTCGCCGCCCGCTTCAACATTCCGGTCGACCAGCTCGCCAAGGTGCTGGCGCAGCAGCTCCCCAACGCCGTCGATCATGCCAGCCCGCATGGCCAGCTTCCGCACACCGCCTGACCGCGAAATCGCGGTCTGGATGGGGGCTATGCGGATTCCCGAAAAACCGCGGAATCGCTGTTTAACATACTGAGAATACTTGAGTTTCTTCGTGTTTCGGGTGCCCCGATGTTGCTGGCTTTTCGAGCCCCCGGTGTGCTAGGTTGACGCAGGGTTCTCAAGTCGGCCGAAAGCTAGTGGGACCATGAGCGCGGCCGACGTTCTTGCGTATGGAGAGGGCGTTGAAGCACAAGTACTCCGTTGGAGAGACTGTCTATTTTACTGCCAGCAACGTTGCCCGTCCGGCCGCTACCGGCACCTATGAGGTGATCCGGCTGCTTCCGACCGATGGCGACGACTGCCAGTACCGCATCAAGAGTTCGGCCGAGACGTTCGAACGGGTTGCCAAGGAAAGCCAGCTCGCGATTTCCTGACACTGTCATGCGCTGAAAGCCGGCTGACGGTTCCATTTCCGACCGCCGTCAAAAGGCCCCGTTCGCAGAACAATTCTGGCGAAGGTTGAATGCCGCCCATGCGGATTCGCCTTCGACGATCGTTTGATGCTGCGTTGAGGGACATCGCGCATGAATTGGCCTCTGCAATGAATTGGGCTCTGCTATGAATTGGGCCTGGGCTTCATCGCTGGATCACATCTGGCGTTCTCCGACCTTTCCGATGTGGCTGACACTGGCTGCAGCGGGATTTTTCGGCCTCATCGTTCTGATCACGTTGTTGCGGGCGGAGAAATCCGTGGCCAATGGCGCGCTGACGGTGATCACGCTGCTGGCCATCGGTGTCGCGGTGGCCGCGACTATCCGCGGCTTCGGGCCGGACGGGCAGGCGGGTTCCGGCCAGACCCGCATGGCGCAACCGGTACGCGCGGGGCTGCCGCAGCTTTCCTGCATCGACGATCTCGCCGGCGACGCCGTATTGAACGCTTGCGAGAAGACGTTGTTCGGCTCCGCAGAGTCGTCGGCTGCCGCGGTTGCCTATGCCGCCGCGCTGGTCACCCAACTGGTCGATGCCGGCGACGCCGCTGCCGTCAAGAATCCCGGTTCCGAATTCCTGGCACTGCGCCGGGCCATCGAGCGCGACCGTTATGGGCTGATGGCCTATGTGCTGATGGCGCGCGACCATTGCACGCCGCAGTCCTGTCGGGCGTTTCGCTCGCTGGCCGACAGTCGCCAGGTTGCCGCCAACATGGACGATCACGCCTACGAAAACCTGATCACGCGTTACGCTTCGTCATGGAACGCGCCGGCCCAGGTCGCGGGGGCCGGGGCAGGGATCCCGGCGGGCCTGATCGCGGGACTGGCGCCGTCGATGCCGACGGGCAAGCCAACCAACGCCGAATTCCCGACATCGGCTTCGACGCCGGCGGTCAGCATCATGGCGCCTGAGCCGGCGGCCAAGCCGGCAACCGCGGCGGCCCCGCGAGCGCCTGCGGCTGCGGCTCCGGCCGCTGCGGCAGCGGCACCAGCCCCCGCTGCGGCGAAGAAGCAGGCGGCAGCGAAGCGGGCGGCGGCACCGGTCCAGATCGCACCGGCCGCATCAGCGCCCGCGGCTGCGTCCGACAACGAATGATCATTTGCAAAGTGAACGCGGGCGGCTAAACCATCGGCCGTAATGGCACTTCACATTCTCAAGCTTGCGGTCGGTTGCGAGTCGCTCAAGGAACTTCGGGGCTGGGTTGCCGAGCGGATGGCGACGGCCAAAAAGAAGGGCCTGCCGCTCCGGCACGTCCACGTCACGCGGATGACGCCCAAGCGCGACGGCGAAATCCTGGCCGGCGGCTCGCTCTATTGGGTGATCAAGGGCGAAATCGCCGCGCGCGAAAAGATCATCGCGATCGAACCGTTTCGCGACAAGGACGGCATCGGACGCTGCCGGCTGGTGATGCAGCCGAAGGTGATCGCGGTGTCGCCACGGCCGATGCGTCCGTTCCAAGGCTGGCGCTATCTGGCCGAAGACGCAGCGCCCCCTGACCTGACCAAATCCTCCGCCGCCAGCGTCGCGGCGATGCCGGAACCGATGCGCCGCGAGTTGCGCGATCTCGGGCTGCTCTAGCCTGGAATGCGTTCCGGCCGGCTCGCGCGCCGGTATTTCCGTGTGCCGTTTCTACTTTGCATGGGGTTGTTTTCGCGATTTTGTGTCCGGCCCCTTTGAGGGGGTTATAACGCCGCCGCCGTGACGAGATGCAGCCGCAGCCATTCGGATGCCGGCAGTTCGGTCTGGCGGTGGGCTTCCGAATTGCGGTCGACGATGTCGAGCAGTTCGGTTTCGACGCCCATGTCGCGCAGATAGATCCGATAGAGCTCGCCAAACCGCACCGTCAGGCCCTGGCGGCGTTCCTCGCTGACATTGGGCGCCAGCCGGTTGTGAATTTCCATGCCGCTGAGGACCACCCTGGTGCCGGCGGGCAGGCTGCGATGGACGCCGCCGGCGAGCACCAGCACGCAGGCGAGATCGCAGGCCATGTCCACCGTCTTCAATTTGGCATCGAGCGGGCCGCCCGAGCGCTTCAGCGCAAAGCAATCCGCTTCGCTCTTGCCCTGGCAGGCCTCGACCCGGGTCTTGCCCGCCGTGGTATCGAAACCCCGGCTGCGCAGAATCCGGCCGAGGCTGTTGGCGACGTTGAGATTGGCCTGTCCCCAGCTATCGATCACCACCGGCAGCTTGCGACCGGCCTGCCGGTCGAGGATCGCGATCAGCCGCTTGTGGGTATCCCACTGCACGGTGCCTTCGGCGGCGATCCAGTCCGAGCAGCCCGGCCCGCAGGCGCCGTCAGTGCCATGCGCGACATAGAAGATCATCGCATCGACCGGCGAACCGATGCCGCCGACCGCCGGCCGGTGCGGATCCTGCGCCTGTGCGATGCCGGCGAAGCCGATCAGTGCGGCGAAGACGACCGCCGCGAAGGACCACGTGCGCATGCCCGCCGCTCCATCCCTGAAACTTCCTGTTCGGGACTATTCCATCCAAGGGTTGCGCCGGGCAAGCGGGGCCGCATCCGCTAATATCAGACCCCGATATTGTCGATCAGCCGGGTCTTGCCGAGCTTGGCTGCCACCAGGATCCGCACCGGCCCGTCCTTCACCGAGGCGATCGGCGCCAGCGTATCGGCGTGACGGGCTTCGAAGTAATCCAGCACGAAGCCGGCATGAACGACCATTTCCCGACCGGCCGATATCGCGGTTTCAAAGTCGTCGCCGGCCTTGAGCCGCTTGGCGCTTTCCTTCATGGCGCGATGGAGCGTGGTCGCGGTCTGCCGTTCCTCCGCCGAGAGGTAGACATTGCGCGACGACATCGCGAGCCCGTCGCGCTCCCGCACTGTGCGCGAGCCGACCACCCGGACGCCGAGGTCGAGGTCGCCGGCCATCCGCGTTACCACCCGCAACTGCTGAAAATCCTTCTCGCCGAAGATCGCGATATCCGGCCGGACCTGGGTGAACAACTTGCCGACCACGGTAGCGACGCCGCCGAAGAAGTGCGGCCGGAAGCGGTCCTCGAGACCGGCGATCGCCGGTCCCTCCGGCGTGATCCGGGTCGCGAACCCCTCCGGGTACATCGCCTTGACGTCCGGGTTCCAGATCAGGTCGACCTTTTCGGCGGCAAGCTTCGCCAGGTCGGCCTTCCAGGTCCGCGGGTACGAACCGAAATCTTCCGTCGGCGCGAACTGGGTCGGGTTCACGAAGATCGAGACGACGACTTTCTGGGCACGCCGCTTGGCGAGGCGCACCAGCGACACATGGCCGTCATGGAGCGCTCCCATGGTCGGCACCAGCGCAACCGTGGCCTTCCTGGCGCGCAAGCCTTCGAGCGCGCGGCGCAATGCGGGAACGGTGCGGACGACCATGGGGCTTCGCGACATCTGGGCTAAATCTCTTTGCAGCGCTGTTGGCGGGTTGGATCGGACGAAGGCCTGCGGCCTCTTGCCCGTCGGCGGGCAGGGCCGACCATATAAGGCAAGCGGTTTGCCGCCAAGGTAACTCGGCAAGGCAACCGGAATGCCGTTGAGGGGCGATCGGCGGCGGCCAAGCATGTCAACCGCGTCGGTGTGCGCTGGAACACATAACCGCGCGCGACGCTGATTCATCATTAAGGCAGGCCGCGCGCGATTTAAAACGGTTACCGCGCATTTCGCTTGACCGCAGCCGCGCGTGATTTGAAGATATCGGGCGGGGGTTGAGTCATGTTGGTACAGGCTAGTCAGAGTCACTCCGGTTCAGCCCACGTCGTGGTGCTGGGCAACGAGAAGGGCGGTTCGGGAAAGTCGACCACCGCCCTGCATATTGCTGTTGCGCTGATGAAGGCCGGACAGCGCGTCGCCACCATCGATCTCGACTGCCGCCAGCAGAGTTTCACCCGCTACATCGGCAACCGCAGCGCCTGGGCGCGCCGTACCGGTCTCGATCTCGAAATTCCTGTGCACTACTGCATCAAGCTCGGCGAGACGATGCAGATCGCCGACAACGAAAACTCCGAGTTCCAGCAATTCATGGAAGCGGTGAGCGCGGTCGAGCGCACTTTCGATTTCATCGTCATCGATACGCCGGGTTCCGACTCCTATCTGATGCGGCTCGCGCATTCGATGGCCGACACGCTGGTGACGCCGATCAACGACTCTTTCCTCGATTTCGACGTGCTCGGCACCGTCGACCCCGCCACTTATTCCGTGACCGGCGAGAGCCACTACGCCGAGATGGTGCGCGACGTCCGCCGCAAGCGCCGCCAGCTCGACGGCGCCACCACCGACTGGATCGTGGTGCGCAACCGGCTGTCGATGATCGGTTCGCGCAACAAGCAGCTCGTCGCCGACAGCCTGAAGGATCTTTCGCTGCGGCTCGGCTTCCGTTCGATCGACGGTTTTGCTGAACGCGTGGTGTATCGCGAATTCTTCCCGCGCGGGCTCACGGCGCTCGACGACATCGACGAGGCGACGCTGGGCACCCGGCCGAGCCTTGGCCATGTCACCGCGCGCGAGGAAGTCACGAGCCTGTTGCGCCAGCTCAAGCTGCCGCTCGACGAGCGCGGCCGGCGTCGCGCCGCCAACCGCGCCGAATGGTTTACCCAGGTCGACAAGCCGCTCGAGATCCACGACATCATCAGCGCGTAACCCGTCCGCACATCCGCATTCACGGTTGAACCACCGTCACCTTGAACGGACCGCTGTTGGCAGCGGCATGCGTCACGGCGTCGTTGGCATGATCCAGATCGAAAGCGGTAACCTCGAACTGATCGAGGTCGATCAGGCCTGCGCGGATCAGGCCGGTCATCAGCACCGCCGCGTGCGGCGGATACATCCATTGGCCGCGCACGGTGATGTTGTTTCGCATCATCCAGGGGTAGGGCAGATCGAGCCCGGAGCCGCCCTGCATGCCGACGCCGCCCATCAGCACCACGCGGCCGTTTGGCCGCACCGCCAGGATCGCGGTCCGCACCTGCATTGCGGAGGCGGCGGGCGGCAGGATGTCGAGCACGCAATCGATCGGGCCAGGGGCGGCCTTGAGTATCCGCGCGCGATCGTTCTCCTCGTGGCCCTGCATCGGCACGGTTCGAACCCGCGCGCCGAAGCGCCGCACCAGTTCACCGAGCGCCTTTTCGTTGCGGCCGGTTGCGACCACGCATTGCGCGCCCATCCCAAGCGCAACGGCGACGGCCGCAGAGCCGAAGGCGCCGGTGGCGCCGTTGACCAGCACGGTCTCTCCGGGCTGGAGGTTGGCGGCGAGGAAGCCGCCATAGGGCACCAGCATCGTGCCCATCGCGCACCAGCGGCCGGCATCCTTTGCATCGATCTCGCCGATCGGAACGACGTTTTCGGTCGGCAGCCGCATCTGCTCGGCCCAGGCGCCATTGCGATGGTATTTCTGCAGCTTCATTCCGCCTTCGCTGCCGCCGGTCAGGCCCTGCAACATGATATCGGGCGCCAGGACGTTATCGCGCGAGCGCACGGTCGGATCGCAATAGACCCAGTCGCCGGGACGAAGCCGCGTCGCGTCGGGTCCGGTGGCGCGGATACGGCCGATGCCACCGACGCCGAACACGACAGGGAGTTCCAGCAGGTAGTTCCTGACGCCGCTGAGCACCTCGTCGGTGTAAGCCAGAACCCGGCTGGCCGCGACCTCGACGATCACCTCGCCGGTGCCGAGCACCGGATCGGGCACGGTTTCGATCACGACCGGTGATCCGAACGATTTCAGGACGGCAGCTTTCATGGCGTGTTCCTTATGTCTTGGCAGAGGCTGCATTCTGGCAGGCTTCACGCAGCCAACAAGACCTGGTATTATCCTAGGATTGAAAGACCCTCCCGGCGAGGCCCGCGATGACCGACGTGCTGATGAATTCCAGGCCAAGCGAGCCGTCCAGCTCCAGGCAGGGCGAACTCGGCGACTTCCTGCGCTCGCGGCGCGAGAAGCTGACGCCGAAGGGCGTAGGCCTGCCGGACGGGCGACGGCGGCGGACGCCGGGGCTGCGGCGGGAGGAGGTGGCCGAACTCGCCGGGATCGGTGTCGACTGGTACGTCCGGCTCGAGCAGGGGCGGTCGGTCAGTCCATCGGCGGCGACGATCGATGCACTGGCCCGCGCGTTGCGCCTTTCGAAAGCCGAGCATCGTCACCTGAAAGAGCTGACGGAAAACACCGATCGCCGCGCCTTCGTTCGCGAGACCGTTCCGCCGACGGTCCGGCG
>Ga0209023_10002574_pt1 | contig 22458 bp, 19 predicted proteins | sample LakOneMetagenome_FD_187468 | JGI IMG/M metagenome (GOLD analysis project Ga0209023, IMG submission 187468) | Freshwater and sediment microbial communities from Lake Erie, Canada (SPAdes) (version 2) | ecosystem: Environmental > Aquatic > Freshwater > Lentic | place: Lake Erie, Canada...
TTCGCGTGCGAAGCGCCCGCGTTCTTCCTCCTGCACGCGCCAGACCGAGCGCGCTATGCGGCGGAAATGCGTCTGGCCCTCGCGCAGGCGCGCCGCCAGGCGGTCGTGCTCCTGCAGGAGCTGGGCCAGCTGGAGGCGCAGGTCGGCCGGGGCGGGATGCTCAGTGCCCATCGGCGGCACCCGCTTCTGCTTTCAGGCGTAGTTCCATGCGCTGCTCGAAGCGGGCACGCGTTTCGTCCGGCGCATCGGCCAGCATCTGGGCACGCGCTGCGTCGGCGGCCGAGCGCGCCGCGTCGGCTTCCGCCGACGCGCCGGGATAAGCGCGTGCTGCCAGACGATGCAGGAACAGCGCATCGGCCCAGCGGCCGGCGTCCTTCAGCAGTGGCAACGCTTCGCGGTAGCGGCGTATCGCGTCGCCACGATCGCCACCGTCCAGCGCGGCGACCATTTCCAGTTCAAGCCATTCCAGGCGCACGGGAACCTCGCCCAGATGCGTCGCGTCGGCGCGCACGGCAGCCAACAGCTTGGGGATGCGCGCACGACTGCCATCGACGAGTGCGAGGCGCACCCGTTGCAGGCCGATCTCCATGCCGACCTTGCCGCTGTGGGCTGCTGTCGCGGCCTTCTCGGCTTCTTCGAGTTTCGCGGCTGCCGTCGTGTAGTCGCCGCCGGCCTGCGCACGCTGTGCAGTGGCGAGCAGGAACATCGCGCGCTGTTCGTCGTTGATCTTGGCCAATTCAATCGAGGCGAGGGCGGCGTCGACCCCGGCATCGTCGCCGAGTGCACTGGCCGCTCGCGCCTTGAGCAGGCTGCCTTCGGTCGCGATGCGCAGGTCGGAACGACGCGCGGCGAGCTGCCGTGCACGCTCCGCGTGGTCGAGCGCATCGGCGTAGCGGCCCTCGGCCAGCGACAGCGTCGCCAGGTTGAGGTGGCCGGCCGCCGCCTCTTCGGTCAACTGGCGGTCCTCCGCGTTGCGCAGGGATGCCTGCAGGCCTTCGCGTGCGGCAGCGAAGTGTCCGCGCGCGATGTCGAGCAGGCCGATGCCCTGCTGGATGTGCAGGACACCGTTGCTGTCGTCGAGCTTGCGGTACAGCGCCGCGGCCTGCTGCCAATACACCAGCGCATTGTCGAACTGTCCGAGCTGGAAGGAAGCGAACGCGACGTTGTTGAGGCTTTCCGCGATCCCATCCGGCAAATCGAGTTGCTGGCGTATCGCGAGCGCCTCGCGGTAGGCGGCCAATGCCGCGGCGAAGTCGCCGCGCTCCTCGGCAATGACGCCGCGATCGTTGTGCAGGTCGGAAAGGCTGGCGCGGTCGCCGAGATCCTCGAGCAGGCCCTTGACCCGGTCGAGCGTGCGCTCGGCGCTTTCGCGTTCGCCTTGCTCGGCCTGCACGATCGCGAGGTTGCGCAGCGATTTGGCCAGCCCGACCCGGTCGCCGAGTTGCTCGCGCGTTTTCGCCGCGCGCGTGTACTGCTCGGACGAGGCATCGAGCTGGCTGAGGCGTTCGTAGCCGACGCCGAGCGCATTGCGTGTTTCGGCCTCGGCCGCGCCGTCCCGTCCGCGCGTGTTGAGTACGAGGGCGCGCACCAGGTAGTCGTCGATCGCCGCCTGCGCCTGGCCCTGCTGGATCGACGTGCGTCCGAGGAGGAACCACGCCCGCGCGTCCTGGTCGTCGGTCTTGACGAACTTCCGCAACACCTCGAGCGCCTCGATGCCGCTGCCGTTCGCGGCCAGCGTCTCCGCATCGAACAGGGCCAGCGCCGGATCGTGTGGAAAGTCATGCACCGCCTGTTCCAGCACGCCGCGAGCCTTCTGGCCATCGTCGTTCGCCAGTGCGCGCGCAAGCAATTCGCGACCGAGCGGGCTGGGGTCCTTGCCGAACTGCTGCATCACCGCCTCGCGCGTATTCTCCGCCGGGAGTTGCTGGTGCGCGGACTCCTGCGCTTCGAGCAGCGCACGTTGCAACAGCGCGCTGCCCGGATCGGTCGCGACGAGCGCGGCGAGGCTCGCTGCGGAGGCCTGTGCATCGTGCTGGTCGAGCGCGAGCAGGGCCTGCCCGAACGCCGTCAGCGCCGCTGGCTGCAGGCGGGGCGACGATCCGGCACGCAGCTGCGACGCCGCGAGCCACGTCGCAGCGGCCGATTCGTAGTCCTTGAACAGCGACGCGAAATCCGCACCGCGTGCGGTCAGCACCGGTGTATTGCCCGGCTTGCCCGGTTCGATCCAGCGGAGCTCGAGGAGCAAGCCGGGTGGGGCACGGCGCAGTTCGCCCACGATCAGGGCCGTCGCGTTGGCGGCCCTCGCGAGATCGGGCAATCGACGCTGCAATGCATCCCCCTGCAGGTCAGGTGCGGTGCGTGCCTGTGCATCGAGCAGGCGCCGGCCGGGTATCGAAGCGATCGCAGGGTCGTTGCGCAGCCAGTTGCCCAGATGCTCGCCGATGCCACGAGCCGCAGCCGCGAGCTCGGCGTCGTTCGCCGCGGTTGCCAGCGGCATCACGCCAATGCGGGGTATGGCCGGCACGGTGGCGGTGATCGGCGCCCGCGCAGACCACGGATGCAGCCACAGCCAACTACCCGCTGCGGCGACTGCGAGCAGCAAGGCAGCGCCGAACGACAGCATGCGCTTGTCCAGCGGTGGCCGGGGCACGCGTCGCGCATCCAGCGCGCGCGTAGCCTCGCGCGCGGATCCGAAGCGGTGCGATGGATTCACCTTGAGCAGGCGTTCGCTGAACGCGTGCATCCAGGGCGGGAGGTCGGGGCGCATCCTGGCCAGCGAGGGCGGCGGCCGCAGGATTCGTTGCACGACCGCCTCCGCCGGAGTCCCGCCGGAAAAGGGCAGTTCGCCCGCGAGCATCTCGTAGAAGATCAAACCGACGGCATACAGGTCGCTGCGCGCGTCGATCGCCGTACCGCGCGCCTGCTCCGGCGAGAGGTACTCCGGCGTGCCGATGATCATGCCGGTCTGGGTCATGCCCGTCGCGCCGAGGATGCGCGCGACGCCGAAGTCGGTGATGTAGGCGTGGTCGCCGTCGAGCAGGACGTTCGCCGGCTTCAGGTCGCGATGCACCACGCCGCGCTGGTGCGCTGCACCGAGGCCTTCGAGCAGGCCGCGCGTGATGACCAGTGCCTGCTCCGGCGGCAGGCGACGCACGTCGTCGAGGCGCTGTTCGAGCGACTCGCCGCGGATGAAGTCCATGCTGATGAACCAGCGTCCTTCATGCTCGGCGATGTCGTGTATGCGCACAACGTGCGCGCTGGATACCTGGCGCGCGAGCAACAGTTCCTGGCGGAAGTTCCGGAAAGCTTCCGGACGCCGCGCGAGATCCGGGCGCAGCAGCTTCAGCGCGACGTCGATTTCAAGCGAAAGGTCGTGCGCGCGGTAGACGACGCCCATGCCGCCGATGCCGATCAGCGACTCGATTCGGAAGCGTCCGCCGAGAATGTCGCCGGCGCGCAGTTCGCTGGCGGCGAAATGGCCGGTCAGCGTTGCTGCCGCGTCGCTTGGCGAATCCTCGGAGATCTCGGCATTCACGCGCGCACGATAGCGCGGAAGCCCGAGTTCGCACAGGGCCGGCCCGCCGCTGGCAACGGCTACGCGCGAGCGCGGAGCAGGTCTTCCCAGGCAGGCGCCGCTTCTCCGGCATCCGACAACTGATCAAGCAGGCCGGCGATCCTGTCGCGAAGGCTCGCAGCCTCGATCGCCGTCGCTGCCTGGCTTGCGACACTCTCGACCAGTTCCAGATCGAGTTCGGTGACGGGCGGACCAGGCTGACGGCTGTCCACGTAGATCACGCCGGAAGAGCCGTCCTGCATCGCGAGCGGAACGCAGACGATTGCGCGGATTCCACCGAGTCGAACGCTGGGACGGATTGCCAGCCAAGGCGAATCCGCGGTATCGCAACACACGACGGACTTCCCGCCGGCGAGGGCACGGTCGACCGCCGAAGCGCTTCCGGCGAAGCGGTCGCCCGCGAAGTCGATCGGCTTGAGCGCGCGGCTCGCTCGCACGCGCAGCGGCTCGCCTGCCGCCGCGTACAACACGAACCCACGTTCGAGGCCGGACAGTTGCAGCACCATTTCGAGCAATTGGGGGATCAACGTGCTCATCCCCACTGCGGGTTGTTGCAGCTGCGCCGACAGTGCGCGCGAAACCGCGCGACGGCTCAGGTTGGCGGCGCGCTGTGCTTCGGCAGCGGACTCATCGAGCAGTTCGAACGAGCACTGCACGTCACCGATCGAGAACCAGGTGCGTTTGACCAGCTCTTTGCCGCGCACCAGGTGCCCGTCGACGCGCAAGCCGTTCTTGCTGCCCGTGTCGTGCAGGTACCAGCCGTTCTCGCGACAGCGGATCTCGGCATGGAAGCGCGACACGGAAGAATGGTCGATGCGTAGCTCGCAGGTGCTGGCCCTCCCGATGCGATAGGTCGCCTCTTCGTCCAGCAGCCGCACGAGGGCGGCACCGTCCGGTGGGTAGGTGGTCAGCCGCGCCGGCATCGCATGCCAGTCATGGCGCGCCCGTGCAGCGCAGCAGGCTGAAGCGGAGCGTCTGCGCCAGGCTCTCGAGTTCACCGGCGTCGTTGACCACGTCGTGCTGCGCGCGCCAGAGATTGGCGATATTTCCGGAATCCGCATTCTGCTGGACGCTCGCCATGAACTGGTCCAGCGGGACGAGCGCATTCGTGCAACCGAGGACCGGATTCACGATCGCGCTGGTGACCGCCGTGAGCACGTCGGCGAGCAAGCCGACCAGCTGGCCGCGTAGCAGGTCGTCCAGCACCGCCGAAACCAGGCGCAAACTGAGCGCTGATGTCTTCGGAATGATGACGCCGAGAATCAGCGGCAGGCCGCTGTTGTTGGCATCCACGCCGATGACGAACTGCGAAAATGCGCCGCCGCGTCCGCGTGCGCGCGCGCTGCCTTCGAGCACGTCTTCGGTGACGTCGGCGAAGGAGCCGCCCACGGGCGCCTTGAGCAGGCGCAGGGGGCCGGCGGGTGACCAGGCCAGGTTGTGCGTGTGGATTTCCAACAGGTACTCGTTTCGGAAAGACAGCGCGCCGCTGCCATCCTCGGCGCCGTCGAACGCGGTCGTGAATATCCAGTCGAGCGTCGGCGGCTCGACCGTGACGATCATCGGGAAGGCATCGGTGAAGGACAGCCCGGCGGGCAGGCGGCTTCTCATCACGGGATCGGCGGGGTTGAACAATTCCGCCGTCAGGTTGAGGCTGCTTGCGGTCAGGTTGAGCGGTGCGTCGAATGCGATCGTGACTTCCGCGTCGTAGGTGCCGCCCTGCCCGTCGGCCAGCAGGATCGTCGCGTGGGCGGTGTCACCGACGATCTCGACGGCGACTTGCGCCGACGCGAATGGAGAGGCCAGCGATGCCATGATGAGCAGCGCGAACGTCGGATGACGCAATAGTCTCGTGATCATGCGGCCCCCATCTGGATCGAGCGGCCCGTCCGTTCGCGCGCGATCCTAGGTGCCCAGTCTATCGCGAGCGCACGACCCGGTCCGGGCTGAGGGATTTTCCCGCTCGCGCGCGAGGGGGATTCCCCTTACGCCAACGCGTTCCGGCGCGCCGCGGCGGCTGCCATTCCCCTATGGTGATACCCGACGGATGCGTCGACGGCCGAGCCGCCGAAGGCTGCGCGGTCGCGAACCCGTCATCGCGAACAGGGGCGCGACGAAATGGGTGAAACGCGTGATGAGGACGCACGTCGCAACGAGCAGCGACGGCGCCTGGCGGAGGAGTTGATCGCGGACGAATTGCGACGACGCCAGCGCGCGCGCGCCGATCAGGCCTTGCGCGATTCGGTGCGTCCGGTGGAGACCGGCGAATATCCGCCCGACGGGGGTCCGGCGGGCGAAGACAAGTAGGCGCCGCACTCGATCGGCGCCAGTTGATCGGGAGAGAGAGAGGGAGGCCGGATGCGAATCCGGCAGGGCCAGGGACGGCCCCAGGGATTCAGTGCTGCGGGCGTTGCTTCAGGCCACTCTTCCACGCGAACACCGCGGCCTGCGTGCGATCGCTGACGTCGAGCTTGCCGAGCACGTTGCTGACGTGCGTCTTGACCGTCTTCTCGCCGATGCCGAGGCGTTCCGCGATGAGCTGGTTGTTGAGACCCTCGGCGACCAGCGCCAGTACCTCGCGCTCGCGCTGACTGAGCAGGTCGAGCATCTCGCTGCCCGGCTCGTTCTCCTTGCGCAGCAGTTCCATCAGCCGCGCAGCGACGCGCTGGTGCAGCACCGCCTCGCCGCGCGCCGCCTTCCGCACGGCCTCGGCGAGCGCATCGGCGTCGACATCCTTGAGCAGGCACGACAGCGCGCCGGCACGCACCGCGGCGACGATCTGCTGCGGGTCCTCGAACGAGGTGAGCAGGACCACCTGGGTCTCCGGACATGCTTCGCGGATCGTGCGCGTCGTCTCGATGCCGCCGCCCGGCATCACCAGGTCGATCAAGGCGACGTGCGGCTGCTTCTCCACGCACAGGCGCAGCGCCTCGGTGCCGTCCTCGGCCTCGCCGACGATATCGAGGTCGGCATGCGTTTCGAGGAACGCGCGGATGCCTTGCCGAACCAGCACATGATCGTCGGCAATGACGATGCGAATCGGGGAATTCATCGACTGGAAGTCTCCACCACGAGAAAGCTCACGGCAACCCTGAGGCCGCCGTCCGGACGCTCATCGAGTTCGAACTGGCCGCCCGGCAGCAACAATGCGCGTTCACGCAGGTTGCGCAGGCCCATTCCGGCGGCCGGCTGCTGCGGCGCGCCGCGCCCATTGTCGGCGATCACGAGATGGATGCGCTCCGCCTGCTGGCGGAGCCCGACCTCAGCCCGGCTTGCCCCGCTGTGGCGCAGGACGTTCGACAAGGCCTCGTCGACGATGCGCAGCAGCGATTCCTCGATCTGGGTCGCCTGCGGTGGCACATCTTCGAGCGCGGCATCGGTCGCGATGCCGCTCAGGTGCGACCACTCGACCACGCGCGTGCGCAGGCGTTCGCTGAAAGGCAGGTCGGCGTCGGACGCGCGCAATTCGTCGAGGATCTGTGACAGTTCCTGCTGGATCTGCTGGGTCACACGTTGCGCCTGTTCGAGCCGCTCGGCGCCGGGCGCGTCGCCGAGTAGGCGTCGCGCGGTCGCCAGTTGCAGGTTCAGCGCGAACGCCTTCTGCTTGACGGTGTCGTGCAGGTCGCGTGCGAGGCGCTGGCGCTCGGCCAGCGTAGCCAGTTGCGCGCGCGTGCGCAGCAGCCCCTTGAGGTCGAGCGCCATGCGGTCGAGCAGGGTCGACAGCGCGCCGAGTTCGTCCTGCGAGTGGTCGTCGATGCGGTCGGAGAAATCGCCGCGGCTCCAGCCGCGCGCGGCGTGCGCGATGCGATTGAGCCGGCGCGTGACCCACGCGGCGAGGAAGATCGAGGAGGCGAGGCCGAACACGACGAGGAAGCCGAACACGGTCGGCGATTCGAAACTCGATTCGGACAGCAGGTGGCGCCACGGCGAGGGCAGGCGCAACTCGACGCTAAGCAGGGCGCGCAGTCTGCCGTCGGCGTCGCGCAGAGGGGCGAGCGCGCGCCGCGTCCGGTAGGCGCTGCCGTCGTCGCGCAGGACGATCGCTTCCCGAGCCACGGCGACTCGGGCGAGTTCATCGGCGGACGGAGGCGTCGTGCGCGGATCGCCGAGCGCAGGCGTGCGCACGAGTTCGCGGCCGTCTGGCGCGAGCACGCTCGCGGTGATCGGGCGGTCGGACAACTCGAGCAGCAGGTAGGACTCGTCCGGTGTCAGCCCGCCGCGCGGCTGCTGCAGGCGCAGCGCCCAGGCGTCGAGCCAGATCCGCGTTGCCGCGCCGCCGTCGGCATCCGATGCCTGCCACGGTCGATGCCGCGCCAGCTCGGCGGCGCCCTCGCTCGCCGCGCGCTCGAGATTGCCTTCGGCAAGTCCCTGCATCAGGCGCTGGAATTCGTGCGTCAGGATCACTGCCTCGACCAGCATCAGGGTCGGCAGCGACAGCAGCGCGTAGAACAAAGCGAGCTTGACCACCAGGCCGCGCAGGCGCGGTCGCGGCAAGGTCATGGCGGGTTCGGAGTGCAGGTCATTGGGGAAGCATACGTGTGTCGCCGGTCGTGCCGATACTTCCACGGACCGATGTCCGCATCGGTCTGCGGGCCGTTATCGGCCCCTGCGCGAAAGTCCAGACTGCGCCCGGTCATACACCTTGGGGAAGGGATCATGTGCAAATACACGTCCTGCCGGCGTGTCGCGTGGGCGGCGGTGCTGGTAATGCTGGGTGGCGCGGCGTCCGCGCAGGAGTCGCAGCAACTCGGGGAAGTCGAGGTCACGACCTCGAAGATCCCGCTGGCGCTGGATGAAGTCGCCGCCGATGTCAGCGTCGTCACCGGCGCCGAATTGCGCGCGCGCGGCGCGAACGACCTGCGCACCGCGTTGTCGCTGGTTGCCGGCGTCGACATCGCGCCGGGCGGCGACGGCGGCCCGGCTTCGTCCGTTCCGGCACTGTGGGGACTGCGCGAATTCGACGCCTTCCTGCTCGTCGTCGACGGCATTCCGTCCGGCGGTGCATTCACGCCGGCGCTGGCGACGCTGAATCTCGCCAACGTCGAACGCATCGAAGTCGTGAAGGGCGCGGCGCCGGTCAGCTATGGCGCGACCAGTTTCGTCGGTGTCATCCACGTGATCCATTACGGCGCCGGGCAGGGTCCGGCGCAGGTCGAGTTCGGCATCGGCAGTCGTGGCAGCGCGCATTTCGCCGCCGCGATCCCGCTTTCCGGCCTTGGCGAAGGCTGGAGCCAGTCGCTGCTCGTCGATGGCGACAAGAACGATCTTGCGACCGACCGCGCCGGTTGGGACCGCGCGCACCTGCTCTATCGCGGCGCCGGCGATCTCGGCGCCGGGCGGTTCTGGCTCGATGCGGACTTCACGCAGCTGAATCAGGACCCGACCAGTCCGCACCCGCGCGAGCACGGCGTGCTGACCGAGCGCATGCCGCTCGACGGCAACGCCAATCCGCGCGGCGCCGAGCAGAACGAGGATCGTGGCCAGCTCGCACTCGGTTACGTCGTGCCGACCAGCCTCGGCGATTGGGACACGCGTCTCGCCTATGCGCGCAGCAACGCGACGAACGTGCGCGGTTTCCTGCGCGAGGACTTCGCCGACGACGGCGTCACCCACAATGCCGACGGCTTCCACCAGCGCGTGCATCGCACGGAAGTGTATTTCGACAGCCACGTCGCGACGCCGCTGGCGGAAGGCTCGACCCTCGTCTGGGGCATCGACCATCTGTACGGCAAGGGTGACCAGCACAGCGACAACTTCGAATACGCGACCTTCCCGGGTGGCAGCAACGCGCCGGACTGGCGTTCGCTGCACATCGACGAGGCGACCCGGCTCGATGACCGGCGCAATTTCACCGGCATCTACGCCGACCTCGAATACGCGGTCACGGATGCCTGGCGGATCGAGGCGGGCCTGCGTTTCAACCACACCCGCGAATCCTCGAGCGGCATCGGCGTCGACCTCACCGGCAACGAGCCGGAAGTCGTCGAGTCCGGCAGCGACCACCGCGACGAAAGCCGTTTGTCCGGTGCGCTCGGCACCAGCTACCGCTTCTGGAAGGACGGCAGGGACCAGCTCACGGTCTACGCGAGCTACCGCGATGCGTTCAAGCCGGCGGTCAAGGATTTCGGCCCCGAGCCGGAGTTCGACATCCTCGAGCCGGAAGATGCGCAGAGCGGCGAGGTCGGCATCAAGGGTCGCCACCTCGATGGCCGGTTCGAGTGGGACGCCTCGCTGTTCCGCATGAACTTCCACAATCTCGTCGTCAGCCAGGAAATCGACGGGCTGCCGGGTCTGACGAATGCCGGCAACGAGCATTTCAAGGGTGCGGAAGTCGAAGCGCGCTGGCACTTCACCGACGACCTCAGCGTGATCGGCACGTGGGCCTGGCACTACGCGCGCTTCGCCGACTACGTGCAGGACTTCGACGGCACGCCGACCCAGCTCGACGGCAAGCGCCTGGAGATGTCGCCCGAGCATCTGGCCAGCGTCGGCCTGATCTACGCGCCGCTGCAGGGGCTGCGTGCGCATGTCGCCGCGGACTACGTCGGCGAGCGCTGGCTCAACAAGCGCAATACCTCGCTCGCCGGCTCCTACACCACGGTCGATGCCGGTATCGGCTATGCGTTCGATCGCTGGGAGCTGCGTCTGGATGGCTACAACCTGTCCGACCGGCGCGATGCCGTCGCCGAAAGCGAACTCGGCGACGCGCAGTACTACCGGATGCCCGCGCGCTCGTACTGGCTCAGCGCGCGCTATACCTTCGGCGCCCGCTGAGGACGATCGGGCCGGCGCATGGCGCGCCGGCCCTGCGGGATATCGAACGCGGTCAGTTCGTCGCGGGAATGGTGAACGGTGCCGACACCGGGCAACCGGTACGCATGCGCTTGCCGCAGCGGCGCAGGGCGAGATCCTTGTCGAGACACAGCCGCACTTCGACCAGCTCGCCCTGGCTGCAATGCAGGCTCAGCATGTCGTCGCGTAGCGCCGGGTTCGCGCGCTTGAGCGCGGCGCGCAGGTCGTCCGCGGTCGTCTGCACGTCGCGCCGCGGCGCCTTCAGTTCGGTCGGGACCTGCAGCGAGGCGAACGCGCGATCGGCGAGCTGGAAGTAGGCGGCGGGATCGAGTCCGCTGCAGGTGCCGTGCGTGCGCCACTCGTGGTTGACGAGGCGGCGACTGGGCATGAACGCGAGCGCCTGCGCCACCGTGCGCCGGTCCGGTTCCGCATCGCTGGCGCAGCGCTGCGGGCCATTGCCGCCCTCGTACTGCGGCCACAGTCCGTGCAGGACGAAGCCGTAACCCTTGTGGCCGCACTGCTCCTCCTCGTCCGGATGGGCCTGGCAGTACGTCGGCGACCACGACAGGGCCATCACGTAGTAATCGTAGGAACCGGTCGCGGCGCTCGCGTCGCGGTCCGCATGCTGGTGCGGGGAACGGCGCGCAAGCGCGCTGCCGCAGGTCGCCGCGAGCAGCAAGGTGACCGCTCCGGTCAGGAAGGCACGGGCAAGGGAACGCATGGGCTGGGCGGACTCGCGCTGGGGATGCGCTGCGCACGCTAGCACGACGGCACGCCGACGCAACGCATCGAGCGGCGCGCGCGGGACGCGTTATGATGCGCGTTCCCTTCCAGCCGAACTCCCAGCGCTCCATGCCAAAACGCATCGCAGCCCGCCGCTCGCCGATCCACGGCAATGGCGTCTTCGCCCTCGTCGACATTCCCAAGGGCATCGAACTCATCGAATACCGCGGCAAGCGCCTGACCCATGCGCAAGCGGATCGTCTCTACGCGAACACCAGCGACAGCGGCCATACGTTCCTGTTCACGCTGAATGACCAGTACGTCATCGATGCGACCAGCGAAGGAAACATCGCGCGCTGGATCAACCACAGCTGCAAGCCGAATTGCCGCGCCCTGCTGGAGGAAGACGAAGGCGGCGACCGGCGCAAGGACCGCGTGCTGATCGAGACGCTGCGCCCGTTGCGCGTCGGCGAGGAACTGACCTACGACTACGGCATCGTGCTGGAGGAGCGCCTCACCCCGCGCCTGAAGGCGATCTGGGCCTGTCGTTGCGGTGCGCCGAAATGCAGCGGAACCCTGCTGCGGCCGAAGCGTCGCCCGGTGGCACGCAACGCCGGCGCGAAAAAACGCCGCGCCACCTGACCCTGTCGGGCGCGATGGATTGTCGACACGGCAACTGGGCGCGTAGGATGCTTCCCGCCAAGGGGAAATCCAGGTTGTGCAGCACGTGAGCGACGTCAAGACCATCGCTGTGGCGGGAGTATCCGAGCAGGAAGTCGCGCACTTGCGCCTCCTGATCCGCAAGTGTGCCGAAACGCTGGGCCAGGAATGGCGTTGGGGCGAGGAAAGCGGCGCCGATCTGCTCGTGGTCGATCCCGACGTGTTCGCCGGCCAGATGGCCCGCACCCGCGCCCAGGGCACCGGCGTGCGTTGCGTGGTGTTCTCCGATCGCGACGTCGAGGGCGCCGATCTCGTGCTGCGCCGACCGCTCACGCGCGCCAACCTGGTCGATGTGTTGAACAAGGTGCGGGCGAGTGCGTCGCCCGAGCCGGAAATCGCCAGCGCGACCCGCAACGAGGACTTCTACAGTCAGGACCTCGGCGAGGATTCCTCGGTTGCGCCGCCGATCGACCTCGCGCTGCCGGCCAGCGGCCTCGACGAGGCGTTGCGGCCACAACCGCTGGAACTGCGCGAGATGGTCGCGCGCGACGCGCCGGTGCCGCGCGCGGTCATCCCGGCCGACGTCACGCGCAAGTACGCCACGCGCGAGGCGATGCTCGAGGACACCGCGCCACGCGACCTGCGCGAATATCTGGAAGGCTCCCTGCTGCGCATGCCGGCACGCTACTCGCTCCCGGGCGCGCCGGTGCTCATGCTCGATCCGAAGAACAAAGTCGCGCATGCCGCGGGCGGCCTCGGCGCCTTGCAGCCGTACTGCCGGGCGAAGTGGCGCCTGTGCGACTGGCAACCGCTGACCGGCGCGGAACTCGCCGAAGCGCGCGCGGAGCAGCAGGCGCATGCCTATCCGCGCCTGGTCTGGTTGCAGGTGTTGCTGCAGGGGGACGGACACCTCGCGCGCCATCTCGACCCGGGCGGAACCTACCGGCTCAAGCAGTGGTTCGATATCGACAAGGATCTGGCACGCTACTTCCGCATCGCCAAGGCGTTGCTCGAACCGGCGCGATTGCACGAAGTCGCCGCCGCAGCCGGCGCGCCGATGGCCGAGGTGTTCAATCTGGTCAACGCCTACGATGCAATCGGCCTGATCGAATGGACGCCGCGCGCGCACCGCACCGGTCCGGCCGAGCCCACGCCCTCGCTCATGGGCAAGCTGAAGAAGCCCTGGAAGCGCTCGTACCGGTAGGGTGGGACAAAGCGCACGATCGCATCCGGTTGTCGCGGCGTACCGCCCTACGCGCTCTTTCGATACGCGTGCACGGCATCGACCAGCACGGCGACGTGGGCGGGATCGATGTCGGGCGTGATGCCGTGGCCGAGGTTGAAAACATGGCCCGGCGCGCCCGCGTACGCGTCCAGTACGCGATGGGCCTGCGCGCGGATCGTTTCCGGCGAGGCGGCCAGCGTGGCCGGGTCGAGATTGCCCTGCAACGCGACGCGCTGGCCGACGCGCGCGCGCGCCTCGCCGAGCTCGATCGTCCAGTCGACGCCAAGTGCATCACAGCCCGTGTCGGCGAGCGCTTCGAGGTGTGCATTCGCTCCCTTGGAGAACAGGATCAGCGGTACATCGCGCGTCGCCGCGTCGGCCTTCAGGCGCTGGGCGATCGCGGCCAGCGATCGTTGCGAGAACTCGCGGAACATCGCCGGCGCGAGCAGGCCGCCCCAGGTATCGAACACCATCAGTGCCTGGGCACCCGCCGCCGCCTGCGCGGCGAGATAGCGCACGACCGATTCGACCAGCACGCCGAGCAGGCGATGCATCGACGCCGCATCTTCCAGCGCGAGCGCCTTCGCGCGCGCGAAGCTCGACGAGCCTTCGCCTTCGATCATGTAGCAGGCGAGCGTCCACGGGCTGCCGGAAAAGCCGATCAGCGGCGCGCGTTCGTGCAGCTCGCGGCGCACGAGGCGAACCGCGTCGGTGACGTAGCGCAGATCGGTTTCCGGATCGGGCACGCCGAGTCGCGCGATGTCGGCCGTGCTGCGCAGCGGGCGCGCGAACTTCGGGCCTTCACCGTCGACGAAATGCAGGCCAAGGCCCATTGCATCGGGAATCGTGAGGATGTCGGAGAACAGGATCGCCGCATCGAGCGGAAAGCGCGCCAACGGTTGCAGGGTGACTTCGCACGCGAGTTCCGGCGTCTGTGCGAGCGCGAGGAAACTGCCGGCGCGCGTGCGCGTGGCGCGGTACTCGGGCAGGTAGCGACCGGCCTGCCGCATGATCCAGATCGGCGTCATGTCGACGGGTTCGCGCCGCAGGGCGCGCAGGAAACGATGGTCGGGTGTGGGCATGGGACGTCCTTCGTTGACGCGCATCCCCGCGAAAGCGGAAATCCGGTGTCTTTGCATTCAAGGGTTTGAAGTCGCTGGGCCCGCGCTTCGCAGGGACGACATCGGTGGTACAGGGGTTCCCTAGCGCGCGTGCGGCCCTTCGAAGCCCTGGCTGAACATCACGTGGAAACCGCGCTTGAGCTGCGCATCGCGCGCGCTTTCAAACGCGCTCAATGCGGCGTCGCGTTCGAGGTAGACCTCGCGCTTGCTGCTCGCTCGGCTGCCTTGCTGGCCCCATTCGCGGAACAGCGTCCAGCCGCCGAGCAGATCCTGCTGCAGCACGAGCTGGTAGTAGCGCGGCGCGTCCGCACCGGCGGGTTGGGTTTGCATGAACAGGCGCATGGGTACCGTCGCGACAGAGCAGGCAATTGTAGCGCCGCAGGCGCTGCGGGCGTTAGCCACGCCCACGCGGCAGAACCTGAAGCCGCTGCGGCTCTCGGTCGCAGCTCGCCGCGCAGGGAATCGGGTAAGCTCCGCGCACCAAAAAAATATACCCGGGGAGGGTTTCATGGACACATCGCGCACGCTGCGCGCTGCAATCGCCGCGGCCCTGATTGGAAGCGTAGGCACGCTGTCGGGCACGGCATTCGCCGCCGACGAGCAGCAGGGTTCGGCGCCCAAGGCGGTCGACGACAAGCAGGTCACCGAACTGGAAGGGCTGACCGTGCTCGGCTCGCGCCGCTTCGACCGCTCCTCCGACACCGACACACCGGTACCGGTCGACATGTTGCCGATGCAGAAGGCGGCGGAGCAGGGCGGTTCGTTCGATCTCGCGCAGACCCTGCAGTACACCGCGCCGTCGTTCACCTCCGGCCACCAGACCGGCGCCGACAACGCGGACTCGGTCGATTCGGCCGCGCTGCGAGGCCTCGGTTCCGACCAGACGCTCGTCCTCATCAATGGCAAGCGCCTGCATTCCACTGCGCTGGTCAACCTGTTCGGTGCGCGCAACCGCGGCAATACCGGCACCGACCTCAACACGATCCCGCTGCTCGCTATCGACCACGTCGAGATCCTGCGCGACGGCGCCGCGGCGCAGTACGGCTCGGATGCGATCGCCGGCGTGATGAACATCGCGCTGAAGCGGCGCAAGGGTTGCGAAGGCCTCGCCGGCTACGGCCAGTACTCGCGCGGCGACGGCGAGAACTGGATCGTCTCCGGCTACTGCGGCTTCGCGGTAGGCAATGACGGCGTGGTTGCGCTGACCGGCGAATACCTCGATCGCGGTCGCTCCAACCGCTCCGGCCCGGACAATCCGCGCACGATCGGTGACACCCAGGTCAGGAACGGCACGGTGTATTTCAACGGCGACCTGCCGTTCGGCGACAGCGCGCATTTCTATTTCGACGGCGGCCTGCAGAACCGCGACGCCTCGTCCGGCGCGTTCGCGCGCGGCGGGCTCGGTTCGGACGACATCCCGTCGCGCAATTCCGCTGCGATGTACCCGGACGGCTTCGTGCCGTTCATCGATCCGTACGTGCAGGACCGCCACGGCACCGCCGGCATCTGGTGGAACTGGAACGACTGGCGCATCGACGTGTCGCAGACGCTCGGTTACAACAAGCTGATCGACACGATCCGCCACACGCTGAATGCGTCGATCGCGAACCACGACCTCGAAAGCGGCGGCGCCGGCCTCAGCCCGAACCAGTTCAACGCGGGCGGCTTCTCGTTCACGCAGGCGACCACCAACCTCGACTTCTCGCGCTTCTTCGACGGCTGGCTGCACGGCACCAACATCGCGTTCGGCAGCGAGTTCCGCCACGAGAACTACCAGATCTTCGCGGGAGAACCCGGTTCGTACATCGATGCCGACGGTCCCGGCGGCGGCAACGCCGGCAGCCAGGGCTTCCCCGGATTCCAGCCGGCCGACGCCACCGACAAGAGCCGCAACAGCTGGGCCGCCTATGCCGACGTCGAGACGAACTGGACCGATCGCTTCATGACCGACCAGGCCGTGCGCTACGAGCACTACAGCGACTTCGGCTCGACCGCGATCGGCAAGCTCGCGGGCGCGTTCCGCGTCACCGACGACTTCCTCCTGCGCGGTTCGCTCAGTACCGGTTTCCGCGCGCCGTCGCTGCAGCAGCGCTGGTTCTCCTCGACCTTCACCGACTTCATCAGCGGCGTGCCGGTCGATGTCGTGCTCGCGCCGAACGGCGGGGCGATCGCGCGCGCCGCCGGCATTCCCGACCTCAAGGAAGAGAAGTCGCGCAGCGCGACGGTCGGCTTTACCTGGAAGCCGATGGAGGACGTCTCGGTCACGCTCGACGGCTACCGCATCGACATCGACGACCGCATCGTGCTGACCGGGTATTTCGACACCTCCGACCCGGACATCGGCGCGATCCTCGAACAGCTCGGCGTCGGCTCGGCGCAGTTCTTCGTGAACTCGGTCGACACGCGCACGCAGGGCTTCGACCTCACCGTGAGCCACGGCATGGACCTCGGCAACGGTCGCCTCGAGAGCTTCCTCGCGTTCAACCGCGGCACGACGAAGGTGCGCAAGGTGCATACGCCGCCGAACCTGGTCGGCCGCGAGGATTCGCTGCTGGGTGAACGCGACCGGCTGTTCATCGAAGGCGGCGCGCCGCGCTCGAAGGCGACCCTCGGTTTCGACTACTCGATCGGCAACTGGGACACCAACCTCAAGCTGATCTACTTCGGACGCATGACCCTCGGCACGTTCTCCGGACCGCCGGTGCCGAACCAGCAGTACGGCGCCGCGACCTCGGCCGACGTCAGCGTGACCTACAGCTTCAATGACGCGACCAAGCTGACCGTCGGCGGCATGAACATCCTCGACAAGTTCCCGACCGCGCAGAACCCCGACGAGACCGACAACGGCTTCAGGTACGAAGCGGTCCAGTTCGGGCTCAACGGCGCGGCGTGGTTCGTGAGGCTCGCGCACAAGTTCTGATTATCGCTGTCGCGGCACGTGCGCGAGCGCGGTAGGGCGGTACGCGCGAAGCGCGTGCCGCCGGAAGCGTCATCGCGCCGCATGGCGGGACTCGCGCATCGCGCTCGACCCGCCCTACTGCCTCATGTTCGACCCGCTCTCCGCAAGCGCGGCGAGGATTTCGCGTTCGTCGACACCGGCGACGACTTCGGCGGCGCCGATGCCGCGCCAGAGGATCAGGCGCAACGTGCCGGCGACATTCTTCTTGTCGAGGCGCATGAGTTCGACCAGTTGCTGCGGATCGCCCGGCGGGGGTGTCGTCGGCAGGCCGAAGGTGGCGAGCAGCGCGGACAGGCGTTGCGCGTCTTCTATCGGTGCGCGGCCGAGCGACGAGGACAGCCGCGCGGCGAGCAGCATGCCGATCGCGACCGCTTCTCCGTGCAGCAGGGTGCCGTAGCCGGTCGCGGTTTCCAGTGCGTGGCCGAACGTGTGGCCGAAGTTCAGCAGCGCACGTTCGCCGTGTTCGTGTTCATCGCGGGCGACCACGCCGGCCTTGTGGCGGCAGCTCGCCGCGATCGCTTCGGCCAGCGCGACGGGCTCGCGCGCGATCAGTGCGCCGGCATTCGCTTCCAGCCAAACAAAGAACGCGGCGTCTCCGATTGCGCCGTACTTGACGACTTCGGCAAGTCCGGCGCGATATTCGCGCGGTGGAAGCGTCGAAAGTGTCGAGGTGTCGGCCACGACCGCACGTGGCTGGTGGAACGCGCCGACAAGGTTCTTGCCGGCGGGCAGGTTCACGCCGGTCTTGCCGCCGACCGAGGAATCGACCATCGCGAGCAGGGTGGTCGGCATCTGCACGAAGTCGATGCCGCGCATCCAGCACGCGGCGGCGAAACCGGCGAGATCGCCAATGACGCCGCCGCCGAGCGCGATGATGGTCGCGTCGCGGGTCGCGCCGAGTGCGGCGAGCCGATCGAACACGTGGCCCGCATGCGCGAGAGTCTTGTACTGCTCGCCGTCCGGCAGGATCAGCGCCGCCTGCTCGAACCCGGCAAGGCCGTCCTGCACGCGCGCGAGGTATAGCGGCGCGACTGTTTCGTTCGTGACGACCAGTACGTGACGGGCGCGGATCGCGCTGCGCCAGCGCGCGCCGTCACCGAGCAGGTCGGTGCCGATGTGGATCGGATAGCTGCGTTTGCCGAGCGCGACGTCGAGCGTGAGCGGCGTCATGCGGCGGCCTCGCTGTCGCCGCGGCGCCAGCGCGCTTCGAGCAGGTCGAGCAGGTCGTGCGCGGCGTGCATGCTGTTGCCGACGCCGGTCGAGGGCAGGCGCAGGTCGGCGATCTCCGCATACAGCGGATTGCGCTCGCAGGCGAGCTTCTCCAGTCGTTCGCGCCGGTCGGGCGCCTGCAGCAACGGTCGCTGGCGATCGCGCGCGAGGCGCGCCAGCTGCGCGTCGACGCTCGCGTCGAGCCAGATCACGAAGCCGCGCGAACGCAGCAGGCGGCGGTTGTCCGCATCGAGGATCGCACCGCCGCCGGTTGCGAGCACGATACCGTCGCGTGCGACGCTGTCGGCGAGCGCCGCATGCTCGCGTCGGCGGAACCCGGCTTCGCCCTCGAGTTCGAAAATCAGGCCGACGGCGGCGCCGGTGTGTGCTTCGATTTCGTGGTCGAGGTCGATGAACGGCATGCGGAACAACTCGGCGATCTGTCGGCCGACGGTCGTCTTGCCGGCACCCATGGGACCGACCAGGAATAGGTTGGGTGCGGGATTCATTGGGAAATGCTAACAGGGCTGAGGGCTGGGGGCCGAGGGCTGCCGGCGTATCCGCGTCTGCGGCAAGTCCGTTATCCTTGTGCTTCTGCACAGCGATGCATCGCTCCTTTCTCGTCATCCCCTGCGAAGGCCGCGATCCATGTGCGCTTGGCCTTTTGGGCGGAAGATCAAAATGGATTCCGCCTTCTGCGGAATGACGGACGTTGTTCAGACCTTCCTCAGTCCTCGGCCCTCAATAGCAGATGCTCGGCTTCATCCTGAAATTCCTCGCCATCCTCGGCGTGCTGTTCTACGCCGAACTGCTGCAACCGGTCGACCACCACGTGATCGAGCCGTTCACGGCGGCGATCGCGAAGGTCAGCGTATGGCTGGTCGGCCTGTTCGATTCGCATGCGATCTCGTACGGCAAGATCCTGCAGAGCACCACCAATGGCTTCGCGATCTCGATCGAGCGTGGCTGCAACGGCGTCGAGGCGGTGATCATCCTCGTCGCGGCCATGCTCGCGTTCCCGGCACCGTGGAAGCATCGGCTGGCCGGCCTCGGCGTCGGCTTCGGCGCGATCCAGTCGCTCAATCTCGTGCGCATCATCAGCCTGTTCTACCTCGGCCAGTGGAACCGCACCTGGTTCGACTGGTTCCACTTGTACCTGTGGCAGGCGCTGATCGTGCTGGACGCGCTGGTCGTGTTCCTGCTCTGGCTGCGCTGGCTGCCACGCGAGCGTGCGCCTGCCTGAACATGCCCGGGCGGGTCGTGCTTCCGCCTCGTGATTGCTTTGCTATAGTGGGGTCGTCATCACTGTGAAGGAGCCTGGTCATGTCCGTCGCCAAGGTCATCGAACTCAGCAGCTCGTCCACCAAAGGCATCGAGGATGCGGTGCAGCACGGCTTGCGCAAGGTTTCGCAGACGGTCAAGAACATCACCGGTGCCTGGGTCAACGACATCAAGGTGGTCACCGGTCCCGACGGCAGCATCACCGAGTGGCGCGTCAACATGCGCATCAACTTCATCGTCGATTGATCCGTCCGGAGGAGCGGCCGGCCTGACCCCTCTACCTATCGCGTCCCCTCCATGAACAAACTCGGCCTGGTAGTCGGATTGCTCGAGGACGATGAGGACATGGCGACGCTGGTCGGGCAGTGGCTGGAGGATGCCGGCTACACGGTACGGCTGTACCGCAACGCCACCGAGTACCGGCGTCGCCAGGGTGGCGAGGCGGTCGACCTGCTGCTGCTCGACTGGATGCTGCCAGACGGCAGCGGCATCGAGGTGATCGAGGCGATCCGCTCGTCACCGAACAGCCGCTTGCCGGTCGTGTTCCTCACCGCGCGCGACAGCGAGGACGACATCGTGCGCGGACTCGCCAGCGGTGGCGACGACTACGTGGTAAAGCCGCCGAAGCGGCGCGAGCTGATCGCGCGCGTCAATGTCGTCCTGCGCCGCCACGGCGCCGACAACGAGGCGGGCGACAGCCTGGAACTGCCACCGTATTCGCTCGACGGCGCGCGCCGCCGCATCAGCGTCGACGGCCGTGAGGTGGAGCTGACCCAGCGCGAGTTCGACCTCGCCAGTTTCCTGTTCCGGCGACATGGTCGCATCGTCAGCCGCGACGCCCTGCTCGAGAATGTCTGGAACCTCAGCGCCGCTGTTTCCACGCGCACCGTCGACACCCACGTCAGCCGGCTGCGCAAGAAGCTCGAACTGAGTGGCGAGCACGGCTGGCGGCTGGCCGCGATCTACCAGCACGGTTACCGGCTCGAACCGATCTGAAGCCGGCCTGTGCGGCGGCCGCGCGGAGTGCAAGAATGCCGCTACAGTTCCGGGGGGATGCGATGGCCACCGCAGCGAAACCGGTTTCCCGCAAGAAGAAGGTCGAAGCGCGCGCGCGCGCGACGCCGGAACGGCGTCCGCAGGTCTCCCGTCCGCACACCAGGAGCAAGCTCATGGCAGACCCGAAGAAGCCGGCGCCCGACGCGGCCGACCGCAACGTCGACCAGATCCGCGACATCCTGTTCGGTGGGCAGATGCGCGACTACGAACGTCGCTTCCAGGACCTCAACCAGCGCTTCGAAGCCGAGATCGCCCGCATGCGCGAAGCGCAGGACAAGCGCCTCTCGCAGATCGATAAGCGCCTCGACGACCAGCTCGACAAGCTGAACAAGCTGGTGCGCCAGGAGATCGAGGACCGCAACGGCGCGATCGACGATCTCGAATCGCGCCTGCAGCAGGCCGCGCGCACCACGCGTGGGGAACTCAACAAGGCGCTGGAGGCGCTTGGTCGCGAGCTCGCGCAGAGCGACGAACGCCTGCGCGGCAGCATCGCCGACCTCGGTGCGAGCCTGCATGCTCGCGCGGGGGAAGCCGAGACGGCGCTGTCGCGCGCCGGCGCCGAGCTGCGCGCGGACAAGGTCGGGCGCGACGATCTCGCCGCCCTGCTGACCGAATTCGCGCTGCGCCTGCGCGGCGAGTTCGACCTGCCGTCGCCGAAGTAGGAGCGGGACGGAGCGGCGCGTGACCATCCCGCCATCCGGCAACGCACTCGACCCGTCGCCTGCCGCGATCGTGCCGTCGGCTGCGGCGACGGACGAGCGGGCCGCCGGCGAGCACGCTTCCGAGGACGATTTCGAGCGCCTGCGCGAGTTGCTGCTCGGTGGCGAGCGGCGTGATCTCGCCGCCGCGCGCGCGCGCATCGAGGAGCTGGAGCGCAACCAGCACGACCTGCCCCGGCGCCTGCCGGGCGCGGCGGTCGAAGCGCTGCGCGTCGGCGACAACACGCGCGTCGCCAGCGCCCTTTCCGAACCGGTCGCGCAGGCGCTCGGCACGGCGGTGCAGAACAACCGCCAGAGCATCGTCGACGCACTGTTCCCGATCATCGGTCCGATGATCCGCAAGGCGATCTCCGAGGCGCTGCGCGGTCTCGTCGACAACCTGAATGGCGCGATCGAGAGCAGCTTCACCCTGCGCGGACTTCAATGGCGCCTCGAAGCCTGGCGCGGCGGCGTGCCGTACGCGCAGGTCGTGCTGAAGCATCGCCTTTCCTACGGCATCGACCACGTGTTCCTGATCGAACGCGGCAGCGGCCTCGTCCTGCGGCACGCCTCCGCTACCGGCCAGCAGTCGCTCGATGCGGATGCGATCGCCGGCATGCTGACGGCGATCGGCGACTTCGTCGACGATTCGATCGGCGACGACCGCGGTGGCGCACTCGATTCGGCGCAGGTCGGCGAGTATCTGGTGTGGGTCGAGCATGGCCCGCGGGCGAGTCTTGCGTGCTTCATGCACGGTGTGCCGCCGGCGGAGTTGCGCGTGTTGCTTGAACAGCGCGTCGAGGAGATCCACGCGCAGATGCTCGCACTGCCCGCCGAGGCGTCGCTGCACGTGATCGGCGACAACATGCTGGTGCGCGAGCTGCTCGACCCGCACGCGTTGCTGCGCGATGCCGAAAACGCGACCGCGCCGATCGGCGCGCGCAGGACCTCGCATGCGCCGATCGTTGTCATCGCGCTGATCGCGCTGGCGCTCGCCAGCTGGTTCGCCGTCGATCGCTTCCGCTGGAGCACGCGCGTGCAGGCACTGCGCACGCAGCTCGTCGCGCAGCCCGGGTTCGTGCTCGGCGGCATCGAATCGAAGCCATGGAAGTCGCTCGTCGTACGAGGCCTGCTCGATCCCGATGCGCCGCCGCTGGCGCCGC
>Ga0209023_10002575_pt1 | contig 22455 bp, 16 predicted proteins | sample LakOneMetagenome_FD_187468 | JGI IMG/M metagenome (GOLD analysis project Ga0209023, IMG submission 187468) | Freshwater and sediment microbial communities from Lake Erie, Canada (SPAdes) (version 2) | ecosystem: Environmental > Aquatic > Freshwater > Lentic | place: Lake Erie, Canada...
TGCCGACGGCCGCGCTCGTCATGGCCGTGTCCTTCCTGTTCAAGATGATGGCCTGGATGCAGAGCCGGCAGGGCCCGATGGAGGCCGGTCTGCTGCCCCGCAAGGACGGCGGCACGGGGCGCGGCGAGCTGCAGCTCATCGCGGAGCTGCTCAAGTGGCTCCAGAAGGAAGACCTCGTGCCCGGGCGCGCCGATCGCCTGGTGTTCAAGGCCGCGCCGTTCGTCGTGCTGGCCTCGACCTTCCTGCTGTTCGTGGCGCTCCCCGCCGGTCCCGATCCGGCCATGGCGATGAACACGCCGGGCGGCGTCTTCTTCATCCTCGCCGTCTCGTCGTTGTCGGTCATCGGCGTGCTCATGGCCGGCTGGGCGTCGTCCAACAAGTACGCCCTCCTCGGCGGCATCCGCGCCGCCGGTCAGCTCATCGCCTACGAGCTGCCGATGGTGCTCGCCGTGGTCGGCATCGTGATCCTGACCGGTTCGATGAACCTGCAGGACATCGTCACCGCCCAGGCCCACTTCAACCTGTTCGGCACGGCGATCCAGTTGCCCTTCATCATCGTCCAGCTGCCGCTGTTCTTCGTCTTCCTGACCGCCGTCCAGGCCGAGCTCACCCAGCCCCCCTTCGACATGCCGGTCGCCGAGTCCGAGCTCGTGGCCGGCTACCAGGTCGAGTACTCGGGCTTCCGCTTCCTCACCTTCTTCCTCTCCGAGTTCGCCAGCGCGTTCGGCTTCGCCGCCATCGCCGCCACCTTGTTCCTGGGCGGCTGGTACCTGCCGATCCCGGGTCTCGCGATGGACAGCTCGCTCTGGTACGTGCTCGGCCCGATCATCCTCTTCGCCAAGATCATGGTCGTCGCCTTCATCATCTTCTGGGTGCGCTTCACGTACCCCCGGTTCCGTGAGGACCAGCTGCAGAAGGCCGCGTGGAAGTACCTGATCCCCCTCTCGCTCGTGTGGATCAGCATCACTGCCGTGTGCGTGGTGGTGTGGAAGTGAGCGAGATGCGAACTGTCAAGGTGCGAGTTCCCAAGGAGGTGCGCTGATGCCCAAGAAGCCCAAGTTGCCCGGCATGATCAAGGGGCTCGGCGTCACGTTCGGCGAGATGGTGCAGACCCTCAAGCCGAGCGGCGGCCCGGTCACCGTGCCGTACCCGCACGTCAAGGAGGAGCCCGCCCCCCGGGCCCGCGGCGTCATCGCGCTGCACGAGGAGAACTGCACCTCGTGCATGCTCTGCGCCCGTGAGTGCCCCGACTGGTGCATCTACATCGAGGGGCACAAGTACCTCGCCCCGCCGCGCCGTGAGGGCGGCAAGCCCCGGGCCAAGAACGCGCTCGACCGGTTCTCCATCGACTTCTCGCTGTGCATGTACTGCGGCATCTGCGTCGAGGTCTGCCCGTTCGAAGCGCTCTTCTGGAGCCCCGAGTTCGAGTTCTCCGAGGTTCGCATCGCCGACCTGCTGCACGACAAGTCGCGCCTCGGCGAGTGGATGGAGACCGTCCCGGCCTTCGAGCCCTACGAAGCGGGCTCCGAAGCCAAGGTGAAGAAAGTGCCGGCCACCTGATGACCCTCGAGAACATCGCCTTCGGCATCATCGCCCTGCTGATGATCGTGTCCGCCCTCAGGGTGGTCACCACCAAGAACGTCGTGCACTCCGCGCTCTGGCTCATCGGCGTGCTGGCCGGCGCCGCCGCCCTCTACATCCTGCTGGCCTCCGAGTTCGTCGGCATCACCCAGGTGCTGGTGTACATCGGCGCCATCGTGGTGCTGTTCCTGTTCGGCATCATGCTCACCAAGGCCGAGCTCGGTCGTTCCGACGACCTGGACAACAACCCCATCCAGCGCATCGTCGGTGCGGCGGTGGCGTTCGGCCTCGGCGGGCTGATGATCGTCGTGCTGGCCCAGAGCCAGTTCAAGGACGACCGTCTCGACCTGGTGCACAACAACACCGTGCAGCTCGGGCAGACCACGCCCCAGGTCAGCGACTCGATCTTCAGCACCTACCTCATCCCGTTCGAAGCGGCTTCCGTGCTGCTGCTGGCGGCGCTCATCGGTTCCATCGTCCTCGCGAGAAGGGACTGAGGCCGCCATGCTGCTCAACCAGTACCTGTTCCTGGCCGCCATCCTCTTCGCCATCGGCGTGTACGGCGCCCTCGCCCGCAAGAACGGCGTGATGGTGCTCATGTCCATCGAGCTCATCCTCAACGCCGTCAACATCAACCTCATCGCCTTCGCGGCCTACTGGGGGGCCAAGACCGCCGGCACGCCGGCCGCGTGCGCCCCCAACGTCGAGTGCGCCGCCACGGCGGGACCCGTGTTCGCGCTGTTCATCATCGCCGTCGCCGCCGCCGAGGTGGGCGTCGGACTCGCCATCGTGCTGATGCTCTACCGCAACAAGCGGGACATCAACATCGACGACATGGATCTGATGAAGGGCTGATCGGAACCCATGAACGAGTGGTACTACCTCCTCGACAAGGTCTGGCTCTTCCCCGCCATCATGGCGGGGTCCTTCCTGATCATCCTGTTCCTCGGCAAGCGCTTCTCCGAGCGGATCACCTCCAGCATCGGCATCCTCGCCGTGCTCGCCTGCTTCGTCATGTCCCTGGTCGTGGCCGGCCAGTGGATCCAGCGGGTCAACCACCCCCCGACTGGGGCCGAGTCCGCCGCCGCGCAGGAAGCCTGCGGCGTGAAGCCCGAGACGGAACACGCGGCCGAGGGCGAGGCGAAGGCCGGAGGCGGCACGGAGGGCGAGACCAAGACCACTGAGCCCGCCGCCGAGCACAAGGTCATCACCACGACCCCGCGCCTCGTCCCTGTGGTCGGCGAGGGGGAGAACGCGGCCGGCCTTCAGGAGGGCGAGACCCCGACCACCGTCGCCGAAGGCACCTCGACCGAGGGCACCAAGACCGAGAGCACGACCGAGGGCACCAAGACCGAGAGCACGACGGAGGGCGGCGAGCATGCCGCCGCCGAGGGCGAGCACGAGTCGGTCGTTCCGGTCTGCAAGTCCGTCACCTGGTTCACGATCGGCGAGAACAAGTACGAGGCCGGCATGCTGCTCGACGGCCTCTCGGCGATGATGCTCTTCACCGTCTCGTTGATCTCGCTGCTCGTGCACGTGTACTCGAAGGAGTACCTCCACGAGGACCGGCGCTTCACCCACTACTACGCCTTCCTCAGCCTGTTCACGGCCTCGATGCTGTTCTACGTGCTGGGCACCAACACCCTGCAGATGCTGGTTGGCTGGGAGCTGGTCGGCGTCTGCTCCTTCGCGCTCATCGGGCACTGGTGGGAGGAGAAGAACAACACCGACGCGGCGTTGAAGGCCTTCCTCACCAACCGCGTGGGTGACGTGGGCCTGATCCTCGGCGTCATCATCACGTTCTTCGCCGCCGGCGGCACCAGCTTCAACGTCTTCCACATCAACGAGTACGCGCTGCAGGCCAGCGCCGGTCAGAAGGCGCTGCTGTTCCTGGGTGTGCTCTGCCTGATGGGCGGCGTCACGTCCAAGTCGGGCCAGTTCCCGCTGCACACCTGGCTGCCCGACGCCATGGCCGGACCGACCCCGGTCTCCGCGCTCATCCACGCCGCCACCATGGTCGTCGCCGGCGTGTACCTCATCGCCCGCATGTACGGCGCCTTCTTCGCCGGCATGGACATCGGCAGCGGCCTCACGATCGGCATCGGGGGCTCGCACTTCTTCATCAACTGGGTCGCGCTCGCCGGCGGCATCACCACGCTCGTGGGCGGCACCTTGGCCTTCGTCCAGCACGACCTGAAGAAGGTGCTGGCGTACTCCACGATCAGCCAGCTCGGCTACATGGTCATGGGCCTCGGTGTGGGCGCCTGGACAGGCGCCACCTTCCACCTCTTCACCCACGCCATGTTCAAGGCCTGCCTCTTCCTCGGTGCCGGCTCGGTCAGCCACGCCTGCCACCACACGTTCGACATGCGCGAGATGGGCGGCCTCAAGAAGTACATGCCGACCACCTACAGGACCTTCGTCGTCGGCGGTCTGGCGCTCGCCGGCATCCCGCTGATGGCCGGCTTCTGGTCGAAGGACGAGATCATGTCCGGGGCCTTCAACAACGGGTACTACCCGATGTTCATCATGGGCGCCATCACCGCCTGCATGACGGCGGCGTACACCGGCCGTGCGATCTACCTCACGTTCCACGGCGAGTACCGCGGCCACGCCCACCCGCACGAGTCCCCGAAGGTCATCACCATCCCGCTGGTGATCCTCGCCACGATGGCCGTGCTTCTCGTGCTGGCCAACATCCCGAACTTCACGGGCGTCGAGCCGGCACCGTGGTGGGCGCTGCGCTTCGAGCACTTCGTCCAGCCGACGTTCGCCTTCCCGCCCGCAGGTCCCGCGTCCGCGGGTGACCTCCCGGTGGTGCCGTTCACCGGGTGGCTCGCCGCGGCGTCGTTCGCCGCTGCGGTGGGCTTCTACCTGCTCGGCAAGAAGGTCGTGAAGGACCGCATCAACGCCGGCGCCACCGAGAAGAACCCGGTGCTGCGGGGTGGCTACCAGCTGCTCGTCAACAAGTACTACCTGGACCGCCTCTACACCGACGGCATCGCCGGCTCGATGAAGGGCTCGATCGCCCGGGCCATGTACTGGATCAACAACAAGATCATCGACGGCGTCGTCAACGCCGCTGGCGTCAGCGCCCGCGCCGTCGGCGGGTTCGTCTACCGGTTCATCGACCAGGGCGTGGTCGACACCATCGTCAACAGCACCGGACACGCGTCCGAAGGAAGCGGTCAGTACCTGCGCCGCGTCCAGTCCGGCAAGGTCCAGCAGTACGCCTCGTTGCTCTTCGGCAGCGTGCTCGTGCTCGCGATCTGCTTCGTCCTCATCATCCGCTGATCGATCCGTCGATCGCTCCGCTCGTCGCCAGTCGCTCGTCACACTCAGGGTCATCCAACCGCTAGGAATCTGGGAACCAAGCCATGGAGCACTTGCTCGCCGAAATCCGCCAGGTCGACTACGGGACGTTCTTCGGGACCCCGTTGACCTATCTGATCTTCGCCCCGCTCGTGGGGGCCGTGATCATGATGCTCATCCCGAAGAAGGAGGAGTTCCTCCACAAGGTCGTGGCGCTCGTCACGAGCTTGGTCACGGCGGGCATCGGCGTCTTCGCGATCCTGATCCCCTTCGCCTATGACCGTGCCGGCGAGATGCAGTTCCGCGTCGACCTGCCGTGGATCTCGGCCATCAACAGCCGCTACATCCTCGGGCTCGACGGCATCTCGCTGCCGATGATCGCACTGACCCTGCTGATCGTCCCCCTCTGCATCATCTACAGCTGGGATCACTTCCCCGAGCCGAAGGACCCCAAGGCCTTCCTCATCCTGATCCTCGTGCTCGAGACCGGCATGATCGGCTCGTTCCTGGCCCGCGACCTCATCCTGTTCTTCGTGTTCTTCGAGATCGTCCTGCTGCCGATGTACTTCATGATCGGCGTGTGGGGTGGCGAGCAGCGCCAGTACGCCTCGATCAAGTTCTTCCTCTACACGCTGTTCGGCTCGGCGCTCATGATCGTCGCCTTCCTGGCGCTGTACTTCCTCTCCGACATGGTCCGCCTGCCCGACGGCACCATGGCCCACACGTTCAACATGGAGCTGCTGCCCCAGGCGGCGCTGTCGGTGTCGTCAGGGGCGGCGATCTGGATCTTCGGCGGCATGTTCATCGGGTTCGGCATCAAGGTGCCGATGTTCCCCTTCCACACGTGGCTGCCCGATGCCCACACCCAGGCCCCCACCGTCGGCTCGGTCATCCTCGCCGCCGTGCTCCTGAAGCTCGGCACCTACGGCTTCATCCGCATCGCGCTCCCGATCCTGCCCACCGCCGCGTCGAAGTGGGCGCCGGCCATCGGCATCCTCGCCTGCATCGGCATCATCTACGGCGCGCTGTGCTGCCTGGCCCAAACCGACATGAAGCGGCTGATCGCGTTCTCCTCGGTGGCCCACATGGGCTTCGTGATGCTCGCCATCGCCACCATGACCGACTTCGGCATCAACGCCGCGATCTTCGGCATGGTCGCCCACGGCCTCATCACCGGCATGCTCTTCTTCGTCGCCGGCTCGGCCAAGGAGCGCTACCACACGCTCGAGATCAAGCGCCTCGGCGGCATGCTCGTCCAGGCGCCGCGCATGGGCTGGATCTTCGGCTTCTGCGCGATGGCCTCGCTCGGTCTGCCCGGCCTCGCCGGCTTCTGGGGTGAGTTCCCGGCGATCCTGTCGGCCTACGACGCCGGCATCGCCAACGTCGCCGGCGTCGAGCTCAGCTTCGGGCTCAGCCAGCCGCTGTTCCGCGTGCTGATGGTCATCGCCGCGATCGGCACGGTCTTCGCCGCGGGCTACCTGCTGTGGCTGTACCAGCGCGTCGCCTTCGGTACGCCGAAGGAAGAGTTCGCCAACGATCCGCACATCCATGACGCGACCGGCTTCGAGTACGCCGCCTGGATCCCGCTGCTCGTGCTGATCGTCGTGTTCGGCGTGGCGCCCGGGATCATGTTCAACATCACGAACCCGGCCGTGACGCACACGGTGGCGCAGATGTACGAGACCGTCGCCCGCTCGACGGGCGGGAGCTGAACCCATGTACCTGCTCGCCTTCGCGACCCCCACCCTGGACTACCACGCGCTCGCGCCCGAGATCATCCTCACGGCGACGATCGTGGTCGTCCTGCTGCTGGACCTGCTCACCGAGCAGCGCTCCGGCACGATCGCCTGGGTGGCGAGCCTCGGGCTGCTGTGCGCCACCATCCCGCTGGTCACGCTGGCCATGACGGCACACGACGCCGACATGTTCGGCAACGGCGCGTACATGGTCGACAACTTCGCGCTGGTCATGAAGGGCGTGTTCCTGCTCTCGGGCTACATCGTCGTGCTGCTCTCGATGAACTACATCGGCGAGGGCGACTACTGGGAGCACGAGTACTACGAGCTGCTGCTCTGCTCGGTGCTCGGCATGACGATCATGGCGTCGTCGCGCGACCTCATCTCGATGTTCATCGCCCTCGAGCTGCTGTCCATCCCGGCCTACATGCTCGCCGCCTGGCGCAAGCGAGACCTCAAGTCCGACGAAGCCGGCATGAAGTACTACCTGATGGGCGTGTTCGCCACGGCGATCATGCTCTACGGCATGTCGCTGCTCTACGGGCTCACCGGTTCGACCGTGCTCGCAGACATCGCCGCCGCGATCGGCACCCCGAAGGTGTCCACCCCCGTCATCACCCTCGCCATCCTGTTCGTGCTGATCGGGTTCGCGTTCAAGGTCTCTGCGGTGCCGTTCCACACGTGGGCACCGGACACCTACGAGGGCGCGCCGACCCCCGTCACGGCCTTCCTCGCGGTCGCGTCGAAGGCGGCGGGCTTCGTGGCGCTCACCACGCTGCTCTTCGTCTGCTTCCGGTTCCGCGCCGACGTCTTCCAGCCCCTCATGTGGACGCTGGCGGTGGCAACGATGTTCGTCGGCAACCTCATCGCCCTGCGCCAGACCAACCTCGTGCGCATGCTCGCGTACTCCGGCATCGCCCAGGCGGGCTACATGCTGGCGCCGCTGGCCGTGCTCGGCAACGCCGAGGGCAACGCCGTGCTGCGCTCCATCGTCACCTACCTCATCATCTACGCGGTCATGAACCTCGGGGCCTTCGCCGTCGTGATCGCGGTGGCCCGCAAGACCCGCTCCGCCGAGCTGTCGTCCTTCGGCGGTCTCCGCGAGTACGCGCCGGGGCTCACGTTCGCCATGACGATCTTCCTGTTCTCGCTGGCGGGCATCCCGCCGCTCGGGGGCTGGTTCGCCAAGTTCGGCATCTGGACCGCCCTCGTCTCGGCGAACAACTACATGGGCTACTCGCTGGCGATCTTCATCGGCATCAACTCGGTGATCGCGGCCTTCTACTACGCCCGGGTCGCCAAGGCGATGTGGTTCGACCCGGTGCCTGACGGCGACATGACCCCCATCACCGTGCCCGTGTCCCTGCGGGCCGCGATCGTGCTCACGGCCGTGATCACGTTGGCGATGGGCGTGTACCCCGGCCTCGTCACCCAGCTCAGCAACTCGACCTGCCTCGGCACCGCCAAGACCGAGTGCACCGCCGCAGGGCGCTGACGGCGTCGCGTTGAGAACGACTCGCTTCGCTCGTCCTCTGCTGGCGCATCACTTGCAGGCATCGGGTTGCCGGTACCGACCCAGCCGTCAGGCCCCTGGCCGTCTGGCAGCCCCCTGATGAGCTCGGCGAGTGACGTCGTCGCCGCCGAGATCCGACGGCTGGGCCCGCTGCCGTTCTCCGAGGTGATGCGGCTGGCGCTCTACGACCCCGACCACGGCTTCTACTCCGCCGGCGGCCACGCCGGCAGGCGCGGCGACTTCATCACGAGCCCCGAGGTGGGGCCGCTGTTCGGAGCCGTCATCGCGCGCTACCTCGATGCGCGCTGGCGGGAGCTGGGCTCGCCGGCCTCGTTCCTGGTGGTCGAGGTCGGCGCCGGCGTCGGCACGCTGGCTCGCACCGTGCTCGCCGCCGCGCCGGACTGCCTCGCGGCGCTCACCTACGTGCTCGTCGAGCAGTCGGAGGCGCTCAGGGCCCGGCACGGTGAGCACCTGCCGATGTCCGAGCCCGCTTTCGCCTTCGCCCCGGTCGATGCCGACGGGCTCCCCCTGGTCGCCGACGCCGAAGACCGGGGCCCGGTGTTCGTGTCGTTGGCCGAGCGCCCGGCGGCGCCGATCTGCGGTGTCGTGCTGGCGAACGAGCTGCTCGACAACCTCCCCTTCGATCAGCTCGCGTTCGTGGACGGCGGGTGGCGCGAGGTGCGGGTGGCGCTCGGCCCCGATGACGCGACGCTGGTCGAGCTGCTCACCCCGGCCGCACCCGAGGACGCCGCGTGGGCGCCGCGCGTGGCGCCCGGTGCGGGCGAGGGGGCGCGGCTGCCGCGCCAGCGCGCGGCGGTGGACTGGGTGCGCGACGTCCTCGGGCAGATCGAGCGCGGCGCACTGCTGGTGCTCGACTACGCCGACGACTCGGCGACGCTCGCGTCGCGTCCCCCCGCGGAGTGGATCCGCACGTATCGCGAGCACGAGCGCGGCGTCGCGCCGTTGCTCGAGCTCGGCCGCCAGGACATCACCGTCGAGGTCGCCCTGGATCAGGTCACGGCGGCGCACCCGGCGACGACGCGGTGGACGCAGGCGGCGTTCCTGCAGGCGCACGGCATCGATGCGCTCGTCGAGGAGGGTCGCCGCATCTGGCACGAGCGGGCGGCCATCGGCGATCTCGCGTCGATGAAGGCCCGCAGCCGCATCCGCGAGGCCGAGGCGCTGCTCGACCCCGCCGGCCTCGGCGCGTTCCACGTCCTCGAGTGGCGCCGCCCCTGAGCCGGCTCCGGTTCTCCTCGAACCGCCCACCTCGATTGGGTGGCGCCGCGGAGGCGCCGTAGCCTTGGTGGATGTCGATGACGGAGCGGTTGCCGCTCACCCGGGAACGGGTGATCCGCGCGGCGGTGACCCTGGCCGACGAGCACGGCGCCGAGGCGCTCAGCATGCGCAAGCTCGGCGCGTCGCTCGGCGTCGAGGCGATGTCGCTGTACAACCACGTCGCCAACAAGGACGACCTCATCGATGGTGTCCTCGATGCCATCCTCGGCGAGATCGAGCTGCCGCCCGCGTCGCTGCCCTGGGACGAGCAGCTCCGCGCGATCGGCCATGCCTTCCGCCGGACCGGGCACGACCACCCGCGGATCTTCCCGCTGTTCGGTTCCCGCTCGATCCGCTCGATCAGCGGCATGCGCCCGCTCGAGCGTTCCTACGCGGTGCTGCGCCTCGCCGGCCTGCAGACGGACGACGCCCTCGACGCGTTCGTGTCCTTGGCGTCCTTCGTGTTCGGCTACGTGCTGACCGAGCTCGGGGGCTTCGTGGACGTCGCCGAGGGTCGCTCCATCGACATCGCGACGATCTCGCCCGACGAGCACCCCTGGCTGCTCGAGATGGGGGTCGCCTTCGAGAACCGCGACGGTGATCGCCAGTTCGAGTTCGGGCTCGACGGCATGCTGCGCGGGCTGCACGCGATGGTCGACGCGACGACCAACTGAGCGGCGGTCGCGGCGACGACCGACCAACTCGGCGACCGACTCGGCGACCGACTCGGCGACCGACTGGCGACCGACTGGCGATCTGATCACGTGCAGCGACCAGCTGGCGTCACGATCACGATCACGATCACGACCACGACCACGACCACGATCTCGATCTCGATCACGTGCTCGGGACAGGGGACGTGACGACCAGTCTCGGGCATCGCCCGGCGGGGACGCGCAGCGCTAGGTGGGTTCGTTCGCCCGCACGACGTCGCCCGTTGATCGTGCGGCGCCGGCGTCCTGCCCGTCCCCCTGCGCGGGTTGGCGAGGCTGGCCCTGGTCCGAGCCGTGGTTGGCCCCGTGGCTGGCCCCGTGGCTGGCCCCGTGGTTCGTCCCGGAGCTCGCGCCGCTCGGCTCGGTGTGGCTGTCGAGCGCAGCCTCTGCGAGCCGAGGAACCCGAACCGGCGCCACGGCTCTGGGGGAGAGGGGCGGTGGCGCCGTCGCGGATTCGGCTGCGGCCTCGGCCTTCGCCGCCGCGGCGGCCGCTTCGCTGTCGACCATGATGCAGTCGCGCCCGGAGCGCTTCGCGCTGTAGAGCGCCGCGTCGGCGACCGCGACGATCTCGTCGAAGGTCTGGCCCGAGGAGCTGTCGGTGAGACCCCAGCTCGCGGTGAAGGCCAGCCCGCCGGACTTCGTGACCTCGAGGCTCAGCGCGGTCTGCAGCCGTTCGAGCGCCCGGACGGCCTCGCCGATGCTGGTGTGGGGGAGCAGGACGATGAACTCCTCGCCGCCGTAGCGCGAGGAGATGTCCTCGGGGCGCAACGAGTTGCGCAGCACCTGGGCGAACGTGCGCAGGGCGCGGTCGCCGGCCTCGTGGCCGTGGGTGTCGTTCAGGTTCTTGAAGCGGTCCAGATCGGCCATGGCGATGCTGAACGGCTGGTTGTCGAGCAGCATGCCTCGCGCTTTGCTCTCCAGGCTGCGGCGGTTGAACAGCCCGGTGAGCCCGTCGGTGGTGGCCTGCAGCTCGGTCGCCTGCGAGTGGCGGAGCAGGCCGAGTCGGTTGCCGGATTCCGAGGCCAGCACGGTCAGGCGCTCGATCTCGGTCTGGGACGGCGGCTGCCCGTCGGCGCCCAGGGTGTGCAGCACCCCCAGGGCGCTGCCCATGAACATGACCGGCACGCACACCGCCGAGCACGCGCTGGGCTCGTGGGCCGGCAGCTTCGGGCACACGTTGAGCATGCGGCTGCTCTCGTACACGACGGTCTGGCCGCGGCGGATCGCGGCGCACCCTTGGGGGGACTCGACCGGGCAGGCGGGAGCACCCCGGCTGGGGCTGATCTGTGCCGTGCGCAGGTGGGCCTGGCTCGCGTCGGTGAGCAGCAGCTCGGACCGGTGGTCCGGCACGGTCGTCATCATCGCCCGGCCCACCGCCGCCAGCACCTCGCCCTCGCTGTCGGTGACCTCGAGGGCCTGGGACAGCTCGTTGCGGAACGTCTGGCGCTCGTTGTTCTCGCGATGCATGCGCTCGGCATCCTCGAGCTGGGTCGTCTCGAGGTGGATGTTGCGCGCCATCGGGCGGAACAGCAGCAGCACCATGCCGATCGCCGTGACGATGCTGAGGCCGATCATGATGTCGTTGTTGTTCTGCTGCGTGCGCACCTGGTTGGCGATGGAGGTGCCGTAGGCCGAGTTGGCCTTGTCGAGCTCGCGCTCGGCGTCGTCCTGGCGGGAGGTCACCTCCCGCAGCAGGTCCTGACGCCGGGTGCTGGCGTGGTTGGCCAGCACCGCGCCGTCGGCGATCTCGAGCGCCGCGTTGGCGATCTCGTCGACCGTCTGCTTCAACCGATCCGGTTCGAAGTAGATGTGCTCGAGCGTGGGATCGAGGTCGGCGGGCGGCAGGCCCAGTGCGGCGTCACCGGTGGGGGACACGAGACCCGCCTGGACGTTCTTGAGGTTGTTCGCCTCGCGGCTGAGGTCGCCGGACAGCTTCGGCAGGGCCTCGGCGGTGTCCGTGAAGACGACCTGGCTCGCCAGGGCGTTGATCTTGCCGAGCCGGGTGGGTTGCTGCGCGGCTTGCCGTGACTGCGCGGTGAGATCGCTGATCTTCTGGCCCGATGCGTCGATCGTGACCTTCCAGCCGATGGCCAGGACGGCGAAGAGCAGCAGGGCGGTGGCGTAGCGGTAGGTGAACCGTCGGGACAGCGGCACGCGCGAGCGGGCGGGACGTCTGCCGTCGGTTGTGGTTCGCCTCGAGAGAGCCGGCATGGCTGCTCCTCGGTTGCTGTGCTGCGGTTCCTATCGGCACCGCCGTCGCCCGAATTGAGGAGCCCGCAGCTCGCCCACCGAGTGGTCCTGGTCCTGCGTTTGGGCTGGTCCTGGGCGTTCGGTCGGCGATGTTCCCGCATCGGGCGCCGCGACGCCCCGGCCCCGTGGCGGACCGATCGCACGAGTATCCCGCGCAGTAGGCTGCCCCCGCCATGGCGCCGGCCGATTTTCTTCGCGGTGACCGTTCGCACCAGAAGCTCGCACCAGAAGCTCGCACCAGAAGCTCGCACCAGAAGCTCGCACCAGAAGCTCGCAACAGAAGATCGACAAGACGGCCGCACACGAAGGCCGCACACATCGGGGGAACCACAGATGTCCGACGCCACGATCTCCGACTTCTTCACCGAGGACCGTGTCTTCCCACCACCGGCTGCGTTCGTGGCCGATGCCCTCGTTGCGGATGACTCCTTGTACCAGGAGGCGGCTGCGGACTACGAGGCGTTCTGGGCGCGGCAGGCCCGCGAACTGGTCAGTTGGTACGACGACTTCGAGACGACGCTCGAGTGGGACCTGCCCTTCGCCAAGTGGTTCGTCGAGGGCACCCTGAACGTCTCGTACAACTGCCTCGACCGTCACGTCGATGCGGGGCGGGGCGACAAGGTGGCGTACCACTGGGAGGGCGAGCCGGGCGACACGCGCACCATCACCTACGCGGAGCTCCTCATCGAGGTGTGCAAGTTCGCGAACGTGCTGAAGGGCCTCGGCCTGCAGCGCGGCGATCGGGTGGCGATCTACATGCCGATGATCCCGGAGCTGCCCGTCGCGATGCTGGCGTGCACCCGCATCGGCGTCGCGCACTCCGTCATCTTCGGAGGCTTCTCACCCGATTCGATCATCGACCGCGTCAACGACGGCGAGGCCAAGGCCATCATCACCGCCGACGGCGGCTACCGGCGCGGGGCCGTGGCGCCCCTCAAGCCCGCCGTCGACGAGGCCGTGGCGTCGACCCCCACCGTCGAGAACGTGATCGTGGTGCAGCGCGGCGGCAACGGCGTCGAGATGGTCGCCGGCCGTGACCACTGGTGGCACCAGCTGATGGAGGGCGCCTCCGACCGCTGCGAGCCCGAGCACATGGGCGCCGAGGATCTGCTCTTCCTCCTCTACACCTCCGGCACCACCGCGAAGCCCAAGGGCATCATGCACACGACCGGCGGCTACCTCACGCAGGTCGCGTTCTCCCACAAGTACGTCTTCGACCTGCACCCCGAGACCGATGTGTACTGGTGCGCGGCAGACATCGGCTGGGTGACCGGTCACAGCTACATCGTCTACGGCCCGCTCACGAACGGTGCCACCAGCGTCATCTACGAAGGCACGCCCGACACGCCGGGCAAGGACCGCCTGTGGGCCATCGCCGAGAAGTACAAGGTGACGCAGCTGTACACGGCGCCCACCGCCATCCGCACGTTCATGAAGTGGGGCCACCAGGAACCCGAGAAGCACGACCTGTCCAGCCTGCGCCTGCTCGGCACGGTCGGCGAGCCGATCAACCCCGAGGCATGGATGTGGTACCACCGCCACATCGGTGGGGAGCGCTGCCCGATCGTCGACACGTGGTGGCAGACCGAGACGGGGGGCCACATGGTCACACCCCTCCCCGGCGTCACCACGACCAAGCCGGGATCCGCCACCCGACCCCTGCCCGGCATCTTCGGCGAGGTCGTCGACGACCTCGGCAACCCGATCGAGAAGGGTGGGGGCTACTGGACCCTCACGAAGCCCTGGCCCGGCATGCTGCGTGGCATCTGGGGTGACCCCGAGCGCTACAAGGACACGTACTGGAGCGAGTACGAGGGCCGGTACTTCGCCGGCGACGGCGCCAAGATCGACGATGACGGGTACATCTGGTTCCTCGGCCGCGTCGATGACGTCATGAACGTGTCGGGCCATCGCATCTCGACGACCGAGGTCGAGTCCGCCCTGGTGGACCACGACGCCGTCGCCGAGGCCGCCGTCGTCGGCGCCAACGACGCCACGACCGGGCAGGCCATCATCGGCTACGTCATCCTCAAGGGCCGGTACGAACCGTCGGACGAGCTGATCGAGGAGATCCGCCAGCACGTCGCCAAGAAGATCGGCCCCACGGCCCGCCCCAAGGCCGTCGCAGTCGTGCCCGACCTGCCCAAGACCCGCAGCGGCAAGATCATGCGGCGGCTGCTGCGCGACGTGGCCGAGGGTCGGGCGCTCGGTGACACGACGACGCTGGCCGACGCCGGCGTCGTCGACGAGATCCGCACGCGGGCGGCCGAATCACCGCAGGAGGACTGATCATCCGCTCACCCGCCCTGATCAGCACCGAGACCCCGCACCGCGCGCCGACCACAGGGCGGTCCCGTGTCCACGCCTGACAACTGGCGCTGGCGCGAGGGCGCGGTCGAGGCCGGGCCCTCGATCGTGTTCGACATGGATGGGGTGCTCTCCGACGCGGCCGGCCGTCAGCACTTCCTCGAATGGCCCTACCGCGACTGGGAGGCCTTCTTCGAGGCCTGCGGCGACGATGAGCTGATCGACGAGGTGGCGCGCCTGCTCGACGTGATCAGCGACGAGCACCGCATCATCCTCCTGACCGCGCGCCCGATCCGCGTGCAGCCCCAGACGCTCGCGTGGCTCAAGCGCTACGACCTGCGCTGGGACCTGCTCGTGATGCGCGACTTCGGGGACTACGGGGTGTCGCGCGAGTTCAAGCGTCGAGCGGTGGCCGAGTTGCGGGACTACGGCTTCGACATGCGGCTCGCGTTCGAGGACGACCGCCGGAACTACCTCATGTTCCACCAGGAGGGGATCCCATGCGTCTACATCCACTCCGGCTACTACGACTGACGGAGCTGCGCTCGGCTGGGGCGGCTGCGCCGCGGCACTGCATCGGGTCGACTGCGTCGACGCACCTTCCTGGTTCCGTGCGGCCGGTTCCTCGCTGCGCTCGGGGTCGCACGGGCTGGCCCGCCCCATCGGTCCAACCCCCGTTTCAGGGCGCGGTTCGTGCCCCGCAGTGGGTAGAGCGTCGCGGTGCCTGATCCCGTGAACCTCGAGCCGGCGGCCGCCCCCGACGGGGCCGGGCTGCGGATGGGGACCGCCGCGGGGCGGTGGGTGATCGCGACCAGCGTGCTCGGCTCCGGGATCGCCTTCATCGACGCCACCGTGGTCAACGCCGCCCTGCCTTCGATCTCGGCGGATCTGGGTGCGGACCTCGCGGATCTGCAGTGGGTGGTGACGGGCTACCTGCTCACGTTGTCCGCGCTGATCGTCATCGGCGGATCGCTCGGTGATCTGCGTGGCCGGCGCCGGATGTTCGTGTACGGCCTGGGCGCGTTCGCCGTCACCTCGATGGTCTGCGGTCTGGCGCCTGGCGTGCTGACGTTGATCCTGGCGCGCCTCGCGCAGGGCAGCGCGGCGGCGCTCCTGCTGCCCGCGAGCCTGGCGATGATCTCGTCCACGTTCGTGCGCGAGGACCGCGGCGCCGCGATCGGGGCGTGGTCGGGTCTGGGCGGGATCGCCGGCGCGATCGGTCCGTTCCTCGGTGGTTGGCTCATCGCCGCGGTCTCGTGGCGCGCCGTGTTCTTCATCAACGTGCCGCTGTGCGCCGTCACCATGGTGCTCGCGGTCCGCCACGTGCCCGACACCCGTGACCTCGAGGCCGACCCGCGCGTGGACCTCGCCGGCGGGCTGACCCTCGCCGCGGCGCTCGCCGGCCTCGTCTACGCGCTGATCGAGGGCCCACCGACCGGGTGGGGGTTGGTGTCGGTGGTCGCAGGGGTGGGCGGCGTGGCGTGCTTCGTCGCGTTCGTGGTGGTCGAGCGCCGGTCGCCACACCCGATGGTGCCGCTGCCGCTCTTCCGCTCGCGCCAGTTCAGCGGCGCGAACGCCACCACGTTGTTCGTGTACGCCGCGATCGGGGCGACCACGTTCTTCCTGGTCGTCTACCTGCAGACGGGCCTGGGGTACACCCCGCTGCAGGCCGGCGCCTCGCTGCTGCCGATCACGATCCTCATGCTGTTCTTCTCGGCCCGATCCGGGGCCATCGCCCAGCGCATCGGTCCCCGGATACCCATGACGATCGGTCCGTTCGTGGTCGCTGGCGGCGTAGCGCTGCTGACGCGGGTGCACCCCGGGGTCACCTACGTCGACGGTGTGCTGCCCGGCGCGCTCGTCCTGGGGCTCGGGCTCGTGATCACCGTGGCGCCGCTCACGGCCGCGGTGCTCGCCGCCGTCGATGACCACCACGCGGGCATCGGTTCAGCCATCAACAACGCGGTGGCCCGCATCGGATCGCTGCTCGCAGTGGCCGTGCTGCCGGCCGCCGCCGGCATCGCCACGGCGGGAGGCGCACTCGACATCGACGCCGGCTACACCCGCGCCATGGTCATCGCTTCGGCGCTCGCCGCCGTGGGTGGCGTCATCGCCTTCCTCACGGTGCGGCGCTCGACCCCGGTCGAGGTGCCCACGCGCGGCACCGTCAACGACAGCTGCCTCCCCGCATGCATGAAGCTCGAGCCCGACGTGGCGCGGTAGCCGGCCCGGCAACCGGTCGATGCGTTGCCGGCCGAGGCGCCGCTCGTCCGGAAGAACATCGCTCGGGCGTCGTGGCTCAGGGAAGCCGGGGCTCGTGCCGGGCGCCGTCGACGAACGCGTCCGCATCCGCCTCGAGCAGGTGACCACCATCCACCGCGGACCGGGCCGAGCGTCCGACCGCCTCGACGTACGCGGACCGATCAGGGTAGAGCCGCACCAACGCAGCCCCGTCGAACGCCTTCGTGCTGCCGAACAGCGAGCACACGTAGGTGCCGGCGACCGAGTTGTCGCCGCGCAGCTCCGCGAGAGGGACGTCGACGGGTGGCGTGCGGATGCCGCCGAGCGCGATGCCGTGCGCGTCGCGCGCGATGGCACCGTCACTCACCGCGATCGCAGGGCCGGCCGAGGGGCGAGCACCTCCCGCGACCCAGGCGCGCAGGTCGGAGACCGCCTTCGACAGCACTGCAGCCTGGGGGCCGTCGTTGATGGGGCCGCACTCGGACGTGATCGGGTCGGCCACGGTCTGCGGCGCCGACCGCGGCTGGCCGGTGCGCCCATCGGGGTCGGCTGCGTCGCGCAGGTAGTCGAGCAGGTGTCGGTCGAGGTGTGACGTGCCGGTGACCTCCCACGTGCGGAGCTGGTCCGTGTCCGGTTGCCGGGCATCGATGAAGGGCAGGCCGAGGAGGTCGGTCTCGGTCTCGAACTGGAAGACCGGGACGCGGAGGTCGCCGCGGATCCGGGTGGGGCGGGGCAGCGCCGTGCCCGTCTGCAGGGCTGCACCGCCGTCGCTGCGGCTGTGGATGAGGAAGCCGTCGTAGATGTCGGCCTCGGGGTGGACGGCGTCGACGTAGGTGACCATGCGAGCGGCCGACTGCGACTCCCCGGCCGCGATGAGCGCCCGGGGAGGGGTGTGGGCCAACGGGTCGGCGCCGTGGGGGTCGAGGAGGGCTGCGGCGGCCTGGGAGAACATGTCGTAGCTGTAGTCGTCGCCGGGGTGGCTGAGCGGCGCGTAGCGCACCGGATCCCAGTCCTGGAGGGGTGACGGATGCAGGCCCGGCATCGCCATCGAGGTACCTCCAACGATGCCGACCGACTGGGCGGAGACACCCACCCACACGGTGCCGTGGGCCATGAGCTCCTCGTGGACCTGCGCGAACTCGACGTCCGAGTCCTGGCCCGAGCTCACGTTGAGCCACTCGACAAGCACCGTCCCGTCGAACCGGCTGGCGTCGGCGGGGCGGCGCACGAGCAGGCGCGTGGTGTACGGCGCGCGGGTCGTGGCGCGCACGGACCACACGCCGTCAGCGGAAGGCGAACCCGTGGTCGCGTAGGCCGTGGCCTCGCCGCTGATGAAGTACTCCTCCTCGAGGTACCCGTGCTCTTCGGCGAGCGTGCGGGGCATGGCGTTGAACGGCTGACCCTGGCGCCCGCCCGTGATCGGTGCGGACACCGAGGGACGCGCGACGCGCACGCCCCGGGTGGACGACCGACGGTCTGTCGGTGGCGTCGTCCCGGTGCCCGTGGCGGAGGTGGCGGCGGCCGTGGCGCCGACCGGCGCACCGGGCTGCATGCTCGAACCGGTCCCGGCCGACGAGCACGCGGCCAGCACCGCAGCCAGCGCGACCGTCGCGGCAAGGAGGCGGATGCCCACGCGGTGTTCGGTCACGCCCTGAGTGTCTCATGACCGCCACCGGACCGAGCCTCGGTCGACCCGCGCCCACCGGCCGGGCCCGGGGCGCGGCCCGGACGTGGCCAGGACGAACGATCAGTCCCTGAAGTTCTCGAACTGGAGCGGGATGCCGAAGTCCTCTTCCTTGAGCTTGGCCATGATCGCCTGGAGGTCGTCGCGCTTCTTGCTCGTCACGCGGACCTGCTCGCCCTGGGTCTGGGACTGCATGCCCTTGGCCCCGTGCTCCTTGATGAACTTGTTGATCAGCTTCGCCTTGTCGGAGGAGATCCCGGCCTGCAGCTTCGACACCTGTCGGGCCGTGCCGCCGGCGGCGTCTTCGACCTTGCCGTGCTCGATGGCCTTGAGCGAGATCTTGCGCTTGGCGAACTTCTCCTCGAGCACCTGGCGGACCGCGTTGATCCGGTCCTCGGAGACCGACTTCATCTCGATCTCCTTCTCCTTCTCCTTCAGCTCCACCGAGGAGCTCGTGCCCTTGAAGTCGAACCGCTGGCTGAGCTCGCGCTCGGCCTGATCGACCGCGTTGCGCACCTCTTGCATGTCCACTTCGGAGACGACGTCAAACGTTGGCATGACCACGGACCCTATCGCTCGGAGCCCCCGCCTCGGTGGGCCCGGCCGGGTACGCCACACCGGCGCGGGAGAGGTCGCGACGCCGGCGCTCGTTCAGAGCGCCGGCATCTGTGCGACTGCTGGTGGGCCGGGAAGGATTTGAACCTTCGAAGGCAATGCCGACGGGTTTACAGCCCGTTCCCTTTGGCCACTCGGGCACCGACCCAGATGTGCTTCCCCGCGCGCCGGCCTCGACGGCGGGGGAGGACCCGAGCAGGGTAGTCCGTCGGGCGTGGCCTCCGGAAACCAGTAGGCGCGCCGCGTCAGCGGTCGGAGTCGGTGAGCAGGCGTTGCATGCAGGCGACGTCGAGCCAGGTGCGGAACTTGCGGCCGACCTCGCGTTCGATGCCCACGGTGTCGAAGCCAGCCGCCCGGTGGAGCGCGATCGATGCCTCGTTGTGGGCGACGATGCGCGCGATCACCGAATGGAACCCGTGCTGGCGCGCCACGTCGAGCAGCTCGTCGAGCAGCTGCCGGCCGACGCCCCGCCCGCGCTGGTCCTCCCGGACGTAGATCGAGTCCTCGACCGTGGTGCTGTACGCCGGGCGGTCCCGGTAGGACGACAGCGATGCGAAGCCGACGACCTCGGCGTCATCGACGGCCACGATCGCCGCGTAGGCGCCGGAGCGCTTCTCGATCCACGCCTCCTGCTCGTCGAGCGAGCGGGGGCGCAGGTCGAACGTGTAGATCGTCTCGACCGCCGCGTTGTAGATCGCCCGGATGCCCGGCGCATCGGTCAGGGTGGCCACACGCAGCTCCATGGGCGACCGAAGCTACTGCCTCGAGCTGGCGGATCCGACCCTCAGCCCCCCGAACCCCGGGTCCACCGGCGCGGGGTGGGCACGTCGCCGCCTGAGCGCCAAGCGGCGGCCCGGTCTCCGAGCGGAGTCGCGGGCGGCGTCGCAGGGAGGCGAGCCGGCCGCGGCGCCCGTTCGGGGTCGCTCAGGCGGCGACGTGCTTCGAGCGCCTCGTGTCATCGTCGCCGGTGGCGCCCCCAGACGGTTGCCCCGGTTCGATGAGCGAGACGTCTCCCGCAAGGCTCTCGACCCTGGCCCAGTCCATGACGTCGGGATCCTCGGTCAGGTAGATCAGCTGCTGCTCGCGCGACGCGTCCACGAGCAGCTCCAGGAGGCTGGGCTTGCTCTTCGCGTCGAGGTCTCGCAGCGGCTCGTCGAGGAAGATCGGGAAGCGTTCGTCGCCCTCCCCCAGGGTGCCCATCTCGGCTAGCCGGGCCTGGAGCGCATGGGCGACGTCGGCGGTGGTCTCCTCGACCTCGGACATCGTCGACGCCATGGGGTTGCGCACCCCGCCGATGGTCGTGCGCAACGAAGCGGCGGCCTGGCGCACCTCGCGCCGGTGCTCGATGGCCCAGTTGACCGGGACGTCGCCCGCGAGCAGCTGCCACTCGACGAGCGCGGCCCGGTGGTACTCCGCGGCTTGGAGCACCTGCCGGCGGTTCTGCTCGTTGGCCAGCAGGCCGTTGACCCGGGAGACCTGGAAGGAGAGGTACGAGCGGGCACCCGCCCCCCGCAGCGCTTGGGATTCGCGGGCCCGGGCCTTCTCCAACCGGCGCCACGCGACGAGCGACGCGATCGTGGTGCCGATCGCCGCGAGCAGCAGTGGGATCGCCGCGAGCTCGCCGAGCACCATCGCCGCCGGGATCGCGCCGATGGCGGTGATCCCCCCGAGCATGAACCACAGGTGGCGGAGCTTCTCGTGCTGGGCCTGCGCCTCCTCGAAGGCGCGGTGGCGGCGCTCGATCTCCTGGTAGGCCTCGGCGTCCTCGGCCGTTCCGCCGCTCGCCTCCGCGATGTCGTCGAGGCGGTCCTCGCGGTCCTTGACCTTCCAGGCCACGTCCCACAGGCGTCCCTGGTCGACGTGCGCCAGGGTCAGGATGTACGCCTCCTGCGTCGAGCGGGTCGCGAGATCGGCGGGGATGAGCCGCATCTCGCGCTTGGCGACCCGCTCGTTGAGCCCGGCCTGCTCGAGCAGGTTCACGGTCCCGTGCTCGTTCAGGAAGAGCTCCGTGACGTCCTCTTCGTTGTCGACGTCGACGACGCGGTGGCGCCCGCCGACGGGCCGGAAGATCGTGTAGCGCCCACCGCCGTCGGCGACGAGCTCGAGGTGCACCCCGGAGCGCCCGGCACCGAGTGCGGAGACCATCTCGTTGATCAGCCCGTCCCGCTCGAGACGTCCCACACCGCCCACGACGGTGAGTCGTGCGTGCAGGTCCAGTGAAAATGTCTCGGATCCAGCCTCGATGACGAGTCGCTCGAATTGCACGTTTCCGATGTCGGCCGCTGGTCCATCCGACTTGAGCCAAAAGACCTATGTCAAGACCAGGTCAAGGTGCTGACGCGAGCCTGTCCGCGGCGCCCGGGAGGTGCGCGGTTCCGGCGTCCGGGACACGGACCCGACCGAGTCCGCGACGGGCGTTCGCGCGGGCCCAGGTCGACGTCCGGGTGAGCCCGGGTCGGCGTCCGTAGCAGGCCGGGCTCGGGCTCCGTGCCCGGCCGGGCTCAGGGTCCCCGGGGCGAGCCGGGTGCGTCGCCGGGGGCGAGGGTGCGGCGGGGTCTGGATCGGGGTTGGGCGCGAGCGGTCAACCGTGGCATCATGTCCCGCCTGCGTCAGCCGGGTTCCCCGTGCCTCCTGCGACATGACCTCACGGCCGAGGTCGCGGTGGTGCACAGGCAGCCCGGACTCGCCCCCTTAGCTCAGTCGGCAGAGCGTTTCCATGGTAAGGAAAAGGTCGTCAGTTCGATTCTGACAGGGGGCTCGGTTGAGATGGTCGTGAGTCCGGTCGGGGCGCAAGCCCGGGTGGGTCTCGAGCCGTTTCGCCTTCGGGCGGCGTAGCTCAGTTGGTTAGAGCACTCGGCTCATAATCGAGTTGTCGTCGGTTCAAGTCCGACCGCCGCCACCGCACACGACACACACCGCAGCGCACCACACCAAGAGCACCACACCAAGAGCACCACACCAAGAGCACCACACCAGCAAGACGCAGCAAGCGTGCTGCTCAGCACACGAGTTCCGCAGTCCGCAGTCCGCAGTCCGCAGTCCGAAACGATCCGTACACCGCCGCACCGGCGACTCCAGAAGGCAAGAGAGGTTCCAGAGATGGCACGCGAGAAGTTCGAGCGCAACAAGCCGCATGCGAACGTGGGGACGATGGGTCACATCGACCATGGGAAGACGACGCTGACGGCGGCGATCACGAAGGTGCTGTCGGATGCGAATCCGGGG
>Ga0209023_10002576_pt1 | contig 22453 bp, 20 predicted proteins | sample LakOneMetagenome_FD_187468 | JGI IMG/M metagenome (GOLD analysis project Ga0209023, IMG submission 187468) | Freshwater and sediment microbial communities from Lake Erie, Canada (SPAdes) (version 2) | ecosystem: Environmental > Aquatic > Freshwater > Lentic | place: Lake Erie, Canada...
TCCTTCTTCGAAACTTCGGTGGTGGTCGCGATCTTTTCGATCAGCTGCGACTTAGACATTTGGGTAGCCATGTTTGCTCCATTGATTCTGGATATGCGACGTTATGGCGGAAACTGCCTAAAAAAACGGGCTTTTCGGCATTCTTCACAACTAAATCGCCAGCCCACTTAGACTGATTCGCGCTGTTTGGCGCGGCTTTTTCGCGCTTCGAGGCTCAAACAGCCTATTTTTATAGGGGATTGGGACACCTTGTCCGCGCTTTTGGCCGCAAAACTCCGGTCTGCTGCCTCAATTGCGGCGAACCAAGTCTGCCGGTTCATGCGGCAGCAGCGATGAAGCGAGGTGCAATCGTCTGCTTTCACCGCAGCTTTCTGGAATGATTTTGCCCGCGCGCGCCCGCTTTAGAAAATGACTTGGGGGCCCCTTCCGTCGTAAACATCATGTCTAAAGACAGGCCGCACGGCCGGCCACCTGATGTAGCTTCGGAGAGTTTCCATGGATTTGATGCGCCTCGAGATCAACCGCCGCACCGCGCTGCTGACGTCGGCTGCGATCGCCGCCAACGTCATCAATCCGATGCGCGCCTTTGCGCAGGAAACGCCGAAGAAGGGCGGAGTATTCAACGTCCATTACGGCGCCGAGCAGCGCCAGCTCAACCCGAGCATCCAGGCTTCCACCGGCGTCTACATCATCGGCGGCAAGATCCAGGAAAACCTGGTCGATCTCGACGCCAACGGCCAGCCGGTCGGCGTGCTCGCGGAGAGCTGGGAAGCCACCCCCGACGGCAAGACCGTGACCTTCCACTTGCGCAAAGGCGTCACCTGGCACGACGGCAAGCCGTTCACCTCGGCCGACGTCGAATTCACTGCGATGAACATGTGGAAGAAGATCCTCAACTACGGCTCGACGCTGCAACTGTTTTTGACCGCGGTGGAGACCCCGGATCCGCAGACCGCGATCTTCAAATACGAGCGGCCGATGCCGCTGAACCTGCTGCTGCGCGCTTTGCCCGATCTCGGCTATATCTCCGCCAAGCATCTCTATGAGAGCGGCGACATCCGCCAGAACCCGACCAACCTCGCCCCCGTGGGCACCGGCCCGTTCAAGTTCGTCAAGTACGAGCGCGGCCAATACGTCATTGCCGACCGCAACGCCGACTACTGGCGCCCCAACGCGCCCTATCTCGACCGCATCGTCTGGCGCGTGATCACCGACCGCGCCGCGGCGGCTGCCCAGATGGAGGCCGGCGAGCTGCACTACAGCCCGTTCTCGGGGCTGACGATCTCGGACATGGCGCGGCTGGGCAAGGACAAGCGCTTCATCGTCTCGACCAAGGGCAATGAAGGCAACGCCCGCACCAACACCATCGAGTTCAATTTCCGCCGCAAGGAGCTGTCGGATATCAAGGTGCGCCGCGCCATCGCGCACGCCATCAACGTGCCGTTCTTCATCGAGAATTTTTTGGGCGATTTCGCCAAGCTCGGCACCGGACCGATCCCCTCGACCTCGACCGACTTCTATCCCGGCGACAAAACGCCGCAATACCCCTACGACAAGGCCAAGGCGGCGGCGCTGCTCGACGAGGCCGGCTTCAAGGCCGGCGCCGGCGGCACGCGGTTTTCGCTGAAGCTGCTGCCCGCGCCGTGGGGCGAGGACATCTCGCTGTGGTCGACCTTCATCCAGCAGTCGCTCGGCGAGATCGGCATTCCCGTCGAGATCGTCCGCAACGACGGCGGCGGTTTTCTCAAGCAGGTTTATGACGAGCACGCCTTCGATCTCGCCACCGGCTGGCACCAGTACCGCAACGACCCCGCGGTCTCGACCACGGTCTGGTACCGCTCCGGCCAGCCCAAGGGCGCGCCCTGGACCAACCAGTGGGGCTGGGAGGACAAGGCCGTCGACAAGACCATCGACGACGCCGCTACCGAAGTCGATCCGGCCAAGCGCAAGGCGCTCTATGCCGAGTTCGTCAAGGAAGTGAATACCGAACTGCCGGTCTGGATGCCGATCGAGCAGATCTTCGTCACCGTGATCTCGGCAAAAGCGCGCAACCACTCCAACACGCCGCGCTGGGGCTCGACGAGCTGGCACGATCTTTGGCTTTCAGCCTGACGTCGTTTCAGCCAAGATAGGTTATGCGCATCCTGAGCCTTGCGGGGCGGCGGTTGGCCGCCTCGATCCCGACCCTGTTCCTGATCCTGATCGGCGTGTTTCTGCTGCTGCAGTTCGCGCCGGGCGACACCGTCGACGCCATGATGGCGCAGATGGGCGGCGGCGATGCAGCGACGGCGCGCGAGCTGCGCAAGTTTTACGGGCTGGATCTCTCGGTCGCGGCCCAGCTCGGCAATTACCTCTGGCGGCTGGTGCGGCTCGATCTGGGTTTCTCCTCGATCTACGGCAAGCCGGTGGCGTCCGTGATCCTCGAACGGCTGCCGCCGACGATCCTGCTGATGACCGCCTCGCTGTCGTTTGCGTTCTTCTTCGGCCTGCTGTTCGGCGTCATCGCCGCACGCGGCGTCAATCGCTGGCCGGATACGCTGATCTCGACGCTCGGCCTGATCTTCTACGCGACGCCGTCGTTCTGGTTCGGGTTGATGGCGATCGTCGTATTCTCGATCTACCTGCAATGGCTGCCGGCCGGCGGCTTCCAGGATATCGGCACCGTACAGACCGGTATTTGGGGCGTGATCGATATCGCCCGCCACCTCGTGCTCCCGACCCTGACGCTCGGGCTGATCTTTCTTGCGATCTACCTGCGCATCATGCGCGCCTCGATGCTGGAAGTGCTCAACCTCGATTATGTCCGGACCGCGCGCGCCAAGGGCCTCGACGAGACCCGCGTGGTGACGCGGCACGTGCTGCGCAATGCGCTGTTGCCGATGGTGACGCTGATCGGCCTGCAGGCCGGCACCATGCTCGGCGGCTCCGTCGTGGTCGAAAGCGTGTTCTCGCTGCCGGGCCTCGGACGGCTCGCCTATGAATCGGTGGTGCAGCGCGACCTCAATACGCTGCTCGGCATCGTGTTCGTCTCAGCCCTGCTCGTCATATCAGTCAATTTCGCCGTCGACCTGCTCTATGCGCGGCTTGACCCGCGCATTTCGGCGGAGGGTTAACCCGATGGACGCCATCAAGCGCTATTTCCGAAGCCCGGCCGCAGTTGCGGGCCTGTTGCTGCTGCTGGTCGTGATCGCGATGGCTGTTAGCGCCGGCTTCCTCTACCCGCGCGATCCGCTCGCGCTGGCCGGCCGACCGCTGATCTGGCCGTTCTCCAATCCGCGGTTTCTGCTCGGCACCGATAATTCCGGTCGCGACATCGCCGCGCAGATCTTCTACGGCGCGCGGATCTCGCTCCTGATCGGCGGCGTCGCGACCGCGATCGCGATCCTGATCGGCATCCTCGTCGGCGCCTTTGCCGGCTATTACGGCGGCTGGGTCGACAATATCCTGATGCGGATCACCGAGGCGTTCCAGACCTTGCCGAATTTCGTGCTGCTGCTGGTGCTGGTCGCGGTGTTCGGCTCGACCTTGACCACCGTCACCATCGCGGTCGGCATCGTGTCATGGCCGGCGCCGGCGCGGCTGACCCGCGCCGAGTTCCTGTCGCTGCGCAATCGCGAATTCGTCCAGGCCGGACGGACACTCGGGATGAAGGACCTGCAACTGATCCTCGGCGAGATCCTGCCCAACGCCCTGCCCCCCGTCATCGTCTATGCCAGCGTGGTGATGGCGGTCGCGATCCTGCTGGAAAGCGCGCTCGCCTTCCTGCGGCTGTCCGATCCGAACGTGGCATCGTGGGGCAATCTGATCGGGCTCGGCCGCGATGTGCTGCGGGTGCAGTGGTACGTCTCGGCGATTCCCGGGATTGCGATCCTGATGACCGTGCTCGCGGTGTCGCTGGTCGGCCAAGGCCTCAACGATGCGCTCAATCCGAGGCTCAAAAGCCGATGAGCGACAGCGTTCTCTCGATCGAGCATCTCGGCGTGCGCCTGCCCAGAGGCGCAGACCGCTCGCATGCGTTGTCGGACGTGTCGCTGGAGATTGCCCCCAACGAAATCCTGTGCGTAGTCGGCGAGTCCGGTTCCGGCAAGTCGATGATGGCCAATGCCATCATGCGGTTGTTGCCCAGCGAAGTTGCGATCGACGGCGGCCGGGTGATGTTCGCAGGGCGCGACCTCGCTTCGGTCTCGCTTGCCGAGATGCGACAGGTCCGTGGCTCGGGCATCGCCATGATTTTTCAGGAGCCGATGACGGCGCTCAATCCGCTCCGCACTATCGGCGACCAGATCGGCGAAATGTTCTCTATCCACACCGAACTGTCGAAGGCCGAGATTGCAGAGAAAGTGCTGGCCCTGCTCGCCGACGTTCGCATCCCCGATCCGAAGGTAGCAGCCAAGGCCTATCCGCACGAGTTGTCCGGCGGCCAGCGCCAGCGCGCCATGATCGCGATGGCGCTGGCGCTCGACCCAAAGCTTTTGATCGCCGACGAGCCGACCACCGCGCTCGACGTCACCACGCAGGCCCAGATCCTGAAACTGATCCGCGATCTGCAGCAGCGCCGCAAGGCCGCGGTGCTGTTCATCACCCACGACTTCGGCGTCGTTGCCGAGATCGCCGACCGCGTCGTGGTGATGCAGCACGGCGTCATTGTCGAGCAAGGCAACGCCGCGGATGTGCTCAACCATCCGCAGCATGCCTACACCGAACAGCTCATCGCCGCGGTGCCGCCGCTGACGGCGCCGCCGCCGCGCATCCTTTCGAGCGAGAATATTCTCACGATCGAAAACGTGTCGAAAACCTACCGCACCGGCGGCTTCCTCGGCCGCGGCGCGCGGGTGACGCCTGCCGTAAAGGACGTCACCCTCGCTCTGCCCAGGGGCGCGACGCTCGGTATTGTTGGTGAATCCGGATCGGGCAAATCGACACTGGCGCGCTGCATCGTGCGGCTGATCGACCCGGACTCAGGCTCAATCGTGCTCGAAGGCAAGGATTGGGCGAAACTGGCGCGCGAAGAAGTCCGGCGTGAAACCCAGCACATCCAGATGGTGTTTCAGGACCCGTTCGCCTCACTCAATCCGCGCCGCAAGGCCGCCGAACTGGTGGCGCAAGGCCCGATCGTGCACGGCACGCCGCGGGCGGAGGCGCTCGCCTATGCCCGGGAATTGTTCGCGCTGGTCGGGCTCGACCCCTCCGCCGGCGACAGGTTTCCGCACGAATTCTCCGGCGGCCAGCGTCAGCGCATCGGGCTCGCGCGCGCGCTCGCCTTGAAGCCCGCCGTGCTGGTCGCCGACGAACCGGTCTCGGCGCTGGATGTCTCCGTGCAGGCGCAGGTGCTCAAGCTGCTCGCGGATCTGCGGCAACGGCTCGGGCTGTCGATCGTCTTCATCACCCATGATCTGCGCGTCGCCGCGCAGATCTGCGACCTCGTCGCGGTGATGAAGGACGGCGCGGTGGTCGAGCACGGACCGGCTGCGGAAGTGTTCGGTAATCCGCAGCACCCATATACGCAGGCACTGCTCGCCTCGATCCCCGGTGGCGACTTCACCCGCCAACGCGATGCGGCCGTGCTCGCCTGATCGGCATCACGGCCGGCGCCTGGCGAGGATCCGCTCCGCCCAGGGCAGCAACTCGAAGCTGTTGCCTTTCCCCAGTTCCTGCGCGTCGCGCGCCCGGTAGAGGACCAGCATCCATGGTGCGATCTTGCGCAACAGGCCATGCGCCACATACATCGCCGGTTCGGAGAACGGCAGCGCCAGTTCGCTTTCCGGCACGCCCTGAACGGCATTCGCCAGTTCACGGCCGAGCGGAATCGTCAGCGCGACGGCGCGGCCGTTGCAGCCGGTCCAGCCATAGGCGTTCGGCCCTAGCTTATGGATGCGCGGCAGAAAATCCGCGGTCATGCCGACATAGCCGTTCCAGACATGATCGAACGTGACGTCGCCGATCTGCGGCCACAGCCGCTGCAGCCGCTCCGTCACCCGCGCCTTGATGCGCTCGACCTTGTTGCCGGGGCCGAGCACGGCGCCGCCAGTAATCAGCCGATTGCGTGCATCGTAGCGTGCGAAATAGAGTTCGCCGTGGGTGTCCGACATCGCCTGCCGGCCGGGAATGATGGTCTTGCGGACGTTGTCCGAGAGAGGGTTCGTCGACATCTGCCACGACAGTACCGGCATCACTTCGGTCGCGATCTCCGGCACCAGCGACTTGGAAAACTCGCCGCTATAGGCGTTGGTCGCCATGATCAGCGCACGACCCGAGATTTCGCCGTTCGCGGTCTTGACGATCCATTTGTCGTTGCGGCGTTCAAAGCTGATCGCCGGCGAGCGTGCATAGATCCGGGCACCGAGACCCAGCGCGGTGCGCGCCAGCCCGCGGGCCAGGGCCAGCGGATTGACGTGACCGCCGGTCCTGTTCCAGAAGCCGCCGAACCAGGCGTCCGAACCAGTCATCTCGCCGACTTGCTCTTTCGACAGCAGCTCGACCGGCGCACCGAATTTCGACCATTGCTTGACGCGCCGTTCGGCGATCCGGATGCGGCCCGGCGAGTGCACCGGCTGCACCCAGCCGGATTGCTCATGCTCGGCGTCGATATTGTATTTCCGCACGACGTCGAACAGCGTCGAAGCGCTATCGCGCAGCATCCCGACAAAGCGTTCGCCGGCCGCGCCGTACCTGGCAATGATATCCTCCGGATCAGGCCGCGACAGTGTCGGGATCACCTGACCGTTGTTGCGCCCCGACGCGCCCCATCCCGGTTCGGCTGCTTCGACCACCGCAACATCGACGCCCATCTCGCGCAGATGCAGCGCGGTGGAAAGCCCGGTGAAACCCGCCCCGATCACGACGACGTCGGCCTGCTGCGTGCCGATCAACTCCGGCAGCTCAGGCCCCTGCGGCGTCGCGGCGGCCCACAGCGAATCGGGCCAGCGGACGTTGGTCGTATCCATCGTGATCCTTTCTTGCGGACGCTTGATCGTTCTGCTTAGTTTAAGCAGCTAATCACCCCTGAGGAAATAACAGAGTGGCACTCAAAAACGTCATCGGAATCGATCACGCCGTGGTCATGGTGAAAGATCTCGACCAGGCCGCCGCCAATTACAAGAAGCTGGGCTTCACGGTGTCGCCACGCGGCACCCACAGCGCGCACATGGGATCGGGCAACTACACCATCATGTTCGACCCCGACTATATGGAATTGCTAGGCGTGCTGACGCCGACGGAACATAATGCTCCGGCGCGCGCATATCTGGAAAAAAACGGCGAAGGTATCGAGCGCATCGCCTTCACGGCGGTGGATTCCGCCGACGGTGCCGAAGAAATTCGCGCCCGCGGTTATCCGCCGGTTGGTCCGACGGATTTCGAACGGCCGGTGACGATGCCTGATGGCACGATCTCATCAGCCAAATTCCGCACCTTCCAGTGGCCGACGGCGGAAGCGCCGGGCGGCGTCCGCATCTTCGCCTGCCAGCACAAGACCCGCGAGACGGTGTGGATTCCCGAACTGATGCAGCATGCCAATGGCGCCAGGCGCCTGAAGCAGGTGCTGATGGTTGCGCCGGAACCGGCCAAGGAAGCGGCGCATCTGTCCAAGATGATCGATCGCGACGTGCGCAACGAGGCGGATGGCGCGGTCGCCGTCCCGTCCGGTGGTGACCGCGCCGACTTCGTGTTCCTCACCAAGGACCAACTCGGCAAGCGTTTTCCCGGCGTGTCGCTGGCCGGCCTGTCGGAGCGCGGCGGCGCAGGTCTCGTGATCGTGGCCGATGTCGCCAAGTCGGAGAAAGCGCTGGGCGCGACCGGCGTGCACAGCGCCGGTGGAGTCGTCGTGCCGCCGGCTGCCGGCAACGGCACCCTGCTCGCCTTCGTCAAGGCGTAGCGGCCCGTTCACGCCGTCATCCCCGGGCATAGGCGAGCGGAAGCGACGCCGTCCTTCGGACGGCTATGCCCGGGCAAGGCGGTTGTTACCGATGTTTCCTTCTCACGCTTCGTTGCGCGCGCGGCGGAACCAGGCCCACGTTTCGCGGGTCACCGCGATGTAGCCCGGCCCGCGGTAAACGATCTGGTCGGCGACGATCTGATTCAGTTTGGGCAGCGCGTGGAACGGGATCGACGGATAGGCGTGATGCTCGACATGATAGGGCATGTTCCAGGCGAACCACTTGACGAACATGCCGGTGTAGGTGGTGCGGGTGTTCTGGAAAGCGCTCCGCGTGCGGTCGCATCCGGTATGTTCGGCGTAGAGATACGGACGCAAGAACGATTGGCCGGCGAGAACGGGGACGATCCAGACCCACAGCAGGATCGACGTGTGCAGCATGAGCGATGCAAGCAGCAGCGCCACGTATCCGGCGACGTAGAGCCGCGCTTCCCTCACGACGACGTGCCGCTTGCTTTCCGGAATCCAGGGGGACGTGGCGTTGCCGGTGAAGGCATGGCGAAGCAGCAACCCCATACGGAAGGCGACCTGGCGTAGGCCGGTATAAGCTATCGCGAGCTGGGTGTCGGAGCGAGGGATCGGGACCGACAGCAGCTCGGGGTCCCGGGTCGGATCCTGGGTGTAGCGATGATGATCCCAGTGAAACAGGCAATAATAATCGTAAGGCAGGCCGACCGCGAATGACGACAGGTGACCGAGGACGAGATTGAGCCCACGGCTGCGAAATGCGGTCTTGTGCGCGGTCTCGTGCACGACCATGAACAGGAAAGCCACGAAGTAGCTTTGCGCGAGGATCAACGGCAACGCCCAGACGACGCCGTATCGCGACGATACCAGCCAGATCAGGGTACCGAGGACAAGGATGACGCCGTAATGGCTGACCGCACGGGCGAGGCCTTGCAGATCCGACCGCACCGATAATTCGCGCAGCATGGTCGGACTCAGCAGCTTCTCTCCGGTTGCCGTGATCGCATTGCTCATGGTCGCATTCGCCCCTTCGTGGCGTCGGTTGCGGCGTCTGCGCGTAAATACCGTACAATGGGACTATGCAGGCCGCATGCAGACGCTAGAATTCGCCCCAAACATAAGGCGACCCTAGGGAGAGAAACTGCAATGAAGAAGCAATTAATTTCGCGCCGTTCGGTTCTGGCCGGCACGGCTGCCGCGGGCGCGCTCGGCCTCTCCGGCTTTCCTGCGCGTGCGGACGTGCAGTGGAAGAAATACGCCGGCACCAAGCTCGAGGTGATCCTGGCCAAGGGTCCGCGCGGCGACAATCTGCAGAAGTACATCAAGGAATTCACCGAACTCACCGGCATCCAGGTCGAATCGGAGCAGATCCCCGAGCAGCAGCAGCGCCAGAAGGCCGTGATCGAACTCGCCTCGGGCAAACCGAGCTTCGACGTCATCCATCTCAGCTATCACGTGCAAAAGCGGCAATTCGAGAAGGCCGGCTGGCTCGCCGACATGTCCGGCTACATGAAGGACCCGAACCTGACCGCGCCCGACCTGGTCGAAAGCGATTTTTCGGCCGCCGGCCTGCAATACGCCAAGAACGACAAGGGGCAGATGCTGTCGCTGCCGTGGTCGGTCGACTACTTCATTCTCTATTACAACAAGGAGCTATTCCAGAAAAAGGGCGTCGCGGTACCGAAGACGCTGGACGAGATGGTGACCGCGGCCGAGAAGCTCACCGACGCCAAGGACGGCACCTTCGGCTTCGTCGGACGCGGCCTGCGCAACGCGAACATGACGCTGTGGACCAACTTCTTCCTCAACTATGGTGGCGAATTCCTCGACGCCAAGGGCGGCATCCTCACGGATGGCCCCGAGGCGATCGCGGCAACCAAGCTCTATCAGACGCTGCTGACCAAGGTGGCGCCGCCCGGCGTCGCCGGCTTCAACTGGATGGAGTCGATGGCCTCGTTCACGCAAGGCCGCTCGGCGATGTGGATCGACGGCGTCGGCTGGGCGCCGCCGCTGGAAGATCCGGCCGCCTCGCGCATCGTCGGCAAGGTCGGCTACACCGTCGTGCCTGCCGGACCGAAGGGCCAGTATTCCGCAACTTATGGCGACGGCATCGGCATCGCGGCCGCCAGCAAGAACAAGGAAGCCGCCTATCTGCTGTGTCAGTGGGTGGTCTCGAAGAAGCAAGGCGCGCGGCTGCTGCAGGCCGGCGGCGGCGTGCCGTTCCGCAATTCGATCCTCAACGATCCCGAGATCCAGAGCGGCGTGAAGATGCCGAAGGAATGGCTGCAGTCGGTAATCGACTCCGCCAAGATCTCGAAGCTCGGCCTTCCCGTCGTGATCCCGGTCGCCGAGTTCCGCGACCTCGTCGGTGCCGCGCTGACATCGACGCTGTCGGGCGCCGATCCCGCCACCGAGCTGAAAAAGGCGCACGAGCAATACCGGCCGATCCTGGAGCGCAGCGAAAAAGCGTGAAGGCCATCACCGAGGTAGCTTCGGGCGCGGCTGACGTCGCCGCGCCCGAGCCAGAATTGCGCAAACCGTCATACTGGCCGTTCGTCGTGCCGGCGCTGGTCGTCGTGCTCGCGATCATCATCTTTCCGTGGCTGTTCACGATCTGGATGAGTTTCAACGAATGGAAGGTCGGCCAGCCGATCGCCTTTGTCGGACTCGCCAACTACATCCGGCTGCCTAACGATCCCCGCTTCGTCGAGGCCGTCGGTCACACCATTCTTTACACCGCTCTGTCCGTCGTGCTGCCGCTGATCCTCGGCACGCTGGCGGCGGTCGTATTCCACCAGAAATTTCCCGGGCGCGGCTTTCTGCGCGGCGTATTCATCATGCCGATGATGGCGACGCCGGTGGCGATCGCGCTGGTCTGGACCATGATGTTCCATCCGCAGCTCGGCGTGCTCAACTACCTGCTCTCGCTGGTCGGCATCCCCGCCCAGCTCTGGGTATTTCACCCGGCGACCGTGATCCCCTCGCTGGTGCTGGTCGAAACCTGGCAGTGGACGCCCCTGGTGATGCTGATCGTACTCGGCGGGCTTGCCGCCATCCCGATCGAACCGTATGAGAGCGCCGAGATCGACGGCGCCAATTTCTGGCAGATGTTCCGTTTCATCACGCTGCCGCTGATCACCCCGTTCCTTTTCATCGCCGGCATGATCCGCATGATCGACGCCGTGAAGAGTTTCGACGTCATCTTCGCCATCACGCAAGGCGGACCCGGTTCGGCGTCCGAGACCATCAATCTCTATCTCTACAGCGTCGCCTTTGTGTACTACGACCTCGGTTACGGCTCGGCGATCGCGGTGATCTTCTTTGTCCTGATCGTCCTGCTGGCCGCGCTTCTGCTCTACCTGCGCCAGCGAACGTTGTGGACCGAGATCGGCGGTGGCGCATGAGCCCAAGACAACTGAGCCCAAGGCAACTTCTCGGCAAGATCGCGCTGTGGCTTTCGGTGTTCGTCATCGTGTCGCCGGCTATCCTGTTTTTCCTCTGGATGTTGTCGCTTTCGCTCAAGTTCGAAGTCGACAACGCTTCGTACCCGCCGGTCTTCATCCCGGAGAATTTCGCCTGGAAGAACTATCTGGACGTGCTCTCGTCGAACCGGTTCGTCACCTACTTCATCAACAGCCTGGTGGTGACCGGCAGCGCGACGGGTCTGGCGATGCTGATCGGGGTCCCCGCCGGGTACGGCATCGCGCGGATGGCCGCGCACAAATCGGCGGTCGTGATCCTGATCGCACGCATCACGCCCGGCCTGTCCTACCTCATTCCGCTGTTCCTGATGTTCCAGTGGCTCGGCCTGCTCGGCACGCTGGTGCCGCAGATCATCATCCACCTGGTGGTGACGGTGCCGATCGTAATCTGGATCATGATCGGCTATTTCGAGACCACGCCACTCGAACTCGAGGAAGCCGCCTTGATCGACGGCGCTACGCGTTGGCAGGTGTTCCGCCACGTCGCGCTGCCGATCGCAAAGCCCGGCCTCTCGGTTGCCTTCATCCTCGCCGTGATCTTCTCCTGGAACAACTTTGTGTTCGGCATCGTGCTGGCAGGGCGCGAAACCCGCACGTTGCCGGTCGCGGTCTACAACATGATCTCGTTCGATCAGTTGAGCTGGGGACCGCTCGCGGCAGCGGCCTTGATCGTGACCTTGCCGGTGCTGCTGCTGACGGTATTGGCCCAGCGACAGATCGTCGCTGGGCTCACCGCTGGTGCCGTCAAGGGCGGTTGATAGAACTCCTTACTCCGCGGGTGCGGCGTGCGGCATATCGATGTGGGCGACATAGGGTACGCTGACGCTGGTGCGGCCCAGCGCGTACAATCCCGCCGCCATCACGGCATAGGCAACAGCCACGCTTGGCGTTACGCCGATGCCAACAGATTCGCCGTGCATGAAGCCGAAGAACGTCATGACCGCACCGGCCAGCGCGAAGGCCGACGCCTTCATGAAGTCGCGCTCGATGATGAACACCCCGACCGCGCCGAGAATGAGTCCGGCCAGGATCGAGCCGCCGCCCATCACGTCGAGGCCGTGATAGATCACGCCCTGCTGCGGCAGCGACGCGATCGCAGCCGTCTTCACCGCGCCGACCTTGTCGGCGGCAAGACCACCGACGCTTTGAGCTGCCGCCATGCTGGCACCCAGCATGGTATCGATCTGCAGCTTGGCCCAGGCTGCCAGGTGCGGCGTCAGCGCCAGCACCACCGCGGGCGCGTGCTTGACCGGCGTGGTCTGGAACGCCTGAGCGCCGATCAGCATGCCGATATAGAGCAGGATCGGCGAGATCGCGACCACGGGCACCAGCGCCAGCAGCACCGCGATGATGCCAAACCACGACAGGATCACCACCATCAGGCCGGTCGCGGCGGAATAGCCGATCCGGCCGCCCATCGCCTTCCAGCCGGGATGGCCGATATAGACCGCGTTGATGAAGGGATTACCCATCAGGCAGCCGATCAGGCTGACGACGCCGTCGGCCGTCAGCACCCGCGTGGTCGGATATTCGTCGCCGGCGGCTTCCGCGCTCTCGACGTTGTCCATCGCTTCGACGAGATCGTAGATGCCGAACGGGATCGCCGTGACGAGGATGACGCCCAGGAATTCGAAGCCCGAGAATACCTGGCCGACGGCCGGGATCGGCACCGAGAAGCCGAAGTTCGCGAAGGCATCGCCGAGGCCCTTGACGCTGAGCCCACCGAGCCCGAGGCCGAACAGGTTCGAACCCCAGGCGATGATCATGCCGACCGCGATCGCGACCAGACCCGCCGGAATGTTCTTCCAGTATTTAACCCCGCCGAACCAGCTCACCATGATGATGGCGAAGCAAACCAGGCCGATCTGCGGCGTCATGTACATTTCCAGCGCCGGACGCATCGAGATGAAAGTCACGGAGACACCGGCGAGCGTGCCGAGCAGCGCCGCGCGCGGCGTGATCTTCCGGATGTAGGGCGCGATGAAGCCACCGATCATCAGGATGAAACTCTGGAAGAACACCCAGACCAGGCCGGCCGACCAGCCCTTCATGGGATCGCCGGTCTTGATCGTGATCGGCAACATGATGACGAAGGTGACGATGAACATGTGCGGCACCGATACGCCCGACGGCAGCGCACAGACATCGGTACGGCCGGTCCGTTGCGCCAGTTTGTAGGCGAGGAAGGCATAGTAGAAGGTTGAGAGGCACATCATCAGGCCGAGCGCCGGCAGGATGCGGCCGAACACCAGAGAGTCCGGCATCTTCAGCACGAAGCGCAGCAGGCCGGTCAACACCAGCATGTTGACGAGAATGTTGGTGCCGAAGCCGAAAAAGGCGTTCCAGTCGCCCGGCGTCCACAGTGCCGGTTTGAACTCAGACGTGCTCGCAGTCCCTGTCGTGCTCGTGCTCATCGTGATGCCCCCGCTGCTGCTGTTTTTGAAGTCTCCGGTGAAAGTGCCTCCAGAACCGCGGCCGAGTCGGAGACCCAGCCGAAGATTCCGCCCTGGGCCTTGATCATCTTCAGGCCCATCTCGTGAAATTCTGGAAAATAGGATGCGCAGCCGTCGGCCAGCACCACGCAGCGATAGCCGCGATCGTTGGCCTCGCGCACCGTGGTGTTGACGCAAACCTCGGTGGTGACGCCACAAACCAGGAGGTTCTCGATACCGTATTGCTGCAGGACGTCGTTAAGCTCGGTAGCGTAGAACGCGCCCTTCCCCGGCTTGTCGATCACCACCTCGCTGTCGAGCGGATAGAGTTCGGGAATGATGTCATGGCCCGCCTCGCCGCGAATGAGGATGCGCCCCATCGGGCCGGGATCGCCAATCCGCAAAGACGGGGCGCCGCGTTCGACCTTGGCCGGCGGCGCATCTGATAAATCCGGCAGATGGCCCTCCCGGGTGTGCACCACCAGCATGCCGATGTCGCGGGCTACCTCCAGCACCGCCGCGATCGGCTTCACCGCGCGGGCAAGCTGGGAGACATCGTTGCCAAGCGTTTCGCCGAAGCCGCCCGGCTCCATGAAATCGCGCTGCATGTCGATGATCAGAAGCGCCGTCGCGGTCAGATCGAGCGCGATCGGCTCCGGCTCCGCGGCGATCGTGCCTGTGAGTGGACCCGCCGCCAGTGAACTCTTGAAGTTCGCCATGATGCACACGCCCCGAACGAGAGAACCCGGAGCTAGCTAAGCAAGGCGCATGCCATTGTGTACAATCGCATTGGACCATCGACTGAAACTGAATCCATCGTATTTTCAATCCAGTAAGAGAGACGTCGAGTGTTGCTCATTCTCTGTGCGCAGCTTTCGCGACGAGCATTTGCTCAAGAGCTGAGCGGAAATTTTTGTGCACGGGATTTACGCAGGGTGGTCTGAAGCCCGGATGAGCGCAGCGATATCCGGGGTCGACACGAGCAATGTCCCGGATATCACTGCGCTCATTCGGGTCACGGGAGTTGCGCGCTCCCCTATCATCCGTCGTCCCGGCAAAGCTCGGGGTGAAGCGCATCTATGCGGCAAACCGGACGGCCCGCGGAGTTTTCCGACGACGGCGGTTGCCGTCAAGGCAACGGTGCCGCGGGGTTGAGTTTCCCGGGGTGGGTCGGCAGGCCAACCCAGACTAGGTCTTCAGCAGCGACGTCCCGAACGCGCGTTTCCACACCGACAGGAAGCGCGGAAACCAGGAATGGGCGACCGCGCTCTGATAGGCCCAGGTCTGATACTTTTGGCCCTTTTCCGACAGCAACTCCTGATAGCCGCCGTGTGCTTCGGTCGCGGTGCGGATATCGCGCAAGATATCGCGTGCGTAAGACCGATAGGTATCGGTGCCGGAACACTCATCATGGTCCAGCATCCGATCGGCGAATTCGACGTTGAAGGTCGGCCAGGACGATCGGCCTTGATAGGCCGGCGCCGCGATCTTGTGGATCAGCTTGTTCAGCGGGTTATCCACCGACACCAGGAAGTGAGAGGTATCCGGAATACGAAAGCGCGGCTCGGCCAGCACCAGATTCGTGGTCGCCGCAAACAGCGCGCGTTCGCCGGCGTCGTTCAGATTCCAAAATCCCTGATGCACATTGACGAAATCGAGCGCGATGGAAAACACCGCTGGCTCGCGCCGGGAGTCCAGCGAATGGTCGATGTAACCGTTCCTGCCGAATAGTTGCAGCAACTCGCTCTTGTACTGGCTCAGTCCGCGGCCGAGCCGCCGCTCCAGCTCGCTCTGCTCGATCACCCCGAGCCTGATGGCGCGCAGAAACGTCGCATAGACGCTGGCATTGGTGACGAAGCGCCGGCGCTCGGCGCGGGTGTCGGTGGCGGCGGATCGCGGCGCCGCAGCGTCGCACAGCAAGGCCGCGAGACCGCCGTCATCGAACTGCTGCAACGACCCGGCGAGGCCAAGCATCGCTCGCTTCAGGTCGTTGCGATACTCCGCAAGCAACAGCCGGCCGGCATGCGCGCCCTGTGACATCGCCACATGGGAAGACGGCCTATCCTCGGCGGTGAGCAATTGCCCCAGTCCAGCGAGAATGCCGAGCAGCGTGTCCGACGGCAGCGAGAAATAATTGATGCCGATATAGCGGTTGCGCCCGGCAGGGACGATCGTGGTCGTGACCACGCCGGCGCGCACCGCCTCCAGCATCAATCGCACGCTCTTCTCGAGCAGCCGAACCCGGCGCACCGCATCCGCCGAATCCATGACGGTTTCGGGATCGAGCACGTCCGGATAGAACCAGGCAAAATCGCGCGGATAATAGGCCGATGCATGCGGAGCGCCGGTGACGAGAAAGGCCTCGGTCTCGGAGAACGCGGCGTTCATCGAGTGCCGGTACAGCTCGTCGATTGCCGCTGCGAGATGGTATTTGCGCAAAAACCGGTCGCCGAGAAAATTGACGGCCTGAATCCCGTTGGCGACAAAGGATGCGAGCAAGCCCTGGTAAAATCTGACTTCGCGATGCGAGCGCAATGTAATCTGGCTATTCATAGGCCGTCATAAACGATGTGCAGTGATGCCGCCTGTTACCGCGTTGGTACTGCAAACACCATCGATTCGTCTCCGTGCAAGATATCGCGCGACGTCGTACAACTGTCACAAAGCGAACGCGCTAGAGCTCGTTCCACTTGCGGCCGAAGGCGCTGAACAGCCCGCCGAGAACGAGCAGGATCGCGAAGATGATGGCAAAAGCGATAAAGCCACTTTCAAGCATGGTCGTACCTCCCGGGTTTTGATGTTGCCTCACTTTCTAATCAAAACATTGAGGGTCTTTGCTCGGCATTTAGCGTGAATGCTAGGCACCCTGAAACCATCCGTTAACCCTGGCGTCGGCCGCCAAGTGCTCATGAGCAGGCGGTCACGGCCCGGCCTCGCGCGTCGTGTCCGCGGGCAAATCTCCCAGCAGGTTCGATAGCTTGATTGCGAGCTTTCGTAGCCGCGCATTTTCCTCAAGCAACACCAACAAGTCGTCGCAAGTGCCCTGCGTTTGCGGGCTCTCCTGAAGGCCAGCGGCCTCCTCCAGCAGCGGCGACAGCGCAGCCAGAAGCGCTTCGTGCGACCGACTTCCGGTACTCATGGCGATTTCCCAAATCAGGACGCGCAATCGTCCCTTCGACGATGAGCGTCGATTGAGTCGGGGGCAAATTTGCGTTGGGAAGGTGGCCGAGGACAGACCTCGTCGCGACGCTTCGGCGACTAGGCCGATGGCTTCGGCCTGAAATTCTCGATCAGCCGCAACAGCACCCGCGCGCCGGCGTCGGCATCCGGTGTTTCGACATGCTCGTCGGGATGATGGCTGATGCCGCCGCGGCAGCGCACGAACAGCATCGCGACATCGGCGACGTCGATCATCGCCATGCCGTCATGCCCCGCCCCGCTCGGCAGTTCGAACACCGGGAAACCTTCGGCGGCGACAGCGTCCGCGACTTGTGCCTTCAGCCAGGGGGCGCTGGGCACGGTGCGGTTTTCGTGGGTGACGTCGACCTGCAGCGCCAGTTTGCGCGCCTTGGCGATGCTCTCGATCCGGCGGACGATATCGGCGACCGCCTTGCGACGGTGCGTGTCGGTCGGCGCGCGGATGTCCATGGTGAACGACACCTTTCCGGGAATGACATTGGTCGCGCCCGGCATGGCGTTGACATATCCGACGGTGCCGACCAGGCCATCCGTATCGGTGCGGCACAATTCCTCGATCGCGACGATGCATTCGGCGGCACCGGTCAGCGCGTCGCGGCGCAGCGCCATCGGCACGGTCCCGGCGTGCCCGGCCATGCCGGTCAAGCTGGCCGCGAGACGGGTGGCGCCTGCAATCGCGGTGACGACGCCGACCGCGAGATTCTTCTGTTCCAGCACCGGGCCTTGCTCGATGTGCAATTCGACATAGGCCAGCAATTCGCCCGGCGCGCGCGCAGCAGCGCCAATGTGGTCGGGGTCGAGCCCGAACCGGATCATCGCCTCGCGCATGGTGACGCCGGCGCGGTCCTTGCCGCCGAGCACGCTTTCCACGAATGTTCCCGCGACCGCGCGGCTACCGAGGAGCGTGGAGGCAAAACGCACGCCTTCCTCGTCGGCAAAGCCGACGACTTCGATCGCGAACGGCAACCGCTTGCCCCGTTTGTGTAGATCGGCCACACAGGAAATCGCGGTGACAACGCCGAGCGGCCCGTCCCATCTGCCGGCGTCGCGTACGGTGTCGTAGTGCGAGCCCAGCATCAGGCACGGCAGGCCCGGACGCTCGCCTTCATACCTGCCGCAGACATTCCCGATGGCGTCGAGATGCGCAGCCATACCGGCGTCGCGCATCCACGACAGGATCAGATCGGCAGCAATCCGATGTTCGGGCGAAAGAAAAACCCGCGCGAGGTGCTCCGGCGTCTCCGAGATCGTGCCGAGTTGGTCGATCCGACTGACGATTTCATCGCCGAGCGAGGTTCGCCCCAATTCGCCGCGCGCCGGCTTTGTCCCGCTCATTGATCTACCCGATGTCGAACGCTTGCGCGGCGAGATGCTTCATGTTGGCGTGCCAGTGCTCTGCGATTTGCAGCCGCGTCGGCACCCAGACGCGATCATGCTTGCCGACGTAATCGAGAAACCGGATCAGCGAAGCCGCGCGACCGGGACGTCCGACGACGCGGCAATGCAACCCGACCGACATCATCTTCGGCGAGGTCGCACCCTCGGCATAGAGCACGTCGAAACTGTCCTTGAGGTAGCTGAAGAACTCGTCGCCGCCGCCGAACCCCTGCGCGTTGACGAAGCGCATGTCGTTGGCGTCGAGCGTATAGGGGATGACCAGATGCGGCTGCAACGTCCCCGCCTTGATCCAGTACGGCAGGTCGTCGGCATAGGAGTCGCAGAGATACATGAGCCCACCAGCCTCCATCAGAAGCCGCAGCGTATTGATCGAGGAACGCCCGGTGTACCAGCCGAGCGGACGCGAACCGGTCGCTTCGGTGTGAACGCGGATCGCCTCCGCGATCTCGCGCCGCTCGTCGACTTCCGACATGTCCTTGTGCTCGATCCATTTCAGGCTGTGGCTGGCGATATCCCAGCCCGCCTCCTTCATGGCGGCGACCACATCGGGGTTACGCTGCAAGGCGGTCGCGACGCCGAACACGGTGGCCGGCATCTGGCGCTCGGTGAACATCCGCCACAGCCGCCAGAAGCCGGCACGCGATCCGTATTCGAACATCGATTCGATATTGGCGTGGCGCTGGCCCGGCCACGGCTGCGCGCCCAGCACATCCGACAGGAACGCTTCGGACGCTCGGTCACCGTGCAGGATATTGTTCTCGCCGCCTTCCTCGAAATTCACCACGAACTGAACGGCAACCCGCGCATTGCCCGGCCACTTCGGATCGGGCGGATTCCGGCCGTAACCGCTGAGGTCGCGCGGGTAGTCCGCCATCTAGACTTCCTCGAACCGGATCTTCTGCGCGCCCTTCCACAGCACGGTCTTGCCGAACGCGGTCAGGTTTTCGAGCCCTGAGGTCAACGTGATGAAATGATTGCCGGCAAGCTGCCCCATCTTGCTGGCGAAATGCACGCCGCCATAAGCGAGCAGGATCTCGGTTTCGCTGATGCCGCCGGGATAGAGGATGATCTGGCCCGGCGCCGGATAGCTGGTGTGGTTTTCGTAGGAGACGCCGAAGTCGAGATCGCCGAGCGGCATCCAGACCCCCTCGCCGCTCCAGCGCACATGGATCGCCTGGCTTTCGAACGGCATTGCTTTGCGAAACGCTGCGACGGTCTTGGGCGCCAGTTGCTCTTCGAAACGGGCGTTGAAGGTGAACTCACCGGCGCGGACGATCAATTGGCTCATCGGTCTCTTCTCTCGGATGGCTGCAAGAAAACGGTTCGCCTTATCCATTGCAGCCGGAGTTGGCGGAAGCAAGGTCCATTCCAGCCGCAGATGCCCCCGTTTTGGACACGGCCGCCGATCCAGATCGGTCGGCCAATGCGTATCCTGCGTACCAAGGACGGGATGGCGGCCGTGAGGCCGGCGCATGACCGGCGGCGCCTAAAGGCTTGCATTCCCCCGACGTTGCGCGTTTCATCGGTGGAAACAATCAGGGAAGCACCCATGCCGGCCAGAATCATCGGGATGATCGGCACCCAGCAGGAAGGCGTCGCGGTCCACCTCATTCAGGGCAAGATATCGCGCGAGTGGGTGCGCGATTTTACCCGCCTGCACGAGCAGTGGAACTACGACTCCGTTTTGGTTGGCTACTACGCCTCGGCGGCCGAGGGCTTCGCCATCGCGCTCTACGCGGCTGACCACACCGAGCGGATCAAGTTCCTGATCGCGCACCGTCCAGGCTCGGTGGCGCCGGCACTGGCGGCGCGGCAGGTTGCGACCTTCGACCAGCTCACGCAGGGCCGGATGTCGCTGCATATCATCGCCGGCACCAGCGACAAGGATCAGGCCAGCGAGGGCGACTTCCTGCCGAAGGACGATCGCTATCGCCGGGCGAGCGAATATCTCGACGTGATGCGCCGGATCTGGACCAGCGACAAACCGCTCGACCACCATGGCGAGTTCTACCGGGTCGAGGGCGCGTTCTCCGACATCAAGCCGTATCAGCAGCCTTATCCGTCGCTGTTTTTCGGCGGCTCGTCCGGTGGCGCGCTGGAGATGGGCGCGAAACATTGCGACGTGTTCGCGATTTTCGGCGAGCCGCTTGCCGAAACCCGCGAACGCGTGCAGGATTTTCGCTCACGTGCGGCCGCTTTCGGTCGCCGGGTCGGCTTCAACATGTCGCTGCGTCCGATCATCGCCGATACCGAAGGGGCGGCGTGGGACAAGGCGAACAAACTGCTTGCCGATGTCGAGAGCAAAACCGGCGCCGCGCCGCAACCGACCAACCATTCCGCCGAACGCCTGCTCGGCTACGCCGCGCGCGGCGATGTCCATGACGAACGGCTGTGGATGGGGATTGCGCGGGCGACCGGCGCACCCGGCAATACTTCCTGCCTGGTTGGGACGCCCGATCAGGTCTCGGCGGCGGTGCTGGAATATTACCGGCTCGGCATCCACTCGTTCCTGCTGCGCGGCTTTGAAAATCCGCGCGACGTCGAGGCGATCGGCCGCGAACTGATTCCGCGGATCAAGGCCGGCGCGCTGGAAATCGACCGGCTGGCCGAAGCGGCCGAGTGAAGAGAGACGAGGCGGACCAGATTAAATGAGAGCGGTTGTTGTCGAGAGTTACGATTCGATTGACGGAATATCGATCAAGGAAAAGGCGCTGCCGGAAGTTGGCGCCGGCGAGGTCCGGGTCAAGATCGGCGCCGCCGCCGTGGGTTTTGTCGACGGCTTGAAGGTTCAGGGTCTGTATCAGACCAAGGATCCCCTGCCCTTCACGCCGGGAACGGAGTTCGCCGGCACGGTCGATGCCGTGGCCGACGATGTCACCACGTTCAAGCCGGGCATGCCCGTGCTCGGAATGACGCGCTCCGGCGCGCTCGCCGAGTATATTTCGGTGCCGTCGGCGGCGCTGAAGCATCTGCCGGCACGGGTTCCCTTTGAGGTGGGAGCCTCGTTTCAAGCCAATTACCTGACAGGGCTCTATGCCCTCGAGGCGCGTGCCGGGCTTCGCGCCGGAGAAACGCTGCTGGTGCTGGGCGCCGCCGGCGGCGTCGGCATTGCCGCCGTGCAGATTGGCAAATTGATGGGCGCGCGCGTGATTGCCGCGGCTTCGACGCCGGACAAGCGCGCGTTCGCAAAGCAATACGGCGCCGATGAAACCATCGACTACACCGAGGCCAACTGGCGCGATACGCTTAAGACACTGACCGGCGGTCACGGACCCGACGTGATCTACGATCCCGTCGGCGGCGAGGTGTCGCTGCAGGCGTTTCGCTCGATCGCCTGGCGCGGTCGCCATCTGGTGGTCGGATTCGCCTCCGGCACGATTCCGTCGCTGGCGTTCAACCTTCCGCTGCTCAAGGGCGGCGCCCTGCTCGGCGTCGATCTCGCGCAGATCCAGAAGCGCGAGCCGGAAACGCATACGCGCCTGATTGCACAAGTGTTCGACTGGCTCGCATCCGGAAAATTGCAGCCGGTAGTCGGCAAGGTCGTGCCGTTCGAAAATTTCCGCGAGGCATTCAAGACCATGCAGTCGCGCTCGGCGTTGGGCAAGATGATCATCAAGTTCGCTTGAACCGCGCCGAAACAGGACAAGGATAGATGTCTCAAGAGAAAAACGGAAGCGCGGCAGGCCGCCGCCACATGCACACGCGCACGATCGAGTGCAACGGCTACCTGCGCGGCGACGGGCTGTGGGAAGTCGAGGCGCGAATGCGGGACACCAAGCCGTTTTCCCAGAGTGCCAGCCGCTACCGCGAGGAGCTCAAGCCCGGCGATCCCGTGCACGATATTGCGCTACGGCTAGCCATCGACGGCAGCCTGACGATCCGCGAAGCGCAGGCGACCATGCATGCTACGCCCTACCCGACCTGCATCGAGGTCGAGCCGATCCTGCAACGCCTGGTCGGCGAACGCATCGGCGGCGGATGGCGCAAGGTGGTCCAGAGCAAGCTCGGCCGCCTCGAGAGCTGCACGCATCTGACGGAAGATC
>Ga0209023_10002577_pt1 | contig 22452 bp, 22 predicted proteins | sample LakOneMetagenome_FD_187468 | JGI IMG/M metagenome (GOLD analysis project Ga0209023, IMG submission 187468) | Freshwater and sediment microbial communities from Lake Erie, Canada (SPAdes) (version 2) | ecosystem: Environmental > Aquatic > Freshwater > Lentic | place: Lake Erie, Canada...
AGCCCCGATAAGCGCGCCAACTGTGCTGCAATCGCATCGCCGGCCGCGCGCGCGGCGTCGCGCCGCCCGGCCAGTTGCAGACTTTCGCTCTGATCGACCACCACCAGCGCAACGTCGTTCGCCGGCTCGCGCGTCTCGCGCACCCATTGCGGCTGCATGACGCCAAGCAACAGAAACGCCAAACCCAGCAAGCGCGACGCCGGCGCGCCGCCGCCACGCCACACGTAAACGCCCCACGCAAGCAGGGCCAAGACACCAAGCGCGATGACCACATTCCACGGCAAGGCTGGATCGAAGCCGATGCGCGAACCTGCCGTCAGCGGCGCGTTCATGGTTGGCGTCCCAAGCGCTCGAGCAGCGCCGGCACGTGCACTTGATCCGCCTTGTAGTTGCCAGTGAGCGCCACCATCACAAGGTTGACGCCGAACCTGAGCGCCATCTCGCGCTGACGATCGCTGATGTCAGCAGCGCCCGCCCAAGCGCTCGCCCAATCTCCATCGCCAATGAATAGCGACGCCACGCCGTCACGCGATGCCGCCGCTGCTGCCGTCTCCGCCCACAACTGCGTGGCTTGCGAGCGGCCGGGGAAACTTCGCAGCAAATAGAACGCGCGCGAGACGACATGATCGCCATTGACCTGTTCAAGCGGTGGCACGTCGATACCAGCGAGCATCGTCGCCGCCGGTCGCGCGCCGCCACTACGGCCGACATCGCGTGTATCGACCAAAAGAAGCCCGCCAATCGCCAGATAGCGATCGATGTTCTCTAGCGCCGCATCGGAAAGATGCTGCGGAGACGAAGGCGCCGGCCAGTAGAGAAAAGGGTAAGTCGAAAGATTGTCGCGCGCGGGATCGACACCGATCGGCGGTCCCGGCTCAACTGAGGTGCGCTGCGTCAGCACATGTGAGAGCGCCTCCAGTCCCTGCTCAGAAATACGATCAGTGCGCGCGTCGCCCGTGCGTACATACGCGAGGCGCAACGTTTGCGTTGGGTCGTTCGCATTCTGCGCACGCGCCGCGTCCGGAGCGAAAAGCGCAAACAGCGCCAACGCCGCCGCCGTGGCGCGCGCAAAGCGGGGGAGACGACCGATCAGCAGCAATGCAATCAGAAGGTCGATGGCCAACATCAAGGCAGCGCCGCCGAACAACCATCCCGCCAGGGGCCGCTCGATCACCGCGCCCAAGCTCGCGCGCTGTATGCCGTTCGGCAACGCCAGCGGCGCGAACGTTTCATCGCTTCGCACGGCGTCGATTGCAGCGGAAACGCCGGCGCGCTCATACAAGCCCGGCGGCGTCGCCGGCGACGGCCGCGCTGCCGCGAAAATCTCCGGAGGCACCGGGGTTGCGTCCGCCGGCGCCGGCGCCAACGCGCCATAGCCATCCAACAAGCGCTCCGGTGCGTAAGGCCCGCCCGTAATTTCGCGCTCTCCGGCGCCGTCCGTGCGCGCCGCAAACGCCAGCGTCCGCCGCAGCATTTCCACGAACAACCCCGAAAGCGGCAAGTCCGACCAATCCGGCGCTGCGCTCGTGTGAAACAGCACAACGAGTCCGCGCCCGCGCGCCCGCGCTGTTACGAGTGGGGAACTATCCGAGAGTGTCGCCCACACGCGCGCCTCTTCAAGCGATGCCGGCTCCGCCAGCACTTGCCGCCGCACATGGACATCCGGTGGAGGCACGAGCCCAGCAAACGGAGAGTCATCTGGAAACGGCGCCAACGCCAGCTGCGTTTCCCACGACAACGCGCTGCCTAAGGCGCGCGAACCGGGGCGCAAGCGCACCGGCACGAAATCATCGGTATCGTTCGCCAACCGTGGGCCCGCGAAGCGCACCAGCAGGCCGCCGGCCTCCAACCAGCGTTGCAACGCTGCGCTGTCGGTCGGCGCGATGCGGCTCGCGTCAGGCAGGACGATCGCCTGCGCGCGCGCATCGATCAGTTCGTTGATGCTGCCGCGTTGCAAACTTGCGAACGGTTGCAGCGCGCGGTCAGCGTAGAACAATTCGGACAACAGCGGTTGCCCCGCGCCGCCCGGATCGACCAGCCCAACGAACGGCCGTCCCGCACCAGACGGCAGCAGACGTACGCCGCCAGCGCTTTGCTCGCCGACGATGCGCACACGCGCCGCGCGCGCTGCGATCTCCGGCGGCAGCTGCACGCGCGCTTGCGTCGTCGTCGCGCCGCCGACGAAGTGAAACGCGTCGGAGCCGAGTGAGCGACCTTCCGCTGTCTCAATCGTGATCGCGCCGGCGCCTGGTCCTCCCGGCGCGCGTCGCACCTCAGCCGTCACGCCCTGCGGCGTTACCGAGCCCGAGGCCAAACCACGCGCAGTTTGCGATGGCAACCGCGCAATCACATGCCCGCGGCGTTGCAGTTCGGCCTGCAGCTCCGCAGCGCCCTCATCGCTCAGTCCATCGGTGATCCAAACGATCCGGCTAAAATTTCCCCGCGTTCGCGCGAGCTGCCCCGCCGCTGCGGCGCGATCGGGCCGCCATGGTTGCGGCTCGAGCCGCCCGATACGCGCCTTGGCGTCTGCGGCTGTCAGCGCTTCGCCCGGATCGCGCGCGCGCGTCGTTGGCGCCGTCATCAGCAGAAACACCGGCGCATTGGCGCGCTCCGCTTCCGCGACGGCCGCGAGTGCCGCGTTACGCACGTCGCTCCAGAACGGTGCAGACGTCCAGCCATCGTCAATCACGATCAGTGTGCGGCCACCGCCTGCATCATGCGCCGCCGCTGGAGCCAAACTCGGTCGTGCGAACGCCAAGATCAACAGCGCCGCCGCGAGCGCGCGGAACAACACCAGCCACAACGGCGCGCGCTCTTTCGCTTGATCATCCGTACGCAAACCCTGAAGCAGCCGCGTCGGTGGAAATTGTTCGCGTGTGGGCGGCGGCGGTGTCGCGCGCATCAGCCAGATCAGCGCCGGCAACACCAGAAGCGCGAGCAGGGCGCCTGGCGCGCCAAACAGGATGGGCCCGAAGCTCACCCGAAATGTTCCGATACGAGCGCGATCAACAAAGCCAGCGACGGCGCGGCGCTATGATCGGTCCGATGCAACAGCGCTGGAAACCCGAACTCCGCACCCAGCTGACGGATTGCACGCCGATGTGTCTCCAACCGATCCGCATAAATCTCGCGCACAGTCTCCGCGCGTCCAAGCAACATCTCGCGCCGCCCGCCTGGCTCTAGAAACAACGTGCGCCCGCGGAACGGAAAATCTTCCTCCGCCGGATCGGCGATCATCACCAGTGCACCTGTTGCGCCGGAATCCGCCGCTGCCGACAATCGCGCGCGCCATTCATCGACCGGCGCGTAGAAATCAGAAAGGAAAACGAGACACGAGCGCTTCGGCGGTTCGCCCTCGCGCATCGGCGTCAGCATGTCATGCGCCAAGCGTTCGATCGCGCGCGGTCCGGTGCGCGGCGGTCCGCCGACAACGCCGACGCGCTCGCCGCCGCGCGTCAGCAAAATTGAAAGCGCCAGCGCCAAAGTCCGCGCCCGCCGCAGCTTGGTCGTCCGCGCTGCATCGCTCGACCAATCGAACCCCACGTCGCGATCAATCCAAAACCACGCCGTCTGCGCCGCTTCGCGTTCGCGCTCGCGCACGTAATAGCGATCGCCGCGCGCGCTGCGGCGCCAATCCACCAACCGCGCGCCGTCCTCGGCGCGGTGATCGCGATATTGCCAGAACGCTTCGCCTTGGCCCGCGCGCCGGCGCCCGTGAAAGCCGGGTGCTGCCGCCGCCAATCGCCGCGCATCGAGCAACACGCCCGGCAAATCGCCAGCCAAGGCCAGCGCATCGAGACGCGCCGCCTGTGTGTTCAAGCTGCACGCTCCGCCAAGTCATCGACCAGCGAATCGATGTCCAAGCCTTCCGCACGCGCACCGAAGGAGAGCTGCATGCGATGCACCAGAGCCGGCCGTGCCAACGCGACCACATCGTCCACCGCCGGCGCCAAGCGTCCGCGCAACAGCGCGCGCGCCCGCACCGCCAACATCAAAGCTTGCCCTGCGCGCGGCCCTGGTCCCCACGCGACATGCTGGTTCACGCGCTGATCCGGGCTCGCGCCTGGCCGCGCCGAGCGCACCAATTCCAAAATCGCCGCCAGCACTTTCTCGCCGACCGGCATCCGCCGCACGAGTTGCTGCAAGCGGATCAACGCTTCACCGTTCAACACCGTCTGCGGCGTCTGATCTTCCAAACCCGTCGTCTCGATCAGAATCTTCCGTTCGATCTCCGCGTCCGGGTAGGGCACGTCGACTTGCAGCAGAAAACGATCGAGCTGCGCTTCCGGCAGCGGATACGCGCCTTCGTGTTCGATCGGGTTTTGCGTCGCCAGCACATGGAACGGCGTCGGCACATCGTAAGCAGAGCCGCCGATGGTGACGTGATGCTCCTGCATCGCTTGCAGCAGAGCCGATTGCGTGCGCGGCGAGGCGCGATTGATTTCATCCGCCATCAACAGCTGCGTAAAGATAGGGCCCTTCACGAAACGGAAGTGGCGCCGTCCCGCTTCGTCCTGATCCAAAACTTCCGAGCCCAGAATATCCGCCGGCATCAAGTCCGGCGTGAATTGCACGCGCGCCCAGTCCAAGCCCAGCACCCGCGCCATCGCTTCGACCAAGCGCGTCTTCGCCAAACCCGGCGCGCCGACCAGCAACACGTGTCCGCCGCCGAGGATCGCTGCCAGCGTCAACTCGATCACGCGCTCTTGGCCGAACACGGCTTTGCCGATCTCCGCGCGCACGCGCGCCAAAGTTTCGCCCGCCTGTTCGGCTTCGCCCACCAGGGCTGCTGCGGCTTGTTGGTCATCCATGCGTTTGGAAACTCATTCTGTTGGGGGCGGATTTATGACTTTAGCCGTGATACGCGACAGTCGACATGCCTGATCCTTCACAGTCCCTGGAGCAAGTGCTGGCCGCGCTCAAGCGCGAAGCGGCAACGAGCGGCAAAGCGCTGCCTCCGGTCGACAAATGGAACCCCGCCCATTGCGGGGACATCGGCATGGAAATCCTGGCTGACGGCACATGGATGCACGAGGGGACGCGCATCACGCGCGAGTCGCTGGTGCGGCTTTTCGCGTCGATCCTGAGGAAGGACGAAGACGGCCAAACCTATCTGGTGACACCGGTCGAGAAGATCGTGGTTAAAGTCCACGATGCACCCTTCGTCGCCATCCGCGCCGATCGCGTCGGCGAAGGCGAAGCGCAGACGATCGTGTTCACAACAAACACCGGCGACGTCGTGCAAGCCGGCGAAGCGAACCCCATCCGCGTCACCCACAACGGCGAAGAACCGCGCCCGTATGTGCTCGTGCGCGGACGCTTAGAAGCGCGCATCCTCCGCGCGCCGTTTTATGAATTGGTGGAGTGGGCGACGCCGCGTGATGGGAAGCTGGGGGTTTGGAGTGACAGGCTGTGGTGGGAGTTGGGGGGCGCTTAGATCGCCTCAATCATTTCTTCCACAATGTCCCGCTCTTGGTAGCCGGTGACGAAATTCCAGCCTGCGAATAGCGACCACATGAAACCGCAGAACGCCTTTACGTCATCGTAGTCTGGCGTCACATGCTTGTGGGCGTAGATGATGCGAGAGAAGCGCTTGAAGAACTCCAAGGCCTCTTCGTCACTCACATCGGTGTTCTGCAACACGAAGCTAATTTCATCGCGAAAGACTTCCATTCGATCGACGAGAATCTGCAAGTAGAATTCGTCCAACTTGTTCGCAACTCGGTACCACCGTGTGTCGCGATTGCCGAGGTCCTCGTCAAAGAACTCGCGGAAAGCTCGTGGCGTCAAGAGTTGTGAAGGGAGGGCCGCGTCGTAGCCGCCTTCGGCCATTCCAACGAACGTCTCTACGCACGACAGCTTGAACGTTCTATACTGTATCGCGAACGAGCGCTTGATCCGCAGTCGCCGTTCATGGCCGGGCCATCGAACAAGTAGCCAGTAGAAAAAGATGCTAACTGCGGCGCCCAGCGCCAGGTCGTACGCGACCTTGTTCCAACTTTCGGGATGACTTGAAGGCAAGCACACGCGAGCTTCGCAAAGGTCCGTCAATAGCGGCGAACCGTCGACCGTGACGAGCATCAGCGCGATGGTCGCGACGAAGGCAAACAGTAGCCGCGCGCCGAGAATCTTTCGAAGTTTGATGGCGTCAGCAAGCGACATGGCGGGTATGTCGTGGCCGTTGCGCACGTTCTCAAGTGCGACTACTCCCGTTTCGTGTCCGCCGCCTTCGAATCCCTCCTGCGCCAGCGCCTTGATCCGCTTGACGCGATTGCGCCCGCGACCGAGCGCATCCGCAGCGACAACGATCTCAATCCCGGTTGGGACAATCATCCCGAAGCCCGGCCGGCGGCGGTGTTGGCGCCGATCATCAAGCGCGCCGAAGGCTGGACCATGCTCTTCACCGAGCGCGCCAAGGAGACGCCGGCGCATCCGGGGCAAATCTCTTTTCCCGGCGGCCGCGTTCAGGCGAGCGATGCGAACGCCGTCGACACCGCGCTGCGCGAAACGCAAGAAGAGGTGGGGCTGGCGCGCCGTTTCATCGAGCCGGTCGGCGCCTGGGATCGCTACGATACCATCACCGGCTATCGCGTCACGCCGATCGTTGGCCTGGTCGAGCCCGGCTTTGCGCTGACGCTCGACCCGCGCGAAGTGGCGAGCGTGTTCGAAGCGCCGCTCGACTTTCTGATGAACCCCGCCAACCACGAAAAACGCGAAGCGCAATTCCAAGGCCGGACGCGCTATTATTATGTTATGCCTTGGCAGGGCCATAACATCTGGGGCGCGACGGCCGGCATGATCCGCGCGCTGTACGAGAGACTGTTTCTCTAATTACGCGCGGGGGCTTTGGATAATGGTGCGCACGATATCGGTTGCGGCGTTGGCCATGCTCTTGAGCGCGTGCGCGCAACACGGCCACGAAGCCGCGCCCGCAGCGTCTGAACCGTGGCAGCAGGCGCAAACGAATCTGCCCGACGGCGGCCCGCCTGTTGATGCTGATGGTCTTCACGACGAGGTCGGTTCTTGCCCTGGAGAGGGCTGTGTCCTTTCATCCTGGCAGCTCTTGAAGGAATCCACGCCGCTGCGAGAGCACCCGACACGTGCTGCGCGCGTGTTGGCGACTCTTCCCGCCGGCGAATGGGTGCGCGCGGCGGGCTCGGTCAATCGCTGGCGGCCGCAGCGCGGCGTGGTCGTCAGCGAGGTGCAAGGCATGGAGACTGAGTCCGGACGCGCGGCGCTGCGCGTTGGCGATGTCGTGTACACCGTCGACTATGAAGGCGAGGGTTACGTCGTACTCTGGCGGCGCGGGGAGACGTTCTCCTGGTACTGGCCCGAAGCGGAAGGTACGGGCGGCATTCGCATGGACGCCGTCGATCCAGCGCAAGCCTCCGCAGGCGGCGCAGGTTTTTGGATCAAGGTACGGCGCGACAACGGCCAAATCGGCTGGGTGCTCGGCGAAACGGTGGAATGCCTTGACGGGCAAGACCCAACGGATGCGTGCCGAGCGCGCAACGGATCTTAGCGGCGCCCCTTGCAGTGTGGGTTGAGGTGCGAGTAACGCCGTAGCGTGAATTCAATCGCCCACGCCGCATGGTTCAAAGCGCCGGAAACGCAAACGCTGATGGCCGCGCTCGACGCCGCGCGCGCCGGGAGCGCGCGCTTTGTCGGCGGCTGCGTGCGCAACACGTTGATGGGCCGCGACGTCGATGACATCGACATCGCCACGCAACTGACGCCCGATCGCGTCACCGCAATCGCCAACGCCGCCGGCTTCGCCGCGCACCCGACCGGCATCGAGCACGGCACCGTCACTGTCGTCGTCAATCACAAGCCGTTCGAAGTGACGACGCTTCGCCGCGACGTCACTACCGACGGCCGCCGCGCCACCGTCGCGTTCACCGAAGATTGGGCCGAAGACGCGCAACGCCGCGATTTCCGCCTGAATGCGCTCTACGCTGATGCAACCGGCGCCATCCATGATCCCACCGGCGGCGGCCTCGACGACGCGCGCGCCGGCCGCGTGATCTTCATCGGCGACGCCGAGACGCGTATCAAAGAAGATTGTCTCCGCATCCTGCGCTTCTTCCGCTTCAACGCCTGGTACGCGAAGGGCCCGCTCGATCCGAACGGCTTGCACGCCTGCGCCAATCTCGTCGCCGGCCTCGATCAACTTTCCGCCGAGCGCGTGTGGAAGGAAGTGAAGAAGCTCCTCGCCGCGCACGATCCGCGCCCCGCCTACGAAGGCATGGAAGCCATCGAAGTGCGCGCGCGCACGCTACCGGAGATGAGCAATCGCGCGCGGCTCGCGGGCCTCATGGCGCTCGAAGCCGATCTGATGCTGCCGAGCGATCCGATGACGCGCATCGCCGCAGCACTCACCGATCAGGAAAGCGCCAAGGCGCTCGCGCGCCGCCTCAAGATTTCAAACGAAGAGCGCGATCGATTGGTCGCCGCACTCGGCGATGACGTAAAGATCACCTCGTACATGTCACTGCGCGAAATGCGCCGCGCGATTTACAAAATCGGCAACGAAGCCTTCGCCGATCGCGTCATGCTCGCTTGGGCCGCCGCCGGCAGCGACAAAGCGCAAGCCTGGCGCGCACTGGTCACGCACGCAAAAATGTGGACGCCGCCGAAGCTGCCGCTCACCGGCGATGAAGTGATGGCCGCCGGCGTGCCTGCTGGCCCGAAAGTCGGGCTCATCATGCGCGAAGTCGAAGACTGGTGGATCGACGCCGATTTTCCCGACGACAAACTCTCAATCATCGAACGCTTGAAGGCTGTGGCGCAGGGGATGGCTTGAACGAGAACGCGCGGATCCACTTCCGCGCCGGCTCTTCGATGCAAAGATAAGCCGCGCACGACGCGATGATGCAGGCGACAAACACACCGGCGACTGCCGCGACACGCACGATGATATCCGACGATTCCGTCACGCCAAATTTCTCCAGCGCGTGAAACCAGACGATGTCGACCGGCAGATGGATCATATAGAGCGCGTACGAAGCCGCGCCCAAGAACACGAAGCCCTTGCTCGCCATCGGCGCGTCAACGCCTTGGCGCGACGTTTCCGCCAAGCCGAACAACGCGCCGGCCAAGCCAAACCAAACAAAACCCGGCCACCAATTGAACGACGTCACCGCGACGATCCACGCCGCCGACGCCATCACCACCGGCCAAGCCCAGCCGCGCGGCAGCGCGTGCGTGCGGCCCAAATTATAGAGCGCGACGCCCAGCAAGAACGACGGCATGATGCGCAGCGCGCCGATCTGCGCGGTCATCTGCGAGAAGTCGCGGCCGACCCACGGCACGAACGCGCGCAGATTGTCGAGCGCGATGTAAGAAAGCAGGCACGCTTCCAACGCCAGCACCGCCATCAGCACCGGCGCGCGCTTCATCTTAAGCACGAGCCCCGCGATCAGCGGAAACAGCAGATATGCCGCCCACTCAGCGCTGATTGACCACGACGGAAAATTCCAACCGACGCTCGGCGTCAGCCCCCAAGCGTGCGTCATCGTCAGATGCGCCGGCAGATCAGAGACGCGAAACGCGCCCGGATCAGTCTCGCCGACGCCCAACACCGAAGCGCCCGCGAACAGCACCAGCATCGAGCCCAGCGCCGCCAAGTGCATCGGGTAAACCCGCGCGATGCGGTTCTTCAGGAAGCCGCCGTAACCAAATTCGCCAGCTTCGAGTCCGGTCAGATAGACGTGCGCCAGGATGAAGCCGGAGAGGGTGAAGAAGAGGTCCACCCCCAGATAGCCGTGCGCCACCAGCCCGAAGCGGCCGAGGTCGAGGCCCAGATGGTCCTTGAAATGGTACAGAAGCACCCAGAACGCCGCGATAAAGCGCAGCGAAGTCAGCGGCTTGAGGTCTTGCGGATAGGGTGAAGCGGCCATGGCGCTCGCCCGACGCAAGAAAAGGGCCGCCTAACCGAGCTTGGAAAGAAGCTCCGCCAGCTGCGCCGCCTCATCGGCTGAGAGCTTCCCCATCGTCCCCTGGATAGCCGGCGAATACGTCACCCAGGTCCGCTTCCGCATATCGAGACCAGCCTCGGTGATGTGCACCGTCTGGCCCCGCAGATCTTCCGGGCAGGTCCGCCGTTCCACGAGGCCCTCCGTCTCCATCCGGTCGATCAGCCGGGAGAGCGAGTAGCGCGCCACCAGGATGTGCTCCGCCAGATCCCGCTGCCGCTGCGGGCCTTCGCGCTCCAGCGCCCAGAGCACATCGTACCACTCAAGCGGCGGAAATCCCGCGCTTTTTAGCTTGCCATCGACCCGCTCCAGCGCCTGCGAGCCGAAGTGCTGCAGCGCCACCCACGCGCGCTCAAACGGATCTTTGTTGGTCGGCTTCCAATTATCTTGTTGCATTTGCATCAATCTAGCGCTATGTTGCATTTGCAACAAGATTGGAGGGCCTGCCGATGCTCAATTTCTTCAAGCCGAAGGCCGCGCCCGTTTCGACCTCAGGAGGGGATATCATGACCCGCAAAATCGCTGTTCTCGTCGGTAGCCTGCGCAAGGAGTCGCTGAGCCGCAAGGTCGCCCACGCGATCGCCGCCAACGCACCCGCCGGCTACGAATTTATTTATCCGGAAATCGGCGACTTGCCGCTCTTCAACCAAGACCTCGAGCCGACGCCGCCCGCGCAATGGGTGCGCTTCCGTGAAGAGATCAAGAGCGCCGACGCGGTGCTGTGGGTGACGCCGGAGTTCAACCGCTCGGTGCCTGGCGCGTTGAAGAATGCGCTCGACGTCGGCTCGCGCCCGTACGGCCAAAGCGTGTTCAACGGCAAACCCGCCGCGGTCGCGTCCGTCTCGATGGGCGGCATCGCTGGCTTCGGCGCCAACCATCACCTGCGCCAATCGCTCGCGTTCCTGAATATGCCGACGCTGCCGGCGGAAGCTTACATCGGCGCGGCGCATACTCTGTTTGACGAGCAGGGCGCGCTGACGAACGAAGACACGCGCGTTTTCCTCAAGACGTTCGCACAAAACTTCGCTGACTGGATTGAAACGCATTTGAGCCGAGCAACGACAACCGCGCGCGCCGCGTAGCGACGCTTGCGTACCTTCTCCCCTTGAGGGGAGAAGGTGTCGCGAAGCGACGGATGAGGGCTACGGGTTCATCGGAGTTGAGCGGCAGTCGTCGCGATAGAGAGACGGTGCGGCCTAAGGAAGGTCCGCGTGGCATCGAGGACAGCGCGTCCTGACGTTGGAAATCCAGGCGCCCTCGCCGAAATCCCAACTGACCTGCCACAAGGTTTGAAACACCGAGCTTCCACAATTTGGGCAGGTGACCTGCTTGCGGCACCAAAGATTGAACGGCAGCCAAATTAGGACCGTCAGAAATAGCGCAGCCCAGACAACCCGATCTTGATTGGCCTGTAAGCTCATCCAGTGAGCGCCGAGTATGAAGGCCCCAGCGATACTAACGAACATTCCGACTATGACTGCGCCGAACAGGCCGAAGAAGCTAAGTAGCGAGAAATAGATGATCGATCGCTGAGAGCGGCTCATCTCAAGGCCATTTCGCTACCGGCGGCATCGAGCTCAGAATGCTCTCAACATTGCCGCCGGTCTTAAGCCCAAACGTCGTGCCGCGGTCATAGAGCAAGTTGAACTCCACATAGCGGCCGCGCTGCACCAGCTGCTCTTCGCGATCCGCTTCAGTCCATGGCGTCGCCATGTGCTTGCGCAGCAGCGGCGCATACGCGTTCAGAAACGCTCGCCCAACATCCTGCGTGAACGCGAAATCGCGTTCCCAATCGCCGCTATTGTGCCGGTCGTAGAAAATGCCACCGACGCCGCGCGGTTCGCCGCGATGCGGCAGCCAGAAATACTCGTCCGCCCATTTTTTGTAGCGCGCATACAAACCGGACTCGTGCTTCTCGCACGCGTCGCGATACGGCGCGAAAAATGTCTGCGCGTCTTCGCTGTTCTCATTGCGCTGATACGCCTGTGTCGGATTGAGGTCGCCGCCGCCGCCGAACCACCATTGCGTCGTCACCAGGTGGCGCGTGTTCATGTGCGCGGCGGGGCAGTGCGGGTTGCGCATATGCGCGATCAACGAAATGCCGCTCGCCCAGAAGCGCGGGTCGTCCGCAGCGCCAGGCATGTTCGCCGCGAACTCCGGCGAGAAGCGCCCGTGCACCGTCGAGACATGGACGCCCACCTTCTCGAAGAACCGTCCGCGCATCATGCCAGCGACGCCGCCGCCTTCGTCGGCCGAGCCATCGCCCCGCCGCCAGGGTGTCCGCACGAAGCGCCCCGGCGCGCCCGGATAAAGAGCTGCCGGCGCTTCATCCTCCAGCCCCTCGAACGCCGCGCAGATCTGGTCGCGCAGCTGCTCAAACCAGGCGCGCGCCCGCGCTTTCTGCTCCTCGCTCAATCCAGTTTCTCCCACGCGCCAGTCTGCCGCATCGCCTCGGTCAGTACGATAGCGGCGGCCGTGATCACGTTGAGTGAGCGCAAGCCCTGCCGCATGGGCACCCGCACGCTGGCTTGTGCCGCCGCATAGACTTCGCCCGGCGAGCCAGCGCTTTCGCGCCCCATCAACAGGGTGTCGCCTGTGGAAAACGAAAAGTCCTGAAAGCGCGTCGCGCCGTCGGTTTCGATCAGCACCAGCCGTCCCGCTTCCCGCTCGGGCCGCTCTCGAAACGTTTCGAAGCTCGCATGCCGCTCAACTTGTGCTTTGTCGCCGTAGTCCAGCGCCGCGCGCTTCATCGACGCGTCCGTCAGCGGGAAGCCGCAGGGCTCGATCACATCCAGCGGGACCCCGAGGCACGCCGAGAGACGAAGTGCCGCCCCAAGATTCTGAGGGATGTCCGGTTGATAGAGAGCAAGGCGCACGTTAAGGCCTCCACGCCGGAGAATCTGGGACGAATCGGGCGAACTAAGCGATGTGTGCGGCGACGCGCCGCGCGCTTGCCGAGCCCGACTAGCTTAGCTTCGGCGCCGAACCAAGGCCGGGAGGTAAAAGGCGTGGCTGAAGCAGGTCCAGCGGGTGCACACGACACGACGCGCCGCGACTTCATTTTTATCGCCGCCGGCTCTGTCGCGGCGGTTGGCGCTGCGGCGACGATTTGGCCGTTCGTCGATCAGATGAACCCCGCCGCTGACACGCGCGCGCTTTCGACCACTGAGGTCGATCTCACCGCCGTCGATGTCGGCCAACAGATCAAAGTGATGTGGCAGGGCAAGCCGGTGTTCGTGCGTCACCGCAACCCGACTGAAATCGCTTCCGCCGAGCGCGACGATTTCGCGACGCTGAAAGATCCGCAGTTCGATGCTGATCGTCTGAAGCAAAAGGACGGCACGGCCGGTAAGGCCGAGTGGCTGATTCTGCAGGCGAACTGCACGCACTTAGGCTGCATTCCACTGCCGCCTGACAATCCAGGTTTCGCCGGTCACTTCGGTGGCTGGTTCTGTCCGTGCCACGGCTCCGACTACGACACGTCGGGCCGCATTCGTCAGGGACCGGCGCCCAAGAACTTGTTGGTGGCGCCGTACGCGTACCTGAACGACACATCCATCCGCATCGGCTGAGGGAGCCAGACCATTGAGCGGACCATCCACTTACGAGCCCGCATCGGGCCTCACGCGCTGGCTCGACCGGCGTCTGCCGATTATCCGGCTGACGCACGATAGCTTCGTTGCGTACCCGACGCCGCGTAACCTGAACTATTGGTGGACGTTTGGCGCCATGCTGAGCCTCTGCCTAGCCACGCAGATCATCACCGGCATCGTGCTGGCGATGCACTACGTGCCGCACATCTCGATGGCGTTCGCGAGCGTGCAGCGCATTGATCGCGACGTGCCGTTTGGCTGGCTTGTTCACAACATCCACGCCGTTGGCGCTTCGATGTTCTTCCTGGCCGTCTACGTGCACATGTTCCGCGGCCTCTATTACGGCTCCTACAAAGCGCCGCGCGAAGTGCTCTGGATCTTGGGCTGCCTGATCTACGCGCTGATGATCGCCACCGCGTTCCTTGGCTACACGCTGCCTTGGGGCCAGATGAGCTTCTGGGGCGCCACGGTCATCACCAACATTCTCGGCGCGATCCCTCTGATCGGTCCGGAGATCCAAGTCTGGATTCGCGGCGGCGGCTCCATCGACCAGCCGACGCTCAATCGCTTCTTCTCACTGCACTATCTGCTGCCGTTCGTGATTGCCGGCATCGTGGTGCTGCACGTCTGGGCGCTGCACGAAGCAGGGCAGAACAACCCGGCCGGTGTGGATGTGAAGTCGAAGGCTGACACGGTGCCGTTCACACCGCACGCGACCATGAAGGATCTGTTCGCGACGTGCCTGTTCCTGATTCTGTTCGCGACGTTCGTGTTCTTCATGCCGGGCTCGCTTGGCCACGCAGACAACTACATTCCAGCGAACCCGCTGCAGACGCCGCCGGAAATCGTGCCGGAGTGGTATATGTTGCCGTTCTACGCGGTGCTGCGCGCGTTCGACTTCAACATCGGCCCGATCGACTCCAAGGTCGCCGGCGTCTTTGCGATGTTTGGCTCGATCGGCGTGCTCTTCGTCCTTCCGTGGATCGATACTTCGCGCGTGCGCTCGATGCGCTACCGCCCGATTGCGCGTCAGCTCTTCCTCATCTTCGTGGTGGTGTGCTGCGTACTCGGTTGGTGCGGCGGTCAGAACCCAGGCAAGGTGCTGATCCCGGTGACTTTCAGTGCTGAAATGTCGTGGCAGGAAGGCGGTCGCGTCCTTACGGCGCCGGTGCACGCCACCAGCGCCGGCGATTGGGCTCACGCTTCCGAAGCGGCAGAAGCGTCCATGCGCCGACAAGGCGCGACGTCGGTGTCCATCCAACGCGCTGGCGCCACACAGGGCACAGCCATCGGCGTGATTGGCGGTACCGAGGCGCACCGCAGCCTGCGCGCAAGCGCGGTCGACGATCTTGAAAATCAGATCACTGCGGTGAAGGGCGAAGTCGGCGCACGTGCGCCGTTCTTCTCCGTGGCGCGTCAGATTCCGTTCACCTTCACGGTGACGCGTCTCTCGCAGCTGCTGACGCTCTACTACTTCATGTTCTTCCTGGTGTTCTTGCCGCTGCTCGGTCTCTTCGAGACGCCGCGTCGCGTGCCGGACACCATCGCAAAGCCAGTGCTTGAGGGGGCTGCCTGATGCGGCGCGTTGTTTTCGCGGCGGGGGCCGTGCTCGTTGCGGCGCTGAGCGCCGTTGCTTACGGCGCGGCCGAAACGCCGCCGCCGCAACACTATCCGTTCAGTTTTGAAACCCCGACCGGCTCCTACGACATGGGCGCCGTGCAGCGCGGCTTTCAAATCTATTCGCAAGTCTGCTCGAACTGCCACTCGATGGATCACCTCGCCTATCGCCACCTCGGCGAAGAGGGCGGTCCGTTCGCGCTCTACCGCGTGCGCAATGAGCACACCGGCGAAGAAGAACTTCACATCGGCAAGCCCGAGCACGGCGGCACGTTCGTGCCCGTGACGGACAACCCGTATGTCCGCGCCATCGCGGCCAACGTGCAAATTCCCGACATCGATCCCAACAGCGGCCAACCGGCTGATCGTGCTGGACGGATCTCGGACCACTTCCGCCGCCCGTTCCCGAACGAGATCGCTGCCCGCGCCTCCAACGGCGGCGCGCTGCCGCCGGATTTGTCCGTGATCACGACTGCGCGCCATGGCGGCGCGGAATACGTTCGCTCGGTGCTGATGGGCTATGACGGCCACACCTACGGCACGCTCTACGGCAACCACTATTTCCCAGGCGGCCGCATCGCCATGCCGCCGCCGCTGGCGGAGGGCTTGGTCTCCTACACCGACGGCTCGCCGACCACCGTGGCGCAATACGCCACCGACGTCGCAACGTTCCTTCAATGGGCGTCAGACCCGCACATGGAAGCGCGTAAGCAAACCGGTCTTGTCGTGCTTGCCTTCCTGCTGGTGCTCGCGGGCCTCATGTACCTCGCTTACAAAGCAGTCTGGAAAGGCGAGAGCCACTAGCGCTCGCCGTCGCCAACGCTGGCATCAAAAACGCGCCCCTTGAGGGCGCGTTTTCTTTTTCGTCTGCGCGCTTGCGCTTCAGTACGTCGTCGACGTCGGCAACTGTGCAATCGCGTTCGCCACTTCTGGTGACGGCGTGTTTGCGGCCGCGCTTGTCTCCGTTGTCGGCGCAGCGGTAGTCGTGGTTGGCGCCTCTTCCGCATGTTGGATGACGCCATGCACGCGACCGGCCCGCGGACCAGTTGCCGCCCGCGCGGGGCGCCGCTCCGCAACGGTGACCAAGCGCGCGGGCGCGTTCGGATCGTAGTGCGTGATCACGCGCGGTTGGTTCGGCACATCGCGATAGAACACGTGCGCGCCAATCACCGTCGGCTCGCGGCCAAAGCGCTGCCACCAGGGGTGAATGGCGCGCGTGTGATAGAAGAGGGCGCCGCCCGTAGGATCGACTGATTGGCCGCTCAAAACCTGCCGCGCCACTTGCTGCGCCATCTGCCACGTGGCGAGATTGTCGCCGCCCGTCGCGTAGCGCTCCGGGTGCTGCACCAGCGGACGGTTAGGATCGCCCAGGTTCCAAGCGGAGAACTGCTTCGGCGCGAGGATCACCGACTTCAGATCATCGCCAAAACGAGCCCCGACGCGATTGACCATCACGTGCGCGACCGCACGCATGCCTTCTTCGCCCTCGGACCGCGCCTCGCCCCAAGCCGTGGCGGCGAGCAAGTGCACGTCCTCTTCCGTGAAGGCGCGCGGGGTAGCTGCAGGTGTTGCAGTTTCCGCCTGAACAATTCCCATCATCGCGCGTTGGCCCGTCACAACAGACGCCAGTGCGTCCGGGTAAAGCGCGAAGTTCATGGCGGCCGCCATCAACAAAACGCCCGCGGCGCCGAGCGCATGCAGGCTTTCGTGGACGGCGTGACCAATGCCGCCGCGGATTGTGGCGGCAACAGATTTTCTTTTGTTCGGACCTGTCAGTCCGACCCAGCGAGCGGCCATTGGCGGTCTCTCTACCGTGCGCCGTGTGCGTTTCCGCGTCGCGGCGGCGATTACAACAAAGGGTTCAAGCGTCCACACCGCAGCGTGTGCGGACCTATGCGTTTTTATTTTTTGAGGCGGCGAAAATGCGGCCATCGCTGGGCTTACTGCGCAAGAAAAAGCTCTAGTTCTTTTGGCTAAGTGTCAAAAGCGCTCGCTGACACGCTTCGCCAAGCAAAGTTCCCGCGCAAAACATGAGCGTGCGGAAAGGTTCTGCCCTTCGCACATTTGCGTGCTGCCAATCACAAGGGGAGGATGCCGCGAAACACGGGGATGAGTTTCGTGACGGGTGGACTGAGCCTCCCACCGCCACCGCGCCGCTTGCGCGACACGACGGCACCCTCCGCTTGCGAAGAAGCGACTAGGCCCCGGCGCGGCCTTCAAGGTCGGCTATGAGCTGACGGATGAAAGCGTCGGTGTTGTCGAGGTGCGTCTTGATGGCGTCGAACGCAGGCGCGCCCTGAGCCAAGAGCACGCGCGTGGTGTCGTTGGCGTCCAGCATGTCGCGCAGACGTGCGACGATGTCTGGCGCGGAAGCGGGGGCATAAGAACGGCTGTTCATCTGTCCTGTCGTTGACCTGTCACGAGTGATGCGGGCGCGAGATAGGGTGCGTTCGCGTTGATTGCTTTGTCGGCCGGCGACGAAAATTTATCTGCAGGCGACAAACAGGCGCGGAAGGGGGTACAACACGCCATCGTGACCGAGATCGTCCGCGCCGACACTTTGCGGGGCTTCCGCGAATTGGCAGACGAGCTCGGCGGGGACGGCGAGGCTTTGATCAGAGAAGCCGGCATCGATCCCGCCGCGCTGCGCGATCCCGACTCTTACATTCCCTATCGTCGTTTCATCGCCGCACTCGAGAGCGCCGCCAAAACGCTTGGCCGCCCGGATTTCGGCATGCAGCTGGCCCAGCGCACTGGCGCGGAGATGCTGGGGCCGCTTTCAGTGGCCATGCACAACGCCGACACGCCGCGCGAAGCGCTGGGCTTGGCGCAGCGCTACCTGCATTTCCACAATCCCTCCCTCCATCTCGCCATTTCGCGCTTCGATGGCGACAACGATCTCATCTGCCTCGAAGTGCGCATGCGGCGCTCGCTACGCCATCCGCAATCATTCGAGCGCGGCGTGCTGATCATCCATCGCTTTCTGAAGACTGTGTGCGGCCCGTCCTACAAGCCCAAGGCGGTGCATTTCATCCACGCGGCACTGTCGCCGCTCGGCGTCTACCGTGAGGCCTTCGGCGTGGCGCCGATCTTTGGCGCCGCCGAGAACGGCGTCATCGCCGCACGCACTTCTTTGGATAAGCCGCAACTCAGCCGCAACGCCCAGCTGCGGCGCATTGCCGAGCACTATCTCGAAAGCGTCGCGCCGCCCGTTCCCGCCAATGACGCCATCGCGCCTGTCGCGCGCGTCATCGTGCTCCGGCTCATGCGCGCCAACGGAAACTGCACCCAAGACGATCTCGCTGGCGCTTTAGGCCTGCACGAACGCACGCTACAGCGCCGCCTCAAAGCGGAAGACACAAGCTTCGAAATGCTACGCGACGATGTCCGCCGCGAGCTGGCGCAATCCTACCTGTCACAAAAGAACGTCCCACTCGGGCACGTCGCCGAATTGCTCGGCTACGCCGAAGCCTCCGCCTTCACCCGCGCCTCAAGACGCTGGTTCGGCAAAACCCCACGCGAAGTGCGGCGGAGAATGACGGCGGCTTAGCGCAGCTCGCTCTGGTTCTTCACGATGCGGCCGACGAGGCCGTACGCTTTCGCTTCTTCAGCCTGCATCCAGTGATCGCGGTTGGTATCGCTCTTGATCTTGTCGAGCGGCTGGCCGGTGGCTTCCGCGAAAATCTTATTCAAACGCTCGCGCATACGCAGGATTTCGCGCGCCTGGATTTCAACGTCTGAGGCCATGCCGCCGACGCCGCCGCGCGGTTCGTGCAGCAGGAAACGGGTGTTCGGCAGGCAGAAGCGCAATTCGCGCGGCGCCGCCGCATAGATCAGCGCGCCGGCGCTCGCGACCCAGCCCGTGCCCAGCATTTGCACCGGCGCGTCCACGAATTTGATCGCGTCATGGATCATGTCGCCGCTTTCGACGTGGCCGCCGGGCGACGAGATCACGAACGTGATCGGCTTGTTGCTATCCGAAGCCAGAGCGAACAGCCGTTCGGTCACGCGGCGCGCTTGGATGTCGTTCACTTCGCCCGTCAGCATCACGACGCGCGCCTGAAACAGCGCTTTCTCGATGACGTCCGGCGCGTTGCGGCCGTCTGCCGGGTTCTTGTCCTTGTCTTCGTCGTCGAGGCGGAAGTTCTGCGTCATGAGGGCCGTGGCTCCTGGAAATTCGAGGTTCTGAAGTAGGCGGGTTCGGTCGGTTTCGCTAGGGCGCCGCGGCGGCGGCAGGCCTCCCGCCCGCAGTTGGTCGAAAAATCCTGTGAATCAAAGTGCTTGGCGCCAACTTGACCAGACCCAGAGAAGCGCCGCTACAGTGACGGTTAAGGGACGAGCTTAAGGGAAGGCAAACCGCCATGCGTTCATGGATCATCGCCGCTGCGTTCGCCTTGGCGGTCACGCCGGCTCTCGCCCAAGACGCCGCGCCCGCCCCGGCGCCCGAAGGCGCCGTCACGGTAGCAGCCGATCAGAGCGGCAGCAGCGTTGATGCCAGCGTCGGCGCCGCGGTCGCGATCCAACTGCAGCGAACGCCGTCCGTCGGCGCCAATTGGACCGTCGCTTCCAAACCAGATTTCCTCGGGGACCCCGAACAGCTCACCGGCCCGACCCGCGTATCCACGCGCCCGATCCTGGGCGCGCCGACTTGGCAGGTGTTTGTGTTTCCCGTCAGCGCCGCCGGTTCGGGCGATGTGACGTTGGAAAAGAAGGACCGCACCGGTGCGGTCGTTGAGACGTTCACCGTCACCGTCAACGCGCAGTAGGGCCATCACTCAATGAAGCACTCCGAACTCACATTCCGCGGTCTGCTGCTCGGTGCGGTCATCGCGATGATCTTCACCGCCGCGAACGTCTATCTCGGCCTCAAGGTGGCGCTGACGATTGCGTCGTCCATCCCAGCCGCCGTCATCTCGATGGGCGTGCTGCGTCTCTTCAAGACGGGCAGCATTCGCGAAAACAACATCGTCCAAACCGTCGCCTCCGCCGGCGGCACGCTGTCATCGATCGTGTTCGTGCTTCCGGGCTTGGTGATGCTCGGCTATTGGAACGGCTTTCCGTTCTGGGCGACGTTTCTCGTCTGCGCCCTCGGCGGCGTGCTCGGCGTGATGTTCTCGATCCCGTTACGCCGCGCGCTGGTGGTGAACTCGACGCTGCCGTTCCCCGAAGGTGTCGCCGCCGCTGAAGTGCTCAAGGTCGGCGCGACTGGCGATGAAGCGTCTCCCGACGCAATGGAGCGCGATCGCGGCCCGCTCATCGTGCTGTGGGGCGCGATCGTCTCGGCCTTCATGCTGGCGATGACGTATGTCGGCCTCGCCATCGGTGAGGTCACCAAATACTTCCGCGTCGGCGTAGCGATGGCCAGCGGCGTGGATTTTCAGCCCTCGCTCGCCTTGCTCGGGGCAGGGCACCTCGTCGGTCTTTCCGTTGGCATCGCGCAACTCGTCGGTGTGTTGACGTGCTGGGCCGTGTTCGTGCCGTTCTGGAGCGAGCCGCTCATCATGCAGGCCGGCGCCAGCGCCGATATCCCAACCATCGTCGACACCGTTTGGCATCGCGTGCGCTATGTCGGCGCCGGCGCCATCGGCGTCGCCGCGATCTGGAGCTTGATCAAACTCGTCGGTCCCGTGATTGGCGGCATGATCGAAACCGCGCGCTCCGCGAAAGCGGAGAAGGGCGCGACCGGCGCCTACGAAGATCGCGACATCTCCGGCTTCTGGATCGTCGCGCTCAGCGTCCTCTCGCTCGTCGGCACCGGCGCACTGTTCTGGCAATTCATTCAGGGCACGCCGCTTGAGCCAATGACGTGGTTCCTCATCATCGGCGGCGTCCTATTCACCACCGTGATCGGCTTCTTCGTCGCCACGGTCGCCGGCTACATGGCCGCGCTCATCGGCGCCTCGAACAGTCCCGTCTCCGGTATCGGTATTCTCGCAACGCTTATCGGCGCATCGCTGTTGGCGCTCTTCGTCGCCCCCGTCCTCGGTGTGAACGCGACCCAAGCCATGGTGGCGTTCACGCTCTTCGCCGTGGCCGTCGTGTTCACCGTCTCCACGATCTCAAACGACAACCTGCAGGATCTCAAAACCGGCCAACTCGTCGGCGCCTCGCCGTGGAAGCAACAGGTCGCGCTGCTCGTCGGCGTGCTCGCGGGTTCGCTCGTCATCCCGCTGGTGCTGAACGTACTCAATCACTCCAATGGCTTCCCGGGCGATCCGCACCGCGACGCGGTGATGGATCAACCGCTCGCCGCGCCGCAAGCGACGCTCATCTCCTCCATCGCCAGCGGCGTGCTGAACGCCAGCTTGCCTTGGAGCGATATCCTCACCGGCGTCGGCCTCGGCGTGTTCTTCTGCGTGATCGACGAGATCCTAGGTCGCTTCAAACTGATGCGTTTACCACCGCTCGCCATCGGCATCGGCATCTATCTGCCGATGTCCGCTACCGCGGCCGTCACCATCGGATCGATCACAGGCTGGATTTACAACAAGGCAGTCGAGAAGAAGAGCAACGGCGCCATGGCCGTGCGCTTTGGCGTGCTGATGGCGTCCGGCTTGATTGTCGGCGAAAGCTTACTCGGCGTGTTGAATGCCGCCGTCGTCGCCGCCACCAACAACCCAGCGCCGTTCAAGCTCACCGAGATTGGCGAGATGTCGATCGTCGTCGGCATCGCGCTCTTCGTGATCCTGACGCTCGGCATCTATCAATGGACCGGCCGCCAAGCGAAAGCCTGATCAGCTTTCCGCCAGCCGTTCAAACAGCGCGTGAAACGCGGACACCGCCGCGCGGGGACCCTCTGCGTGCTTCCACACGCCGTTCGACACCGCGATGAAGTCCGCGCCCGCGCGCACCAACGGCTCGGCGTTGTCCACCGTGATGCCGCCGATGGCGACGCACGGTGTCTCCATCGTCTCCTGCCAGATCTCCAAAAGCTCCGGATCGGCAGAGTAGGGCGTGGCTTTCGTATCCGTCGGATAGAACGCGCCGAACGCCACATAATCCGCGCCCGCTTCCGCAGCTGCGTAAGCAAGATCGCGCGAGTTATGGCAGGTGATGCCAACAGTCTTGTCCCGCCCCATCAGCGCGCGCGCCTCCGCATAGCTCGCATCGCTTTGGCCGACATGCACGCCATCCGCATCCAACCGCGCCGCGAGATCGGGGCGATCATTGATGATCAGCGCCGCCACCGCCTCCTGCACGAGCGGCTTCAGCGCTTCGCCCGCGCGCAACACCTCGGCATCGCTCGCGTCTTTCATCCGAAGCTGAAC
>Ga0209023_10002579_pt1 | contig 22441 bp, 16 predicted proteins | sample LakOneMetagenome_FD_187468 | JGI IMG/M metagenome (GOLD analysis project Ga0209023, IMG submission 187468) | Freshwater and sediment microbial communities from Lake Erie, Canada (SPAdes) (version 2) | ecosystem: Environmental > Aquatic > Freshwater > Lentic | place: Lake Erie, Canada...
TTTTTTAAAGCTGCTGCTAAGAAAGCTGCTCCAAAAAAAGCTGCTAAAAAAGCTGCTCCTAAGAAAGCTGCTAAGAAAGCTGCTCCTAAAAAAGCTGCTAAGAAAAAGTAAGCTTTGCTTAATAGAAAAGCAAAAAATAATGAGTCCCGGTTCTTCCGGGACTTTTTTATTATACGCTAAAACCATTGCCGGCAGCAGGTTTCAGCTTAAGGCCATCTCCCGAATTTTTTTCCCACAGATTAATTATTACATTTGAATCATGGATAATTACAAAATAGCAGATTCATTTTCATTGCTTGCAAAGCTGATGGATATACATGGTGAAAATAGTTTTAAATCTAAATCATATGCGTCTGCAGCATTCGCAATTGAGAACTTAACTGTTCAGTTATCAGACATTCCTGCTGAAAAAATTGCTTCATTGAAAGGTATCGGAGCATCCTCTGCACAAAAAATTTCGGAGCTTTTGGAGACCGGTGAACTGAAAATCCTGGAAGAATTGATAAAAAAAACTCCTCCCGGAGTTCTGGAAATGTTAAATATTAAAGGCATCGGGCCAAAGAAAATTCACACGATCTGGAAGGAAATGGAAATAGAAACTGTAGGTGAATTATTATATGCATGCAAAGAGAACAGGTTAAAATTATACAAAGGCTTCGGAGAAAAAACACAACAGAACGTAATTGATACCATTGAATTTTATTTTAAGAATAAAGGCAGTCATCTCTATGCACAGGTTGCATTGATCGAACCACATATCAAAAGTTTTATTGAAACAGTTTTTCCCGGAAAACAAATAGCCATTACCGGGTGTTTTAAAAGACAAACTGAGATCGTTGATGAACTTGAAGTATTAGTTGAAGCAAGTGAAAAAGAAATAGAAACAGCCATGTCAACAGTAGACGGTTTTGCATTTAAAGAAAAATCAGAAAACAGTTTTACTTATTCAACCAGCGCAGGCATTGATGTAAAATTATATTGGTCAGATGCCGCTCATTTTACAGGAACACTTGTACAAACATCTTCTTCCGCATTATTTAATGAAGCATTTAAAGCAATAGTTGCTACTCCCATATTAAATGCAGCAGATGAACGGGCTTATTTTGAAACCGCCGGGATCAGTTTTATACCATCGGTTTTGAGAGAAACCGCAGGGATCATAGAAATAGCTAAAAAAGGAACTCTTCCTGAAATTATTCAGCCCGAAGACATCAGGGGAATTATTCACTGCCACAGCAACTGGAGCGATGGCAGCAATACCGTTGAACAAATGGCCGCTGCCGCTATTGAACGGGGACTTGAATACCTGGTTTTGAGCGATCACAGCAAATCGGCCTTCTATGCACAAGGATTAAATGAAGAAAGGATCAGGGAACAGCATTTATATATCGATGAACTGAACGAAAAACTAAAACCATTTAAAATATTCAAAAGTATTGAATCAGATATCCTTAATGATGGCAATCTTGATTATTCCAATGAAGTATTATCAACCTTCGACCTGGTGATCGCATCTGTTCACAGCAATCTTAAAATGACTGAAGAAAAAGCGATGATGCGTCTATTAAGGGCGATAGAAAACCCTTACACAACGATTCTTGGGCACATGACAGGAAGATTATTGCTCAGCCGCCCCGGTTATCCTGTTGACCATACAAAAATAATTGACGCATGTGCTGCAAACCAGGTAGTGATCGAACTGAATGCACATCCAAGCAGGCTTGATATTGACTGGAGGCATATTCAATATGCACTTGAAAAGAATGTACTGATCTCTATCGATCCGGATTCACATCACACCGATGGATTGGATGATACTATGTATGGCGTATTGGTTGCACAAAAAGCAATGGTTACCAGAAAACAGAACCTCAGCAGTTTTTCTTTGATTGAGTTTGAAGAATATGTAATGAAGAGAAAAAAAATCAGGAATATATAATTGGGTTTAAACCGTTTAAAGGTTTAATGTTGAAGGAACACATCAATCGATCTTTTACTCCCTTACACTTCCGTGTCCACGATCGGCAACTTTACAAAAAAAGTAGTTCCCTTATCCGAATTCGTTTCAAACCATATCTCCCCTTTCGCCTGCTCAACCATTCTTTTGCACATGGCAAGTCCAAGGCCGGTTCCCGATGTTTTCGTTGTAAAATTAGGGGCGAATATTTTTGAACGGATATCTTCTGCTATGCCTGATCCGTTGTCTGCGATCTCAATGATCACATACCCGGCGCCAATAGATTCATTGATAGATATTCTTGCCATTGTATCTTCAGGGATCGACTGAAGTGCATTCAACACAAGGTTTGTGAATAAGCGGTTGATATGTGTCTTGTCTGCTTCGATCATGATCTTTTGTGGCAGTAACTGCTGTGTGATGCGGATCCGGTCGTTCGATACATACAAATGCAATACAGTTTGTAATGCATCATTGATATCAAAAATTTCCTTCTTGGGATTTTCAATATTTGCGAACTGGCTGAATTCACCTGCGATCTGGCTCAGGTGATCGATCTGTTCTACCAACGTGCGTGCAACGCTTTCAGTAAGTTCCTTCACATTGGGCGCATTGCTTTCTATTGATTTCTGCAGGAACTGCATGCTCAGTTTCATTGGAGTAAGTGGGTTTTTGATCTCGTGCGCCACCTGGCGGGCCATTTCACGCCACGCCCCTTCACGCTCTGTTTTCACAAGTGCCCTGGCACTTTCATCCAGTTTGCTTACCATTTTATTATATTCAACCACAAGGGCACCGAGTTCATCATTGCGTTTCCATTCAATGTATTCATTCCGTTGCTCAAGATTTACTTTCTTCATCTTATCGCTGATCACTTCAAAAGACTTTGTTATCCTGTTTGCAATGAATAATGCAACGATACCTGCTATCAAAAATATAAATGCATTCAGGTTTATAATGGTGACAAGGAAGTTTGATATCTCATTCTTCAAATTACTTTCAGAAGTAAAATATGGAATGTTGAGATAGGCGTAATTATCGCCGGCTGCATCTATAACGGGAACATAATTACTTACAAAATTCATTTCACCGATATGTTCCTTCTGAAAGTACTGGACCTCCTTTTGATTATTGAGATGATAATAAGCAAGCGGTTCCATCTTGGTGCTCAATATGCCTTTGATATATGGCAATGGTAGTGATGATACATTGAGGTTTCCCTGGAGGTCGTACAGGTTTACGTCAATGCCATGAATCTCTGATATCTTATTGATCGTGGCTTCCAGGTTCTCCTGGTAATCCTTGTCGGTTGTACTGAGTGTATCATTGATCTTCCATCCTTTGTCGATCGAATTTTTCACTTCAGCTTCCATGATATGAATGGTGCGGCTGAGTTTTTCGCGGTTATTGACCTCATACCTGCTGATAAAGAACAGGATCGTTGCAGCGCCAATTACAAGGAATGAAACAACACTTATAAATATGATGGTCCCGTGGATCTGGTTCCTGATGGATAATTGCCAGTATGAACGAAGCTTAACGATCTTCAACCTTGACCTGACCAGTACCGTTATAAGCCAGAAGATTGCAGTTAGCAATAAAAAAGCACAAAATAAATATGAGAACAAGGTGATCGATTCGAGCACAATGCTGTTCTTTTTTGCAATAACGATCATTTTATCGGCGCCTGCATAATACCACAATTCACTAAAATCCTTATTGGGCCTTAAAAAAAACTGTTGCTTCGGGAAGCTTTCTTTATTGATAGAAGTTGCAAACGGATAATCATTATGGCTTGTAATTAATTTCCAGTTATTATAAATGGCAAAAGCATATAAAGAAGAATTTTCAATGGAATTGCCCTGGCCCCTGTTAAAGAATTGTGGCGACAAGGTTTCACTCTGGAATTTTTTCGGGCTCGCCAGAATGAATACATATCCCAAGACCCTATTGGAAGTATCCGTCAATACTTTTTTGCTGATATAACTGAACCTGTCATAGGCTTCATCGTAATAATAAAGATCGGGTATCCTTGTCGGTTTACTTATATCAGCAAAAAAGTAGTTCAACTCATTATAACCTGTTGCGTCATCATTATACAAAGGTTTTTCATCTGCTGAATAGGTAAATATTTTAGTATCGTAATTATTGGTATAGCCAGCCACATTTCCGTTTATGAGGCTGTCTTTAAAATAATGATTGGATACTTCATCTGTAAGCCTGCTGAAGTTCCATGATAAATAATCGGGCCGGAAATCAGTAAGCATGGTATTCACCAGTATCTCATTGGAAGGATCTGCTTTTGTAGACAATATCTCAGCATAGTGGTGCCTGTTGCGAAGTTCCTTATTGGTATTTTCAACAATGATGATCGTGGTGATGGAAACTGAGAAAAAGAATAACCAGAACACCAGTTTGGATGAAACGATCTTTGATGCCAGCAGGTTAAGGTAATTACTGTTGAGCAGGAACAGGAAGAATAAAAGCCAGGCAAGTACATAGAGTTCAAAATCTACTGAAAGAAACCCAACACCAAATGTAAGCGTAACCAATCCTGTAATGGCAACTGCTAAAAAAAGCGGGATAAAATTCCTGGAAAAAAATGGTTTTACCAGGTATAATAATACCTGGCAGAGAAAGTAATAACCGATCGCCAGGCAACAAAGCACCACAAAACCAATAACACTGTAAATATTGAGCGAAAAGAAATTAATAACATCAAATGAAATCTGGGAATCGGCGATCATTGAACGTATGATCGAACTTCCAACGTAAGTAACCACCAGCAATGCCACCGTAATAACGGCAAGCAATACCCATTTTACAAAAGGATATTTTGAACGTAGCTGCACATCCTTTTCCTGCAACTGGTAACGCACAAACAATACGAACCAGATGAACAGCAATGAGTTTATCAAAAGGTCGCCCAGTGACCGCAGAACATATCCTGACCCATAAACCGAAGGATCGAACAATTCAAACTGGCGGAAATTTAAAGGTATCGGGAAAAAATATCCCAATGCCCGCAACCCGACAACCAATACCAGGAACACAGCCAGGCCATACCATAATTTTCTTGCGGCAAAAAAAGACGATAGCAGGTGAATAAATAACAGTACCATCAAGGCCGCCAGGATACGTAATAACACAGAAATGGTATTATTCTTATAGCCAGTATTGGCAGAACGTTGCAGCAGGTGAAACAAGGGGGTTCCATCTATTGACTTTATCAGTTCGCCCTGTTTACCGGAATCTGATATATCATAATTCAAAGAAAAGGAAGGGTCATTTACAAACCCATTCTTCAGGTTCTCATTTGAAATAACATAATCCCATTTAACCGGTATCAATGCCAGCACTTTTACACCTGCTACTGCATATCTTTTCCATACGTAATAGCCATTGTCCAGCTTTACAAATCCTGTTTTACTTTCTTTATACAAAAGCAATGGATATGGAAGTACCTGTTGGGTATTCCAGAATGTGAGCGATTCGTGGCCAGTGCTGTCTGTTGAGTAAAAGAATAAGAAATATTTTTTGTGGATGATCTTCTTAATATACTCATCTGTGTAATTTCCTTTAATGATCCTTGGTACGGTGGAATTATCATTTACAGTTCTTTCAATGTCTTTTTCCTGCTCGTTGATGTAAACACTCATTTTTGCCTGAACAGATTCAATAGATGCATTGGCCGACCAGTAATTATCTACAATAAATGAGAAGGTCACAAACCAGGCGGCGGCAAGTAACAGGTAAACATTCTTAGTTAGAAAGCGTTTGAATGTGATTGAGTTTTGCAAATAGTTGTAAGTTGTTTTTTGGTTTAATGGTTTATTGGTTTAATGGTTGCGTTGCTTTCCCCATTTCCCACTAGCCATTAACTATTTTTCCTAGCTTTTTTTTAAGGCGTATTTTTTTTGATCTTGTTCCACAATGCATCCATTTCCTCAAGCGACATATCATGTAAGAATTTATTTTCCAAAGCAGCTTCTTTTTCCATCCTGGTAAACCTGTCGATAAATTTTTTGTTTGTCCGCTCCAATGCATTTTCGGCATCTACCTGCAAAAACCTTGCAAAGTTTACCAATGAGAAAAAAACATCGCCCAATTCATCTTCCATTTTGTCTTTATCGCCTGATAACACTGCTTCATTCAGTTCTTCCAGTTCTTCAGTAACCTTGTCCCACACCTGCTGGGTATTGTCCCATTCAAAACCAACCTGTTTTGATTTTTCCTGCAGCCGCATCGCCTTTACCATTGATGGAAGTGATTTGGGAACGCCGCCCAATACCGATGTCTTTCCTTCTTTCAATTTGATCTTCTCCCAGTTCTGTTTCACATCCTCTTCATTGTTTACTTTAACATCACCATAAATATGTGGATGGCGAACAATTAATTTTTCGCATACGCCATTGATCACTTCACTAAGGGTAAACTCATTTCTTTCAGTTCCGATCTTTGCATAAAAGACAATATGCAATAACAGGTCGCCTAATTCTTCTTTGATACCCTTCCAGTCTTCTGCTGAAATGGCGTCTGCCAGTTCATAGGTTTCTTCTATTGTAAGGTGGCGGAGTGTTTGTATGGTTTGTTTTTTATCCCATGGACATTTTTCACGCAGTTCATCCATGATTCCTACAAGCCGGTTAAAGCCGGTTTCATTTGGCGTCATTTCATTAGATTTTTAATAAAGAGAATAAAGAAAATATTACAAACAATACCAGGATCAGGAAGAACATTGCTATGTTAAGCAGGATGAATTTTAATATTGTTTTGCCCCAGCCCTGCTGATAAAAATTATGCATTGCCTTAAACTGGTAAAATAAAATGTATAGGATACCTATTGTTATAATAAAGTCAATCCAATTCCATCCGAAATAATGTTTAACCTGTGATAAACCTATCATTACAAGCATACAAATAAAAGTAAACACATACAGGTGAATACTGAATATTGCGTGGTTGGTATAATAATAATTCTTACTCCTGCCGTATAACACTTTAAGTACAAGGGCCAACAATGGCAATGAAATGAACAGCATTTGGGGGAAACTATGTGTAAGGGAACTGATAAAGCTGGTCAATATTTTATTGCCGTCACGCTGGTATCTTTCATCGAGTTCTATTTGTTTATACACCAGTTTACGTTCGAGCCAGTTATGCTTTTTAACACCGGCTTTTAACAAAGAATCATATTCAGCCTTGTTCTTGTAATTTCCTGATGCGAAACGGAAAGTACCTTTCTTCCTGGATGTATCAACATAATGTGCAAATTCATCTCTCGACATGGGCTTACCATCATTTAAGGATTTTGTGAAGGTGCTGAAAGTTGCACTATCCATTTTAGCGATGTCTTTAACGTCGAGGCCATTCACGCTTGTTTTAACACTGTCTGTATCAAAATGATTTACAGAAAAGAAGACGAGGAAAAAGATGGCAGATGTAAAAATATACATCCTGATCGGGTTCAGGTAGCTGGCCCTTCTGCCCAACATATATTCTTTACTAACAAATCCGGGGCGTAAGATCAAATACTTAAGTGTGCTGAAAAATTTTCCGTCAAAATGGGTAATGTCATTAAAAAAATGAGTCACCAGGTGCCAGGCCGTTTCCTTGGGCTCAATATTTTCCTGTCCGCAAACATGGCAGTATCGGCCCTGGACTTCTGTATTGCAATTCAGGCAGTTTTTTTCCTTTCTTTCGTGAAAATGACTCAATGCTGGTATTTTTGTTAAAAATAATAAAGTTTGGGCGCATGTTTAATAAAGACATAATTTACGGTCTAACTTTGAAATAATAAATTGAAATCTGAATATTGATGAAAAAAATCTCAGCAACCGCATTTCTTGTATTGGTATATGCTTTCACGGCGCACGCTCAATTCTATTACAGGGATATCATCAGCAACAACCAGCTACTCAAAGAAATGGCCTTGTACCGGGAAAATAAGATCCGCAATGTGCTCATAAAAAGCTATGAAGATGATGGCAGTGAAAGTGATGGATTCTTCTGCGAAAAAACTATAACAAAGGACTACAAAAGAACAGAACTTTTTACCAGGTCAAATGTATCCGGCGCTTCCATGTTAACTTCATGGTTCAATAATAAAGGACAGTTATTGCAAACGAGTGACAGCTCCGCCATTTCTGTCTCTGTAAATACTTATTCATACGATGACCAGAACAGGATAAAAAGTATTTTGTCTTCTGTAAAGTCATCAGACGATGATTTTTTAAATGAGATACTGGAAGAACATATTTACCGGTATAATGAGAAAGGGATGCCCGAAAAAATGATCAGGGTTAAAAATAAATACGACAGCACGGTGATCCTTTTTTCTGCTGATGAAAAAAATAATATCAGTATAGAAAAAGACAGCAAGAGCGGAAGCAAGTATTATTATTATTACGATGACAAGAACAGGCTCACAGATATTGTACATGCCAATGAATATAAACCAGGGCTGGCAGCCGATTATTTATTTGAATACAACGGCTCGAACCAGGTAACACAAATGACAACTACCGAAGAAGGCGGAAGTGATTATTTTGTCTGGAAATACACTTACAGTAATGGTTTGCGTGCTACAGAAAAATGTTTTTCGAAAGAAAGAAAATTAATGGGCACTATTGAGTATGAATATAAATAAAGAAGTCTGAGGTTTAAGATTCGATGTTTGAGGTTGGGTTTATAAACTTCAAACATCAAACCTCGAATCTGCCTTTTCCATCCAGTCTTTTTCCTTTGCAGTTGTAAATGCCTGCATCACCCCAACAATAAAAAAGCAGGCTACGTTTGCAATTAAAAATATCATATCATAACTATGATACATTCCTATAACGGTGTAAGCATATTTATAAAATATCCCCATATCCCACACCAGGAATATGGCCCATGAGATCAATGCTGCCAAGAACAATGTGTATGATATCCACCTGATGACTTTACTGGGATGCGATGCTGTACGTTTAAAGTAAATTACATATGCAGGTATAAAAAGCGCAGAAGGCAACAGTATGATAAAAATGGTATACACATAGGTGAACCACGGTATATAACTCATTAAACCGAACAACAGCTTTATTCCCAGGAGCAATAAAATAAAAGCCAGGATAAACCCGATCACCGAAAAAAATATAGTACCGAAAAGGCGCAGGTACTTACCAAAATGATCTTCCATGGCTGCAAGTTAACCCATTCAGCTTTAAAGAGAAATTATCAAAAAAATAGTTGTCATTCCGGCGAAAGAGGAATCTCTATAAGGCTATCTTGTTCCTCTTCATAAGATTCCTCCTTCTTCGGAATGACATTAATTTAAAAATAACTCAGGTTTGTTTTTGGTGTAAGCGATAGCAAAGACTGGTACATCAGTTTGATCGTATTTTCAATATCATCTTTATGGATCATTTCCACTGTTGTATGCATGTAACGCAACGGGATGGAAATAAGTACCGAAGGGCAGCCATCGTTGGCGTATGCAAATGAATCTGTGTCTGTTCCGGTGCTGCGGCTAACGGCCCTTAGCTGTACAGGGATCTTGTTTTTGGATGCAACATTTTGAACAAAATCGAGCAGCTTGTTATGAACAGCAGGGCCATAACAGAGAGACGGGCCTTTACCACAGGCACATTCACCTTCGATCATTTTATTTATCATTGGTGTTGTGCTGTCGTGTGTAACATCTGTTATGATAGCAACATCCGGTTTTATCCTGCGTGCGATCATCTCTGCACCACGCAATCCGATCTCTTCCTGCACGGCATTTACAATATATAAACTGAATGGCAGTTTCTTTTTATTTTCTTTCAGCATCCTTGCAACTTCGGCGATCATAAACCCGCCAATGCGGTTATCAAATGCACGGCCTATTAAATATCCATGGGCAAGTTCATCATAACCATCTTCGTAGGTAGCTACTGCTCCAATATGAATGCCCAAAGCTTCTACTTCTTTTTTATTGCGTGCGCCACAATCAAGCCATAGGTTCTCCACTTTTGGTTGCGTTTCTTTATCGGTGCCCATCCTTGTATGAATAGCGGGCCAGCCGAACACTGCTTTTACCAGTCCCTTTTTGCCATGTATCACTACACGCATTGAAGGTGCTATCTGGTGATCAACCCCACCATTCCGTTTAAGATAAATAAGCCCTTCGGGAGAAATATAATTTACAAACCAGCTGATCTCGTCGGCATGTGCTTCAATAACAACTTTAAAAGCTGCAGAAGGATTTATTACCGCAACAGCAGTTCCATAAGGATCTGTAAAGAATTCATCCGCATAAGGTTTCAGGTAATTCATCCACAACTTCTGTCCGCTGGTTTCAAAACCTGTAGGAGATGCATTGTTAATATAGCTTTTCAAAAATTCATAAGAAGACGCAGGAATGATCGATTTGCTCCGGGTTGCTTTTGCCATAATTATTTTTTCTTTCACAAAATAACTAAATACTTGCCACAAATGTTGCAGCAGCAGAAAACAACATCAGGCCATCAACCAGGAAATAATAAAAAAAATATCCCTTGTCCTTGCGTGACTGCATATAAACAATAAATGTAACCATGCCCGTTATAAAAAAAGCAATGATCTGTGCATTGTCATTAAAATGATAACGCAATATGAAGCCGGCGGCCAGGTACAGGGTAAAAACAACAGCCATTATTACACGAAGGGTTTTGGTACTTACATCAGTTGCAAGGCTGCGCAGTGAATTTATCTTATCAACCTTAATATCCCTCGAATCAAAGATCACACATAACATGAGCATGAATAAAAACCTTGCAGTAAACAATAAGCCTACAGACAGCCCGGGTACAGCAACTGCATCATGAACAGGTATCATTACCGTAACATAGGCCCATGTGAATGCCAGCAACGAAGTTTTTAAAAATCCTGCTTTACGGGTAAATGCCAGTTGCTTTAATGGCCACAATGGAAGGCTATACAGTAATGTAAGTAAAACTGCTATTGATACAGAAGGTATCACAGCTGGAAGAAAATACAGGCAGCACAAAAGACCGATAGCTGCCATTACAAAAATGAACACATTTGAAAAGTGCATTTTCAAAAAAATACTCATGTCATTAATGGTAGTAAAATGATATTTGCTGATAAGCCAGTAAAAATTATAACTGCAAAGTGTTGCAAAGAATACCAGCCCGTAAACAAAATAATTAAACGGTATGTGAAGCAACTCGAAGGTCTGGTAACAAAGAGCGGCGGCGCAAATTGAAATAAAGATTGAATGGGATAAGATAAAATGTAACCAGCGCATTATTCGCAACGATAATAAACGGGTTTATCATTTGTAGTGATAACGTTGCTTTTATTTTTTGCAAAGTCCACAATATACACTTCAAAAGCAAGCGTATCTGTTACAGGCCACTGTACAGGAGGTTCTATACATTCCAAGCCATCATACAGGCTTACTATGATATCTGCCTTGAAATTCTTTACTGCTGATGTCTGAATGTCTGGCAGCAAAAATGAATCTACATTGTTGGACTTAAGGTTTTTGATAAAAATCTTTGATGTATCAACCCCACTGATAAATCCAAGGTCACCTTCTGCATCTGTAACTTCAAGGGTAAGCTTAGGGGCATTATCCCTTGTGGTTCCCAATCCTGAAATTGCATAATTCGGACTTACATCTTTTAACTTAATTTGAGGGGCCGTTGTATATTTATCTTTTTTGCATGCGGCAAGACCTAAAACCAACACCGCAAATAACATTATAGTACGCATATTTATATTTTGTTACTCAAATTTAATGATAGAAGTCCATATATCCATCTTAAATACTACAACTTTGCATGAGCAGCATGGAACAATTAACAGAGTATACAGAAATAAGGAATGAGATATTCAATGTTACTGAAAATAATTTTGAACAACTGGCATTAAGGATATTCCGTTTCCAGTATGATCAGAATACATTTTACCGGCAATACTGCCATGCTATCAATATCAATGCAGGCTATATTCAGAAGCTGGAACAGATACCATTTTTACCGATACAATTCTTTAAATCAAACCGTATTGTCAGTGGTATATTTGAACCCGCTGTGAGTTTTGAAAGCAGCGGCACTACTGGTTCTGTGAACAGTAAACACCTGGTAAAAGATACCGGTTTGTATGAAGAAAGTTTTTTGAGGACATTTGAACAATTTTACGGAGACGTAACCCAATATGCCATCATCGGGCTTCTTCCCTCCTATCTTGAAAGAAAAAATTCATCGCTTGTGTGGATGGTAAATGAACTTATTGCCAGGAGCAGGAATCCGCAAAGTGGTTTCTATTTATATGAATTTGAAAAGCTAAAAGAAGTTCTTGAACAACATGAAAAAAACAGGCAGCAAACTTTGCTTATTGGAGTTACGTATGCCCTGCTTGATTTTTTTGAAAAATATCCGTTGAAATTACAATACACAACCATTATGGAAACCGGCGGAATGAAAGGCCGGAGAGAAGAACTTACCAGAAAGGAAGTTCATAATCAGCTCATAAAAAATACCGGGGTAAATCATATCCTTTCAGAGTATGGGATGACAGAATTATTATCGCAGGCATATTCAACAAAAGAAGGCATCTTTCATTGTCCGCCCTGGATGAAAGTTTTAGTACGTTCCGAAGATGACCCTTTTGAAATTTACCTGCCGGGAAAATTAAACAAAGAGTTTACTAACGGTGCTGTAAACGTTATAGACCTTGCCAATCTTTTCAGCTGCTCTTTCATCGCTACAGACGACATGGGCAAATTATACAACGAAGGAAGTTTTGAAATACTCGGCAGGCTCGATAATAGTGATATAAGGGGCTGCAGCCTGATGTTGCTTTAAACATTATAGTTAGTCGCCAATTCTTTCAGTTCAAGCAAATTATTAACCGCTAATTTTTCAAACAGCCGTTGCTTATGAGTTCCCACTGTTGAGGTCTGAACATTTAATGATTTGGATATCTCTGTTAATGTTTGCCCTGATAAAAGCAATTTTGCTATCTCAAATTCCCTTCTTGATAATTTATCAAACGGGTTTTCTGTTTTGCCGCTAAATGAATCCTGGGCAAGTATTTCGGCAAACTGTTCACTGATATATTTCCGGTTGTTCAATACAGTTTCGATCGCTTTGGTAATTTCCGCCAGCGGGGCATCCTTTGATAAAAATCCCATTGCACCATTCCTGATAAACCTTTTGGCATAGATCTTTTCGGCAACCATTGAATAGATAAGCACTTTTGTACCCGGATACTTGTTATTGATAAACTCCATCAGGTCCAGTGTATTGGTATTTGGCATCTGGATATCAAGGATCACCAGGTCAAACCTGTTATTCTTTAGTTCCTCCAGGGCACTATCGCCATCAAATGCTTCGTAAATTTCGCAGGGTTGATATTTTTCCTGGAACAGGAATTTAATACCTGTCCTTATAACTACATGATCATCAATGATTAAATACTTCTTCATTTTATAATATATTTTATATAGTAAATAATCATTATAATATAGTATAAACTCTACACGAGAATTCATAGCTAAACTATAATTAAACTATACCCTTTGCGTTAGTATTACAAATAAAGGAAGTGGAGCCGTTCATAAGTTGCAGGATCCATTGTCCAATACGGATTAAAAACAATCAAAAGTAATCTTTTAGTACCGGAAAATGAAAAACTTACCTGGGCCTTACCTACACAAGAATGATTTTTTTTCATATCGGGGCAGTGAAAAACAAAAGTCACTCAACGACAGTTCGATCCTTGCTTATATTCTCACAAGCACCGACGGAACCATCCTGGAAACCAATCATGTGGCAGAAAATATGTTTGGTTATTCTAAAAATGAATTTTATTCTTTGAACAGGAATGAATTATTTGATCATACCGATGAGGATATAAAATTCGCATTGAACAATCCCGAACATCACAGGCCCGTAACAATCGGCGCCAACGGAATCAAAAAAAACGGGGAATATTTTCCTATTGAATTAACCTCAGTTATTTATACAGAATCAAATGGCGAAGTAAAAACCAGTACATTGGTATACGACCTCAGCAAACGCCTTTACAAAGAAAAAAAAGTACATTTTAAGAAAATCCATGAACCGGATTTTAAACAGGTAATAGAAAGTATCACAGATGGTTTTTTCACGTTGGACAATGACTGGATAATAACTTACTGGAATACCGAGATAGAAAAAATATCAGGTATAAAAAAAGAAACCATTGTTGGAAAAAGTTTTCTTGATTTCTTTAAAAATATCGGCAATTTAAAATTGTATTCAGAATGCAGCCGGGCAAAGCGTGAAAATATTTCCATACGGTTCGAGGAATTTTATGAATCGTCCTGTATCTGGATCGAAATAGATGCATACCCTTCGGAAAAAGGCCTTACAGTTTTTTGCAAAAATATCTCAGAACAAAAAACGGCAGAAGCTGCCATGAAAGCCAGCAATGAACGATACAACCTGGTTGTGAAAGCTACCAATGACCTAGTGTGGGACTGGGACATCATTACCGGGGAAATATACAGGAGTTGCGATGGCGTGAAAAGGGTTTACGGGCACAGTTCCAATGAGTCGATCAAAACAAATGAATTGTGGGCAGCCAATCTGCATCCGCAAGACAGGGACCGCATTGAAGATCAGCTGGCCCATTATATTTCGTCTGAGAACGAATCCTCATTCAATTTTGAATACCGCTACAAAACAGAAGAAGGAAATTATAATTACATCAATGATAAAGGCTATATCATCCGCAATAGCCTGGGCATTGTTATACGTATGATAGGTGCCGCAAGAAATATTACAGAGCAAAAACAGGCAGCCCGGAATATTGAAGAAAGTGAACAACGATATAAAATGTTTGTGCAGCAAAGCACTGAAGGTATCTGGCGTATCGAACTTGATGAAGCAAAACCTATTTCTTCCCCGGTAGAAGAAATGATCAGTTATTGCATGACGAATGCTTACCTGGCAGAATCTAATGATGCTTTCGCAAAAATGTACGGATATGAAAGTGCTGAAAAAATAATCGGTATACCACTCAATGTATTGATGCCTGCAAAAAATCCTGTGAACATTGAATATCTCAGGAGATTCTTTACAAACAATTTCAAGGTAGAAAATGAAATAAGTTATGAATGTGATAAGGACGGAAACAAACTATGCTTTTTAAACAATATGGTTGGGGTTGTTGAAGCCGGCATGATAAAACGGGCATGGGGAACACAGAGAAACATCACAGAACAAAAAAAAGCAGAGGAATTATTATCGGCTTCGGAAAAACAATACAGGTATTTATTCAACAATAACCCTTCCTGTATTTTCATCTGGGATCCGGCCACATTGCAGATAATGGAAGTAAACCAGGCTGCTATTGAATTATACGGTTATTCAAAAAAAGAATTCCTCCAATTAACAGTACTGGATATCAGGCCGGCAGAAGAGCAGGCAAAGTTTTTAGAACTGGTGAAAGTTATCAAACAGCATGATACCTATAAAAAAACGGCAACATGGCGTCATTTGAACAAGAATAAAGAATCCATTTTCATAGAAATATCTTCTCACAATATTACCTACAATGGAGCAAAAGCTGTTTTATCAATTGGCAATAACGTTACCGAAAAATTGCAACTCGAGAACAGTCTTAATGAAGAAAGACAGATACGACAAAAACAGATAACAGATGCTGTTCTTACCGGGCAGGAAAGGGAACGGTCCGAACTGGGAGAAGAATTGCATGATAACATCAACCAGATCCTGGCATCAACAAGATTGTACATTGAATGTGCCATCAAAGATGAAAATATCAGGAAAGACCTGCTTGAAAAAGGAAGGGTATTGTTGGATTCTGCGATGAAAGAGATAAGGAAATTATCAAGAACACTATTGCCGCCATCACTTGGAGAAGTAAGTTTACTGGAAGCCCTGGATGATCTTACCAATGATTCTCTCCAGGTAGGGAATGTAATAATAAAAAAAGACTGGAAGAATTTTATTGAAACAGGATTGTGCCAGAAATTAAAGCTCACCATTTTCAGGATCGTGCAGGAACAGTTGAACAATGTTTACAAACATGCAAAGGCCAGGAATGTGGTCATCTCTCTTGAAAGGCATGAATGTTCCATAAAGCTATCGATCAAAGATGATGGCATTGGGTTCAACGTGCTCACAAAGAGGACCGGTGTTGGCCTTAGGAATATTACAAGCCGTGCCGAAGTAAATAACGGAACAGTTCATATAAATTCAGCTCCGGGAAAAGGCTGTAAAATCGTTGTGGAGTTTTTGATTAAGTAATTCGAATATTGAACATGGAACTCCTGTTGATGTAAATTTTGAATGCCCGATATTATGTTCATACAAGCGCCTTTCTAAATCAATGCAGGCTCCCACATAATACTTATTAAGTTTTGCAGAATATAAAATATAGGTGTACGGCATAAAAAAAGCCTCTTTGTTTAAAAGAGGCTTTGTGATCTGGCTGGGACTCGAACCCAGGGCCCATACATTAAAAGTGTATTGCTCTACCAACTGAGCTACCAAATCATTTTTATTTTAAGAACTTCAAAACCCAGTGTGCCCTCCCGATAAAATCGGGATGCTCTACCAACTGAGCTACCAAATCATCCTTTAAATCAGTTTCAGGTTAATTAATATCCCGTAGCTTTTTTAAATGGAGTGCAAAAATAAGGCAAAAACGTATTGCATCAAATTTTTTTAAAAAGAATTCCTGATTATTATCCATTAAATCCTTTTTTTCTTTGCTATCAGCGGCATAACTACCCTATTTTTGCCATTATTTATTTTTTATGAGTGATTTTTTTAAGGATAAAGTCGTTGCCATTACAGGAGGAAGCGATGGTATTGGCAAAGCACTTATAGAACAACTACTGCCATTGGGGGCCAAAATTGCTACCTGTGCCCGCAACCAGGACAAATTATATGACCTGCAGATACGTCATTCAACCTCACCACTGCATTGCATTGTGGCTGATGTAAGCAATTACAATGACTGCAAACTTTTTATTGAATCTACTATAAAACAGTTTGGAGGTATCGATATCTTAATAAACAATGCAGGTATCTCCATGAGATCTCTTTTAAGGGATGCTGATCTTGATGTTTTTAAGAAAGTAATGGACATTAATTTTTTCGGAACGGTTTATTGCACAAAACTATCGCTGGAATCGATCATTGACAGAAAAGGGACGATCGTTGGTGTGTCTTCCATTGCCGGTTACAGGGGATTACCGGGAAGAAGCGGTTATTCTGCAAGTAAATTTGCCGTGAACGGCTGGCTTGAAGCTATAAGAACAGAATTATCCGACAATGGCGTAAATGTAATGTGGGTATGCCCCGGTTTTACGAGAAGCAATATCAGGAATGCCGCATTGAACCATAAAGCACAGGCACAGGGAGAAAGCCCGATCAATGAAACAGAACTTATGAGTCCGGAAGATTGTGCAAAACACATCCTAAGAGCCATTGAAAAAAGAAAAAGAACATTGGTGCTCACATTTAAAGGAAAGCAGACCGTTTTCATGAATAAATTCTTTCCATCGCTGACAGATAAGCTTACAAAAAAATTTTTCTTCAAAGAAGGTAAACTTATTAAATAATACATGGCTTTACTAACCCTAACAAGCGATATTGGTGAACAGGATTTTTTAGCAGGCGCTATCAAGGGGCAGTTATTGCAATCAAACAGGGAATTCACAATTATTGATATTACACACGCACTTTCGCCTTTTAATTATCCGCAGGCTGCATATGTTTGCCGCAATGCCATCAAGAATTTTGCACCCGGTACTTTTCATTTGATACTGGTAAACCTCTTTGATGAAAAGCCCGAACACCTTTTACTGGCCGAACACAATGGACATTATATTGGTTGCGCAGACAATGGATTGCTTACCATGATCCTGGAAGAAGCACCGCAAAAAGTTGTTTCACTTCCACTGGGAAAAACAAACCAGAAAAATACTATATTTTGTACAGGCGTTTTTGCAAATGCTTTTAATGAGATCATATCGGGAAAAAAATTAGAGGAAATAGGTGATGCTTCGATTTCTATCAATGTAAAAAATCATTTACGGCCATTGCTTGGAAATGATTATATAGAAGGGCAGATCATTTTTATTGACAACTTTGAAAATGTGATCGTGAATATCACCAAAGAAGAATTTGAAGAACAACGAAAAGGAAGAAGCTTTACCATCGTATTTAAACGGGATGAAGTAATAGATAAGATCAGTGAAACTTATGCAGATGTAACTGAAGGTGAAAAACTGGCTTTGTTCAACTCTGCAGGTTATCTCGAAATTGCGATTAACAAAGGCAATGCCGCCGGGCTTTTCGGCTTACAGGGATTTTCAGAGAAACAGCAAATGCATTCACAGCAACAGTTCATCAACAACCGCTTATTTTACCAGACTGTAAAAGTCTATTTTCAATAATCCATCATAACTCAAATTTAAAAAAATGAAAAAATTATTCTTAACGTGCCTGCTTGCATCAACATGCATTGCAATGAGTGCACAGGTAAAAATGCCTGCGCCTTCCCCTACTCAAACCATCAAACAGGATTTCGCCATGGGCAGCATTGAACTTACTTATTCAAGGCCAAGTACCAAAGACAGGAAAATTTTCGGCGATCTTGTTCCTTATAACAAAGTGTGGCGCACAGGAGCGAATGCAGCAACGATCATTAAATTTTCTGAACCTGTAGAAATAAAAGGTAAAAGAATCGATACAGGATCTTATGCATTATATACGATACCAGGCGTTGAATTCTGGGAGATCATCTTAAACAAAGGAACAGGCAACTGGGGATCTGCAGGTTACAAAGAAGAAGATGATGTTGCAAGGATAAAAGTAGAGCCTATGAAAATGGGTTCAAAAGTAGAAACATTTACCATGCAGTTTGCAGAAATAAAACCTGAAAGTTGTGAGCTGCACATCATGTGGGATAAAACTGCTGTGGCTGTTCCCATTACTGCAAATATCAAAGATAAAATAAGGGCACAGATAGAAGCAGCCATGAAAACAGATAAGAAGCCTTACTGGCAGGCTGCCCAGTTCTACAACGAATATGAAAAGAATAGTGCAAAGGCATTGGAAAATGTGACCAAAGCAACAGAAGTTGATCCAAAAGCATATTGGATATGGTTGTACAAAGCAAAGATCCAGAAAGAAATGGGCGATAAAGCAGGCGCATTGGCAAGTGCAACAAAATCATTGGAACTTGCCAAAGCAGACAAGAATGATGATTACGTAAAAATGAATGAAGACCTGATCGGAAAGCTGAAATAAGTTTTTTTTAGGTCATTTAATAAAAATGCTGCTCAATAATGGCAGCATTTTTAGTTTGCTTTTTAATATATCAAAGAATTAATCATACCTGCAATAGTTTTTAAAAGGTTGCTAAAGAAAAAAGTAAATTTATATTATTAAAAGTACGGCCATGAGTAATACATCATTTATTATTAGATCGTTTATATCATTTGCGATGTGTGCTTATATTAATACTGCGAATGCGCAGGTTGCTATCAATACAACCGGTGCGGCACCAGATAACAGTGCTATACTTGACGTTCAAAGTAATAATAAAGGTATGTTGGTTCCACGAATGACTACTGCTCAAATAAATGCGATATCAAGTCCTGCCAATGGCTTAATTGTATTTGATAACCAAAAAGGCCTGAAGATTTACAATACCGGAAGAGGATGGTCAACATTAGAAACCATACCCTCTGGAAGGGTATTTGTAAGTGAAACTTACCCCGATACATTATATCCATTTTCCGATTATGATTACCTGGGAGTTTTTTATCAGCAATATGCTTTCAGGAAGAATTATGGCACTTTAAACGGTGGATGGCTTATTAAAAATAACAGCATTATGATGGCTTTTGACAGACGGGCTCTGTATACCGGTTCAGTTTCAAATAAAGTTTTAGTTCTCACCAGCAACAATGGTGATCCTTGTGATTACTGTATTGCCATATATGATCCTGCCATCGATTCCATTTACAAAGACCCGATTGGAAATATCAAACGCTTTGGTCAGTATACAGCTACAATAGATACGACGAATGCAAGAATATTTATTTTTGGTGGATTTATTGATGAAGTAATTACCCCTTTTATTAGCCCGGAATTCAGGGGATATACATATAATATTAATACCGCAACAAAAACGATCATGGATTCTGTAACAATGCCATTTGTAAGACAAGGGCATAGTGCAGTGTGGGCCAAAAGTGTAAATAAATTGTTGGTGTTTGGCGGATATGCCATGGGGCCTTCATCAAACCAGGGCTATGTAAATACTATGTTTGCATATGATCCTGCAGCCAATACCTGGAATGCATTGGCTACTTCTCCTTTAGCTCCAAGGCAAAATCATATTGCATTGTATGACGGGAACGATCACATGCTTATTTGGGGTGGCGATGATGGCAATGGCACCGAGTATAAAAATGGTGCTGTGTATACTATTTCTACCAATTCATGGAGTATGATGGCTTCTTCCGGTGCACCTGTAAGGAAAGTAAGCAATGCAAGCTGGACAGGGACCGAAATGATATTGAGCTGTTCGAATGTAAGTGCCAACACATATGATTACCTGGCTTATCGTTATAACCTGGCAGCAAATACATGGGCTGCAATCCCACCCATCCCAAATTATCTGGGCAAATTTTCGATCGTTAACAGTGAACATCTTTGGAATGGCAGTAAAATGTTGCAACTGGGTTATTTGTTTCCTTATGTAAGCACCCCAACATACGTCATGTGGTCTTATGATCTTGTATCTAACACCTGGACTGCTTTTGCTGGACCTGCTTTGATTGCAAGTGAAATAACTAAAGGTATCAGGACAGGAGATGATGCTATTATTTTTACAAATAGTTTAAGTCAGAAATTTTACAGGTACTTACCTGCTGTAACAGGCACACCAACTTACCAGGTAACAGACCAGGAATTTCATTACTATAAGAAGAAATAAATTTTCAGGCATTGGATTTTTTTAAAAACACCTGCAATATCAAACTCAATATGATCACCAGCAACGCCCCGATCACATTCAGCCATAAAAATGAAATGATATCCATGTTATAAATAAATATGATCAGTAACTCTGATATCACAGCAGCAATAAATACTGAATTGCCTTTTACATGTTTTATCCAGAAGGCCACCAAAAAAATTCCCAATATCACTCCATAGAATAAGGAGCCGAGGATATTAACTGCTTCAATTAAACTGTTGCCTATGTTTTGTGCAAACATGGCGATCACAATACAGAATATCCCCCAGCCCAAAGTGTACCATTGTGATATTTTATAATCCTGTAACTCGGCTTTGTTTTTAGAAAAGAACTTTTTATGAAAATCTACAACAGTGCAAGCTGCCAGTGAATTCAGGGCAGCAGCAATGCTTCCCCATGCTGCAAGGAATATGATCGCAAATATGATCCCGATCAACCCAACAGGCAAATTATCTTTTACAAAACGAAGGAAAATGTAATCAGTATCCTTCAGGTTCTTGTCGTGCAATGATTTTCTGACAAGGTCACGGTATTCATTTCGTTTGGCAGCGGCTTCAACATGATCATTCATCAATTGTGCTGCATCGTATTTTTTTTGTGTCAATTGCAGTGAATCCCTGTAAATTGTTTTTTCTGCTCTTTGTACAGTTGCTTCATCAAAATAAACAGGCGCTTTTTTATATTGATAGAAAGAAAAGATCAGTATCCCCAGCAGCAGTATAAAGAACTGCATCGGTACTTTTACCAGGCCGTTTATCAACAATCCCTTCCTGCTTTCTGTTACATTTTTTGCAGTAAGGTAGCGGCCTACCTGGCTGTGATCGGTACCAAAATAACTGAGTGCCAAAAAAAATCCACCAATCAAACCACTCCAGATATTGTATTTATCCTTCCAGTCAAACCCTTTATCAGTGAACCCTGTGGTAATGATATTCATTTTGCCACGTTCACCAGCCATACTCAGTGCGTCATTAAAACCAATGGCACCGGGCAACAGTTTAACAGCCAGATAACCGACAATGAACAATGAAACAAACACAATGATCATCTGTAGCTTCTGCGTGTGTGCCACAGCTTTAGCACCACCACTCATGGTGTAGATGATCAGCAAACCGCCCATTACAATATTGGTGTAGTAAATATTCCAGCCCATCAATGAGCTCAATACCAGTGAAGGCGCATAAATACTTATTCCTGTGCTTAATCCGCGGGAAAGTAAAAACAAAAATGAAGTAAGTGTCCTTGTCTTTAGGTCAAAGCGGTGTTCAAGAAATTCATAGGCAGTATAAACTTTCAGTCGGCAGAAAACGGGGACAAAGAATATGCTGATAACGATCATGGCTAACGGCAATCCAAAATAGTATTGCACAAAACGCATCCCGTCGCTGTAAGACTGTCCGGGCCCGGTAAGGAATGTGATCGCACCCGCCTGTGTGCCCATGA
>Ga0209023_10002582_pt1 | contig 22419 bp, 26 predicted proteins | sample LakOneMetagenome_FD_187468 | JGI IMG/M metagenome (GOLD analysis project Ga0209023, IMG submission 187468) | Freshwater and sediment microbial communities from Lake Erie, Canada (SPAdes) (version 2) | ecosystem: Environmental > Aquatic > Freshwater > Lentic | place: Lake Erie, Canada...
GCTGCCCCCATCTCGGCTCGCCCCCGCAGGGCGCCAAGGGCTGCCCGGTCAGCGAACACATCCCGCGTCAGGTCGCCCGGGCCCTGACCGCCGCCGACAGCGCCGCCCACGACGCGCTGAGCCGGATCACCATCGCCGACCTGCTGGCCGAAAGCCCGGCCTCCCTGGCAGCCTTCGCGCCTCACGCTTCCTGCCCCGTGGCCGCTTGAGCCCGGGCGGCCCGTTCGACAGGTCGAACGCCGGACGGACAGTGCTGATCACCGGCGCTTCAGCCGGCATCGGCGCCGCCCTGGCGTCGGTCTACGCCCGCCATGGCTGGAACATCATCCTGACCGCCCGCCGTCGGGACGTGCTCGACGACAAGGCGAACGGGTTGCGCGACATCTCCCAGGCGGAGGTCACGGTCATTCCGACCGATCTTTCCGACCCCGAAGCGCCTCGCGGCCTTGTCGACGCGATCGCGGCTCGAGGCCTGACGGTCGATGCGCTGATCAACAACGCCGGATTCAGCCGTACGACAGGCTTTCTGGTCACCGATCCGGCCGCCCACGCCGCCATGATCCGGGTGATGCTGACCGCACCGATCGAACTGTCGCGCCTGCTGCTGCCCGGGATGGTCGAGCGCGGGTTCGGCCGGGTGCTGAATGTCGCCTCTCTGGCGGGACTCATGCCGGCCACCGGCGGCGACACGCTTTACGGCCCGATCAAGAGCTTCCTGATCAAGGCCTCGGCGGGGCTGCATCTGGAGATGGCCGGAACGGGCGTCCATGTCACCGCCCTTTGCCCCGGCTATACGCTGACCGAATTCCACGACGTCAACGGAAGCCGCGAGGAGGTGTCCTCGGCCTATCCGGCCTGGATGTGGCAGACGGCGGACCATGTCGCCCGGGTCGGCTATGCGGCGGTAGAGGCCAACCGGCCGCGGGCCGTGCCGGGCTGGCGGAATAATTTGCTGGCGGCGATCCCGAAGGTCCTGCCCGACGCCGTCGCCCTGAAGATCATCGGCGGGCACGCCAGACGGCTGAAGCGGATCTGACCGGTCGCTGCCGCCAGGGTCAGCGGACCAGATGAAAGCTCTGGGCGAGAGCCGCGCCGGCGACCAGCATCAGCGCCGGGGTCGCCAGAATGACGAGCCGGGCGTTGCGGTGAAGAAAGGTGACGAACTCGCCGAGCATGCCGGAACCAAAAGCCTGTTTGCGTACTGAAGTTACGCTAGGCGTATGTGCGGCGCACAATAAAGGCGGACATTCGTTATATGTCCGCTTTCGGATCACATTTAGTGAGCGCTCGGGTAGGGCGAGGTCACCGAGCCCGCGAACATCCCCGGAATTGCCTCTCCAAGGCCGGCCAGGATGAACTGGATGGCCAGGGCGCAGAGGATCAGACCCAGCACCCGCACGATGATGGCCATGCCGACTTCGCCGAGGATCCGGCTGAGCGGCCCGGTCAGGGCGAAGGTCACGAAGGTGGCGAGGGCCGCTGCCCCGATGGCGATCAGACCGGCGGCAGTGCCGGCCGCGCCGTATTTCTGGGCCTCCCCGGCCTGGATGATGATGGTCGAGATGGCGCCCGGTCCGATCAGGAGGGGCATGGCGAAGGGCACGATCAGCCGCTGGAACCGCCGCCGGGCATAGCCGCGGACGTCCTTGGCGTCGGCCAGGGCGTCCTTGTCGGCGAACATGGTGAGGAAGTCCTCCCGGGTCATGTCGAGACCCAGCAGCAGCAGCAGGATGCCGCCCGCGATGCGGAAGGCCGCCAGGGAGATGCCGAAGAACTGCAGCAGTCCGATGCCGGTGAAGAAGAAGAGGGCTAGGAAGGCGGCGATGAACAGGCAGATCAGGCCCGAGACCGAGAGCCGCTGCCGGTAGCTGGCCCCGGCTGTCGCGGCCGCGAAAATCGGGATATTGCCGATCGGGTCGACCAGGGCGAACAGGGCCACGAACAGGTTGACCCCCAGATCGAGCGCGTTCATGCCTGTTTCTCAGCCCAAATCCGCCGCCGGCCCCGCCCGACGCACCTCTGCGTCCGGTCTAGCCGCTCAACGCGAGTCCGTCGATGACCCTGCTTGACCAGAACGCCTCCCTGCCCGCGCAAAACCCGAACCGGGCCCCCGACCCCCGCCTGATCTGCGCCCTGGACACGCCGACGGTCGCCGAGGCCCGCGCCATGGTCGACCGGGTCGAGGATGCGGTGGGCTTCTACAAGATCGGGCTGCAACTGTTCGCCTCGGACGGGATGGGACTGGCGCGCGAACTCAAGAGCGAGGGCCGCAAGGTCTTTCTGGACTGGAAGCTGCACGACATCGGCGCGACTGTGGAGAAGGCCGCCGCCGTCCTGGCCGGGGCCGGCTGTGATTTCCTGACCGTTCACGCCCGCCCCCAGGTCATGGCGGCGGCCGCGCGCGGCGTGGCCGGCTCGGCGCTGAAGGTCCTGGGCGTCACCGTCCTGACCAGCCTGGACGTCGAGGACCTGATCGCCGACGACCACAGCCTGTCGCCCGCCCTGCTGGTCGAGCACCGGGTGAGGCAGGCGCTGGAGAGCGGTATCGACGGCGTTGTCGCCAGCCCGCACGAGGCCGCGCGCGTGCGCGAGATCGCCGTCGCCGCCGGCAGGCCCGATTTCCTGATCGTTACTCCGGGGGTCCGCCCGGTCGGCGCATCGATGGACGATCAGGCCCGCGCCGCCACGCCGGATCGCGCGCTCAGGGACGGCGCCACCCATCTGGTCGTGGGGCGGCCGATCACCGCCGCCGCCGATCCCCGCGCCGCTGCCCTGGCGATCGCTGAAAGCATCGCCCTGATCTAGCGGACGCCTTCGGCAGACACCGTGCGCGGAGGGTGACCACAACCGCCGCCGAAGCCACCCGGCCGATCTGGCTCCCGCGCAAACGAAAAGAGCGGCCCGCCTTTCGACGGACCGCCCCGGTTTTTCGTAACCTGACCCGAAGGTCGAGGTCTTAGCCGCGCTCGCCGGGCTCTTGCGAGTAGCCCGAGCTGCTGCCGACGGCAGGAGCGGGGTAGCCGCCGGCCGGAGCGGCATAGCCGCCCGAGGTCGGGGCCGGATAGGTGGCGGGACCGCCATCGATCGGGCCACCCATCGGGGGCGGCGGCAGGTTGTTCGAAGCCGACGGCGGCGAAGCGACGTCGCAGCAATGCTCGTCCGGATGATCCGGGCCAGCGGGCGTGAAGTGGATTTCCGGCGGAGCGACGGACACTTCCGACGGACGGACGTGGACGTCAGGCGCTTCCAGGTAAACCTGGGCGGGCGCGACCTGAACCGGCGGGGCGTCGACGTAGATCGGCGGGCCCTGAATGTAGATCGCCGGCGACGGTGCGAACACCGGAGCGGACGAGATACGCAGGCCCGGCGCGCGGACGCGGATCGGCGGCGCCGGCGGACGAACCGTGTAGAACGGGACGCTGACGGTCGGAACCGAGCATTCGCAGTTAGGATTGACGGCGGTCATGTTCGCGCCACCGCCCCAACGTTCGCCCTCGATGATCGTGGACGTATTGAGCGACGCCGTGGCATAACCGGCGGCCTCTTTATCACCCGCAAAGGCCGAACCGGCCGCCGCGAGGGTAGTGGCGCTCAGCGCCATGATCAGAACTGATTTCACGATGATGTCTCCCCAGTCACCCAGACCTTAATGAAGCATGAAGTGGAATGGTTTGGCTTGCACCCAATAAGAGGAAAACCACGGATATTTTTCGCGTTGCAGGAGAGTGACACCCTGCGGCGGGAGAAATCCTTGAGTTTGTCGCCTGCCGGGACCATTTGACGCCTCCCCGCGTTATACTCCGCTCCAGATAAAGCAGGATTTTGATGACCTTCGCCGACCCGAAAGCGAATTCAGACATGGACGATCACGGCGATGTGATCATTGAGGGTTCCGACGCCGGATTCATGAAGGACGTCATCGAGGCTTCGCGTTCGCGGCCGGTCATCGTCGATTTCTGGGCGACCTGGTGCGGACCGTGCCGCCAGCTGACCCCCGCGCTTGAAAAGGCCGTGCGCGCCGCGGGCGGCGCTGTGAAGCTGGTCAAGATCGATGTGGACAAGAATCCCGCCTATTCGGGTCAGCTGCGCGTACAGTCGATCCCGACCGTCTACGCCTTTGTCGACGGCCAGCCGGTCGACGGCTTCCAGGGCGCCGTGCCGGAAAGCCAGATCCGGGCCTTCATCGAGAAACTGACCGGCGGCGAGGGCGTCAACACCGACGTCGAACAGCTGCTGTCCCTGGGCGAGGAATCGCTGGCCCTGTCCGACTTCGGCGGCGCGGCCCAGGCCTTCGCCCACGTCCTGACCATCGAGCCCGAGAACCAGAAGGCCATCGCCGGCATGGCGCGCGTCTATCTGGCCGGGGGCGACGCCGAACAGGCGGCCCAGACAATCGCCATGGCCCCGGCCGACTCGACCGAGCCCGCCGTCGTCGGGGTGCGCGCCCAGCTGGCCCTGGCCGCCCACGCCCCGTCGGGCGAGACAGACGCGCTTCAGGCCGCGGTCGCCGCGAACCCGCACGATCATCAGGCCCGTTACGACCTGGCTCTGGCCCAGGCGGCGTCCAACGACCTGAAGGGCGCGGTCGACAGCCTGCTGGCCATCGTCGCCGCCGACCGCGAGTGGAACGAACAGGCGGCCCGCAAACAGCTGCTGACCGTGTTCGAGGCCGCCGGAGCGACCAGCGAAATCGCCCGCGACGGTCGCCGCCGCCTCTCCTCGATCCTGTTCGCATAACCCGAAAGATTTTCCGGATGGCCCAGGGCTATGTAAAGGCCGCAGACCTGCCGCAGGTCATTCCGGCGTTTCCCCTGCCGGGGGCGATCCTGCTGCCGCGCGGGCAGTTGCCGCTGAACGTCTTCGAGCCGCGCTATCTGAACATGATCGACGACGCCATGGCGGGCGACCGGGTGATCGGCCTGATCCAGCCGGCGGGCGGCCCCGCCAGCCTGCCCAGCCTGACCGCCGTCGGCTGCGCCGGGCGGATCACCAGCTTCGCCGAGACCTCGGACGGCCGCTATCTGATCACCCTTACCGGGGTGTGCCGCTTCCGGGTCACCGCCGAACTGCCCAGCCAGACGCCCTATCGCCAGATCCGCGCCGCCTTCGCTTCGTTCGAAAGCGACCTGACGGTCCCGAGCGGCGAACCTTTCGACCGCGACGCCTTCCTCGACGCGCTCAAGGCCTATCTGGAGCGCCGCCAGCTGGAGATCGACTGGGACACGGCCGAGGCCGCGCCCCAGGAGGCCCTGATCAACAGCCTGTCGATGGCCCTGCCCTTCGAGGCCGCAGAAAAGCAGGCCCTGCTGGAATCGCCGACCCTCGACGATCGCTGCCTGACCCTGACCGCCCTGATGCAGATCGACGCCGCAGAACCGGGTGACGGGGATTCGCCGACCGGGATGCAGTGAAGGCGCGACGGATCGGCAAAAGCGAGGCGGCCCTCGCTGTCAGCCGCCAGCCAGTTCTTCCTCAAGCCAGGCCGCGCGCAGATACTGCAGCGAGATCGACAGCTCGACTCGACGGCGTTCGACGCGATCCAGTCCGGCCTTGTAGCTTTCCAGATCGACAATTCCCTGCCTGACCACGGCGAGCAGGGCGGTCAGGCCGTCCACCCGCTCACCGGCCGGCAGTTGATCCCAGAGACCGGATCGCAGCCGGAACGGGTCCAGACCCAGGCCGGCCGCGCGATCCAGATCGCAGATCCAGGCGTTGAGGCGGACGACGCCTTCCGCTGTCAGGCTGAGCGTACTGCCCTTGCGCGCTGACTCCTGCGCCTTGCCCCGTACAAGACCCTGAGCCGTCAGCCGCCGGATCGCCGGATAGACGGCGCCGGAGCTGCCGCTCCATTCCAGAGACGGAGAGCCCAGAAAGGCCTTGCGCACCTTGAACGCCGTCTCCGCACCCCGGTGATGGATTTCCGACAGGATGGCGCCTTCAAGCTCGGTCAGGACAGGTTGCGGATTGTTCATTTGCCTTCGGCTCCCGAAATGGTGCTAATCGCACTATTCCCGGCGATCGGATAATCCATGTTCCTATTTGAAGCGCGTTCCGCCACGGCGGCAACATCGGCGTTCAGCCGGCGATCCTTCCTGCTGGCGGCTGCGGCAGGACCGCTTCTGGCGGCAGCCCGGCCCGCTCTGGCGGCTGCGGCACCGGCCGGAACCTGGGGTGTCGACCTTTCCAGCCTCAGCCACACGACCAATCCCGGCGACGGCTTCTTCAATCACGTGAACGCCGGCTGGCTGAAAACGACGGTCCGCCCGCCCGGATATGCGGAGTACGGCGAGATCAACGCCATGTTCCTGCGCACCGAGGCCTGGGTGAACGCGATCATCCAGGACGACGGCGCCGATCCTGCCAACCGCAAGCTCGCCGACCTCTACGCCAGCTTCCTCGACACCGCCTCCATCGAACGTCGGGGCCTGGAGCCGATCCGCGCGGACATCGACGCCATCCTTGCCATCGAGACCCATGCCGGCGTGGCGCGACGGATGGCCGATCCGGCCTCCCACGCCATCGTGGGAACCTATGTCTTCCCCGACGCCGCCAACACACGGCGCACCCTGCTCCATCTGGATCAGCAGACCCTCGGTCCCCGCATTCTCGGCCTGCCGTCCCGCGTCCATTACGAGGCCGGGACCGGCGACTATCCGGCCCTGCGCCTCGCTTACCGCGATCATGTCGCAAAGATGCTGGGGTTTGTCGGCGCAGGCGGCGAGCCCGAGGCCGACGCCGTGCTGGCGCTGGAGGTGCGTCTGGCTTCGGTGCAGTGGAACGCGGAACAGCTTCGCGATCGCCGGCTGAACTATCATCCGATGACCCGCGACGAACTGATCGCCTATGCGCCCGGCTTCGCGTGGGACGCCTTCCTCGAAGCTTGCGGCTTCCCTGAGGTGCAGACGGTGGTGCTGAACACCGATACCGCCATTCAGGCCAGCGCCGCCGTCTTCGCCGGGACCCCGGTCGCGGACTGGCGCGCCTATCTCGCCTTCCACTGGATCCAGAACCACGCCTATCTGCTGAACGCCGAGGTTCAGCAGACCAGCTTCGCCTTTTACAGCGGTCGGCTGGCCGGTCAGCAGACCCCGCGCAGCCGCGAAAGCCGGGGCGTCCAGTTCGTCAACCGCAACCTGCCGGATCTGATCGGCAAGGCCTATGTGACCCGGCATTTCTCCGCCGCCCACCGCAGCCGGATCGAGGATATGGCCAGCCTGTTGAAGCAGGCCTTCGCCACCCGTCTGGCCGGCGCAGACTGGCTCGATGCGTCGACGCGCACGATCGCGCTCGCCAAGATCGGGAAGATGGGCCTGAAACTCGGCTATCCCGACACGCTCAGGGACTATGCTGAGGTGCACATCCTGCCCGACGACCCCGTCGGCAATCTGCACCGGCTGAACGCCGCAAAGGCCGCACAGGATCGTCTTCAACTGACCGATCCCGACCGCCCCTGGCCCTGGCATCTCGCGCCACAGGCCGTCGATGGAAGCTACAGTCCCCAGTTCAACGCCGTCACCTTTCCGGCCGGAATACTGCAGGCGCCCGCCTTCAGCCTCACCGCGGATCCGGCGGTCAATTTCGGGGCCATCGGCGCGGTGCTCGGCCACGAGATGGGCCACGGCTTCGATGACCAGGGGTCGCGCTTCGATGACGAGGGCAATCTGCGTGACTGGTGGTCGCCCGCCAGTCGGGCCGCGTTCGATCAGCGCGCCGAAAGGCTGGTGGCGCAGTACGACGCCGTCGAACCCCTGCCGGGCGTGCATCTGGACGGGCGCCGATCACTGGGTGAAAATCTGGCCGATCTGGTCGGCGTCACCCTGGCTCTGGACGCCCTGCGGCTCCATGCGGCACGGACGGGGATGGACATGAACGCTCGCCTCGACGGCTATACCGCCGAACAGCGCTTCTTCCTCGGCTGGGCGCAGTTCTGGCGGACGCAGATCACCGATGACGCCCTGCGGCGACAGGCGCAAAGCGAGTACCACTCGCCCGCCCGCTACCGGGTGGATGGCGTCGTACGCAATCTGGACGCCTGGTACACGGCCTTCGACGTCGGCCCCGGGCGAAGCCTCTACCTGCCCCCCGACCAGCGGGTGCGGATCTGGTAGACGCGCTGAAGGCGCTTGACCTCTGGTGACGCCGCGATGCGGACCCCCTAGATAAGGACACCCGCCCAACCCCCGACCGAGCCCGCCCATGTCCGACGCCTTCAATACCCCGACCTCGGTCGATCCGCGCCTGCTGGAGGTGCTGGTCTGCCCGATCACGCGCGGGGCCCTGACCTATGATCGCGAGGCCAATGAGCTGGTGTCGAAGGGGGCGAAGCTGGCGTTTCCGATCCGCGACGGGGTGCCGATCATGCTGGCCGAGGAAGCCCGGCAGCTCGACTAAAGCCCGAGCCGTCGGGCGCGGGCCGCGATTTCCAGCAGCAGGCGTTCGGCGATCAGACCTTCGGGCATTCCGGTCGTCTTGGTCGCGACATCGGCGACATTGACGCTGTCCTGGACCAGATCCAGCTCCTCGAGCCGCCACGAGCGGGCCTGACGCAGCATCTCGGCCTCCTGTTTCCAGAAGACGCCGGCGGCCTTTGCGGCCTCCTTGGCGCCGGCCCCGGCGCCCTGAAGCACATTGATCCGGCGCAGCTTGCCCAGATGGATCGAGGCCTGGCGCACGGCCATGACGGCGCTCTCGCCCTCGGCCAGGGCGCGGCGAAGGCCGGCCTGCGACGGGGCGGGCCGGCCGCCGAACGCCTGCAACGCCGCATCCTGAAGCGACGCGTCGGGCTCGACCCCGAGATGAGCCTCCAGCTCCTCGACGTCGATCGTCCGGCCCGACCCGGGGCCTATGTATAGAGCGAGGCGTTCGATCTCCTGCCGCATCAGGCCGCGTTCGCGCGGCAACCGGCCGACGAACCGGTCCAGCGCATCGGAGGTCAGCCCCACCTTGTCGGCGGCGAGCGCCTCGCGCGTCATCCGGGCGACGTCGCCGGTCTCGTCCTCGTAGCAGGCGATGCCTGCGGCGCCCTTGCCGGTTTCGGCGGCCTTGCGCAGGGCGGAGTCGCGGCCCAGCGCCCCGGCCTCGATGACCAGCATGGCGTCGGGATTATAGCCGCCGTCGGCGTGGGTCTTGACCGCCGCCGCCAGCATCCTGTCGACCGAGACCTTCTCGCCCCCCAGCCGGACGCGGATCAGGCGGCGGCCGCCGATCATGCTGAGGGCGGTCAGAGCCTCCTCCAGACGCGCCTCGTCGCCGTCGATGTCGCTGTCGGTCAGGACGGTGACGTTGAAGGGATCGTTCAGGTCGGGCGTGATCGCCTTGCACAGGACCGTGGCCCGTTCGGCGACGCCCGATCGGTCCTTGCCATGGATGACCACCGCGCGGACGCCCGGCTCGGGTCGGGCCAGGAAGCGATCGATGTCCGGGCGTTTGGCGAGGATCATCCAGGCTTACCGGTCCGACAGGGCCCGCAGGATGTCGATGCGGATCAGCCGGGCCAGTTCAGCGGCCGCCCGGTCCTCGCCGTCCTGCTGGGCGGCGATGGCGGCATAGGGCTGATCGGCGGCGGCGTAGGTGGAGGTCGAGGTTTCGGACCCGATCAGGGGCGTACCGCCCGCCGTCGGCGTCAGGGTCCAGGCGACGCGGACCGTCAGTTCATAGCGGGTCGCGCTGTCGTCGATCCGGCGACCGAGGGGACGACGCGCCTGTTGGGTCACCGTGGTCAGACGATAGAGGGGCGGCTCGGCGCCGCGATTCCAGGCCAGGGCGTCTTCGAGCTGTTCGCGCAGGCGATAGCCCAGACGGTTGTCCTCGGCCGTGACCGCGATCCGGTTGATCACCGGCGATCCCCCCGTCGCGTACATGGGGGTAAAGCCGCACCCGGACAGGGCGAGGCCGGCCAGGACGGTGAGGCAGACGGGAAGCGTCCGCATCAGCCGACCACCAGATTGACGATGCGATCCTGAACCACGATCACCTTCTTCACAGCGACGCCATTGGCCGAGAGATAGGCCTGAACGGCGGGATTGGCGAGGGCGGCGGCCTCGACGTCGGTGCTGGCGGCGCCGCGGGGGGCCGTGATCTCGCTGCGGCGCTTGCCCGAGATCTGGATCGGCAGCACCACCTCGTCGTCGGCGGCCAGGGCCGGGTCATAGACGGGCCAGGGCGCGTCCAGAACCATTCCCTCTTCACCCAGCCGCGACCAGCCTTCTTCCGCGACGTGCGGCGTGAAGGGCGCGATCAGCCGGGCGAGGGCCGACAGGGCCTGACGTTTCGCCTCGCCGCCCGCGCCCTTCGCATCCCGCACCGTGGCGAGGAAGGCGTAGAGCTTGGCGATGGCCGAGTTGAAGCGGAAACCCTCGACACCCTCGGACACGGCCTTGATGGCCTTGTGGGTCTCGCGGACCAGGGCGGCGTTGGCGGCGGCGTCGCCGGCAGCCGCAGCGTCATAGCCGTCGAACTCGGCCCAGACGCGCTGGACGAAGCGGCTGGCGCCCTCGACGCCTCCGGGGGTCCACTGCACGTCGCGCTCGGGCGGGCTGTCCGACAGGACGAACAGACGACCGGCGTCGACGCCGTGCGATTCCAGAATCTCGGCCGGGGCGACGACGTTCTTCTTCGATTTCGACATCTTCTCGATGTCGCCGATGATCAGGGTCTCGCCGGTCGAGCGCTGCCGCGCCGAACGGACTCCGGCATCGTTGGTCAGGTCGACGTCGGTGGGCTCGACCCAGGCGCCGTCGGGGCGGCGGTAGGTCTCGTGGACCACCATCCCTTGCGTGAACAGGCCCGCGAACGGCTCGCGCACCGACAGCATCCCGGCGTCGGCCAGGGCGCGGGTCACGAACCGGGCGTAGAGCAGATGCAGGACCGCATGCTCGACCCCGCCGATATACTGGTCCACGGCCAGCCAGTGGTCGGCGGCGGCCTTGTCGATCGGGGCGTCCGCGGTCGGATCGGTGAAGCGGGCGAAATACCAGCTGGAGTCCACGAAGGTGTCCAGGGTGTCGGTCTCGCGCGTCGCATCCTCGTTGCAGGACGGGCATTTGACGTGCTTCCACGTCGGGTGGCGGTCCAGCGGATTGCCGGGCACGTCGAAGGTTACGTCGTCGGGCAGGACCACCGGCAGCTGGTCGGCCGGAACCGGCTGGACCCCGCAGGACGGGCAATGGATGACCGGGATCGGGCAGCCCCAGTAGCGTTGGCGGCTGACGCCCCAGTCGCGCAGGCGATAGATGGTCGCGCCCTTGCCGGCGCCCGCGTCCTCGATGCGCTGGATGGCGGCCGCCTTGGCGTCCTCGATCGACAGGCCGTCGAGGAAACCGGAGTTATAAATGTGGCCCGGGCCGACATAGGCCTCGGTTCCGATCTCGGCCTCGCCGCCGTCGGGCCTGACCACCGGGATGACCGGCAGGTCGTATTTGCGCGCGAAATCGAGGTCGCGCTGGTCGTGGGCCGGGCAGCCGAAGATGGCGCCCGTGCCGTATTCCGACAGGATGAAGTTGGCGATCCAGACGCTGACCTCGCGGCCGTCGAACGGATGCACGACCTTCAGGCCCGTGTTCCAGCCGATCTTCTCGGCCTGTTCGATATCGGCCTGCGAGGTGCCGCCCGCGCGGCATTTCGCGGTGAACGCCGCGACCGCCGGGTCCGCCTCGGCCATGGCCTTTGCGATCGGATGGTCGGGCGCGATCCCCATGAAGCTGGCGCCGAACAGGGTGTCGGGACGGGTGGTGTAGATTTCCAGACCGTCGGGCGACGCGGCCGGAGCCTCGCTCGCCCACGCCCAGGTCATCTGCAGGCCCTTTGACCGGCCGATCCAGTTTTCCTGCATCAGCCGGACCTTGTCGGGCCAGCGGTCCAGGGTCTTGAGGCCCTCGATCAGGTCGTCGGCATAATCGGTGATACGCAGGAACCACTGGTTCAGCTTGCGCTTCTCGACCACCGCGCCCGAACGCCAGCCGCGCCCGTCGATGACCTGCTCATTGGCCAGGACGGTGTTGTCGACCGGGTCCCAGTTGACCACCCCGTCCTTGCGGTAGACCAGACCCCGCCGGAACAGCTCCAGGAACCAGGCCTGCTGCTTGCCGTAGTATTCCGGGTCGCAGGTGGCGAACTCGCGCGACCAGTCCAGCGACAGGCCCAGCAGCTTCAGCTGCTCGCGCATCGTGGCGATGTTCGAATAGGTCCAGCCCTTGGGGTGGATGCCGCGCTCCATGGCGGCGTTCTCGGCCGGCATGCCGAAGGCGTCCCAGCCCATCGGGTGCAGGACGTCAAACCCTTGCGCCCGCTTGTGACGCGCGACCACGTCGCCCATCACATAGTTGCGGGCGTGGCCCATGTGGATATTGCCCGACGGATACGGGAACATCTCGAGCACATAGTATTTGGGCCGCCCGGTATCCTTGGTGACGAAGGCGTTCGCGTCCGACCAGCGCTGCTGCTGGCGGGGTTCGGCGGTTTTCGGTTCGTAACGGGCCACGGGTATCCTGAGAAACGACGAGAGGCCGTCGCCCCTCGCGCCCAGTTAGCCCGAAGGGCGGCGACGCCCAAGGAAATTAGCGACGCCCCTCGCGCCAAAAGGCACGAAGGGCGGACGCATACAAAGCGCTCAAGCCGCGAGCCGGGCCTGGCGCCCAAAGAGAGAAGCGCTGATCGCTTGCGCGATCAGCCCATCAGTTCGCGTTGGCGAGATTGAGCTGGCGCGCCTTGGTCAGGATCGCGTTTTCCAGATCGGTCTCGGTCTGGGCGGCGACGGGCGCCGCAGTCCAGCCGCCCGAGGCGTCCTTGACTTCCTTGGTCACGGTCACGTTCAGCGCATCGGCGCGCAGACGGGTGTCGAGGATGAAGACCGTGGCCTTGAATCGCTCGTTCGGCGTCTGAGGGTTGATGTACCAGTCGTAGTTCACGACGCCGCCCCACGGATCGGCGGTCAGCAGCGGCATGAAGCTGAGGGTGTCGAGCGTCGCGCGCCACAGATAGGCGTTCACGCCGATGCCCGTCTGGACATTGGTCTTGGCCGGCTTGGAGCCGCCCGTGAAAGGCACCTTGACGCCGCCGCAGGCGGACAGCAGCAGGCCGGACGCGATGGCGGCGATCGCAACGCCCCTGACCAGGGTTTGGGCCATCGCTTTATTCGGGGCCATCGAGGAATTCTCCGTTCAGATTGGACGTCGACCCACGGGCGAGCACATGTCGCGCGGGCGCGACAGCTCTGAGCCCCTGTTCAAGGGGTCGAGGGCCGCTGCGACGCTCTATAACACGTCCAAAAGGGGCGATGACAAGGCGAAGACGACGGCGATCTTTGCAGTGCCGAAAGGCAAGGCTTTGCGCGGACCCGTTTCCCGGCCCGGCCCGTCGCGAAACATCCGTGCGGGTTTCCGCCCCAATCCCGTGACGCTTGCGCCACAGGCCGCTGCCAGAGTCTGCGGAACCCGGTCGAGGCGACCACGTTGCGTTGACCGGGCGGACCCACGATGTCTAATCGTCGGGTTCACGGCGAAAACGCCGGTTCAGGGTTTGATGGTCCGGGTCAGCCGGGTCTGAAGGGTTGGAAATGCGGTTCGGCGCGATCTTCGCAGGACTCTTGAGTGCGGCGGCCCTGATGGGACTGGCCGATACGGCGGCGGCCCAATCGGCCGCTTCGCGCAGCCGCGTTCCTGCCGTCTCCCTCGCCGAAGCCCAGGCCGCCCAGCGGGATGCGCAGACCGCGCAACGCCGTGGCCTGCGCTGGTACGACACCGGCCGTTGGGGCCTGAACTTCAATATGAACCAGCCCGTCGGTCGCGACACCCAGTGGGGCGACGTCGAAGCCGGCGCCTATTACAGCGTCACCCCGCGCCTGAGCGTGGGCGCCGCCGCCAGCGTGGCCCGGCCGGAACAGGACCCGGCGCGCGCGCCGGAGTCGGACAGCCACTCGCAGCCGCGCATCCGGCTGGAATCCATCTTCAAGTTCTGAACTCAGGACGGAAAAGCGGCCTGTACCGCGTCCACCCCGGCGATTCCGCACGCCCCTGAGTCCTTCAGGGCGCCGACCGTCGCCGCAGTGATCCCGCCCAGGGCATAGACCGGCCGCCGCGCCGCCATCGCCTTTAGTGTCTCGGCCCCCAGGGCCGGCTTGATCGCCGAGGCCCCGCCCGCGGGGAAGATCGGCGACAGCACGACCGCATCGAGACCCTCGGGCAAGGCGTCGTCCGTCGAATGCGCCGCCCCGGTCAGCAGCCAGTCCGGCCGCTGCCTCCGCAAGGCCGCCGTATGCTCCAGCGCCCGCTGCGGCAGATGGACGCCGTCAGCCTCGACCGCCTCGGCCAGATCGGCGTCCAGGCCGATCAGCAGAACCAGCCCCCGTTCGATCACGATGGCCTTCAGCCGCCGGGCCACGGCCTCCGCATCGACCGCGCCGAAATGGCGATAGACCACGCCCGCGCCCGCCGGCAGCCGGTTGGCCGTCCGCCACGGCTCGGGCGTCCGGACCGGATCGGTGAAGAAGAGCAGGGGCGGAAAGGCGCGTCCCGCGACCAGGGGCGCGCTGACACGCGCCGCCTCACGGGCTAGACCCGTCGCCGCGTCCCACAGGATGCGCGCCTCTTTCGACAGGGTTCCGTCCATGCCATCGTCATCCCCCGCTTTGGACCCCGCGTCCACCGCCGGCGACCGGATCGCCGCCATCCGCGCCCGCATCGCCGCCGCCGCCCGCTCCGTCGGCCGCGACCCGGCCACGGTGACCCTGACCGCCGTGTCCAAGACCCAGCCGCCCGAGGCCATCGATGCGATCCTCGCGACCGGCCAGCGCGTCTTCGGCGAGAACCGGGTGCAGGAGGCGCAGGGACGCTGGATCGAACGCCGCGCCGCGCTGCCTGACCTGCAGCTTCGCCTCATCGGTCCTTTGCAGTCGAACAAGGCCGGGGACGCCGTCGCCCTGTTCGACGTCATCGAGACCCTGGATCGCGAGAAACTGGCCCGCGCGATCGCCGACGCGGTCCAGTCCGCCGGTCGTGCGCCGGGGCTGCTCGTTCAGATCAACACCGGGGCCGAGCCGCAGAAGGCCGGGGTCCTGCCGAAAGAGGCCGACGCCTTCATCGCCCTGGCGCGCGCGACCTATGGGCTCCCGGTCGAGGGACTGATGGCCATTCCACCCGCCGACGCGGCGCCCGGCCTGCATTTCGCCCTGCTGGGAAAAATCGCCGAACGCAACGGGCTGGACGTCTTGTCGATGGGCATGAGCGGCGACTTCGAGACGGCGATTCGGTTCGGCGCCACCCATGTCCGGGTCGGAACGGCGCTTTTCGGGGAACGAAACCCGTCCGAGGCCCCCTCTATCGTCTGAATCGACTTCATTTTCCGGCGCGCCCTTGGCGATTCACCCAAGCCTCGCCATTGTTATCGACATGCCCACGCCCAAAACGCTGCTGATCATCGACGACGACGACGACCTGCGCGAGGCCCTCGCCGAGCAGCTGGCGCTCCATGAAGAGTTCCGCACGGTTCAGGCCGCGACCGCCACCGACGGCATCCGGCTCGGTCGCGAACTCCGCGCCGACCTGATCCTGCTGGACGTCGACCTGCCCGACATGGACGGGCGCGAGGCCTGCCGCCTGTTGCGCAAGGACGGGGTCGCGACCCCGGTCATCATGCTGACAGCCCAGGATTCCGACGCGGACACCGTGCTGGGCCTCGACTCGGGCGCCAATGACTATGTCACCAAGCCCTTCCGCTTCGCCGTGCTGCTGGCCCGCATCCGCGCCCATCTGCGCAGCCACGAACAGTCGGAAGACGCCGTCTTCGCCATCGGCCCCTATTCCTTCCGCCCCGCCGGCAAGATGCTGGTCGACGACAAGGGCAAGAAGATCCGGCTGACGGAAAAAGAGACCAATATCCTGAAGTACCTTTATCGCGCCGGAGCCAAGCCGGTGTCGCGCGAGGAGCTGCTGACCGAGGTCTGGGGATACAACGCCGGGGTTACGACCCATACGCTGGAAACCCACATCTACCGCCTGCGCCAGAAGATCGAGCCCGAGCCCGGCGCGGCCCGTCTGCTGCTGACCGACGCAGGCGGGTACCGGCTGCAACCTTGAAGGCTCTGCTCGGCATCGTCCTCGCTTTCGGGCTGTTGGCGACCTCGGCCCGGGCCCAAACCGGCGTCGAAGAGCTGCATATCGATCCGCCGGTCAATGCGCTGAACGCCGCGCTCATTACGGCGACAGAGGCCGGCAACCCCGCCGAATTCCAGCGGCTATTGCTCACCGAAAAGGTCTATGCGCCGGTTTCGGAAGGGACATACCGCTCATTGACAGCAGCTCGGCAGGCCCGTGACGCCCGCAGTCAAACCCAAGTCGTATTCCCAACGTTCCGGATCAACGGCAGCCCCGAGATGGTGCTGTTCTTCACCAGCGCGGAGGACCTGAAGGCCGCGATCGGAGAAAGATACTGGATCAGTATTCCCGGCCGCCAGGCTCTTTCCCTGCTGCCGCCGTCTGCGCCTGCCGCCGTCATGGACGGGCAGGGCCATCAGGCGAGATTCACCCCCGATGAAATCCGGACCCTTCTTGGACTCCCGGTTGCGGCTCCGCCCTCCGGATCGTGAAGATCGGCAGGAAGACGTGGACCAGCGGGCCGATGCTGATCGCATAGAGGACCGTGCCGAGCCCGACCGAACCGCCCAGCAACCAGCCGACCGCGACCACCGCGACCTCGATCGCCGTGCGGACCCACTTCACCGGCCAGCCGGTGCGACGCACGATGCCGGTCATCAGCCCGTCGCGGGGCCCCGGCCCGAGACCGGCGCCGATATAGGCCCCGCTCGCCACGCCGTTCAGCACGATGCCCGACAGCAGCAGGCCGCCGCGCACAACGAGCGGCAGATCGACCGGAATCCAGTGCAGGCCGACATTGGCGATCGTGCCGATGACCAGCACATTGGCCACGGTGCCGAAGCCCGGCATCTGCCTGAGCGGAATCCACAGCAGCAGCACCACAAGACCGATCAGGTTGACCACCAGACCGAAACTGATCCCGGCCGGACCGGCGAACCGCTCGAAGACGCCCTGGTTCAGAACGTCCCACGGATCGAGCCCGAGGTCGGCGCGGACGATCAGGGCGATCGACAGGCCGTACAGCGTGAGGCCGGCGAAGAGCTGGATGAGGCGACGGGTCATGGCGTTGATTTGCGTTGTACTGGCTATGAAAGAAATAGCCAGTTGTGGCAGTCTGGCCTCATGAACCCGCGCGCCATTCGACCTGTTTCACTCCTCCGACACCTCGGCGCCTGGCGTACCCCCGGGGCGGGCGCGGCCTGGCGGCAGCTGGCAGGCGCGTTGCGGCTGCTGATCCTCGACGGCCGTCTGCCGCTGGAGGCGCGGCTGCCGGGCGAGCGGGAGCTGGCGCAGGCGCTGGGCCTCAGCCGGACCACGATCTCGTCCGCCTACGGGCTGCTGCGCGAGGAGGGGTTCCTGACCGGCGGACAGGGCGAAGCCGCGCGGACCACCCTGCCCTCCGGCAGAAAAACAGGGCTACGGGCGCCGCTTGAGGCCCGCCACGAGGCGACGGCGGGCGTCATCGACCTGACGTCGGCCACCTCGCCTGCCGACGCCAACGTCCACGCCGCCTATGTCCGGGCGCTCGAACGGCTGCCGACCCAGCTGCCGGGACACGGGTACGAGACCGCCGGTCTGGACGCCCTGCGCGAGGCTGTCGCGGCGCACTACGGGCGGCGCGGCGTGCCGACCTCGCCGGGCCAGATCCTGATCACCCACGGCGCCCACAACGGTCTGGTCCATCTGCTGCGGCTGATGGTGCGGCCCGGCGCGCCGGTCGTCATCGACCACCCGACCTATCCGCAGGCCATCGACGCCATCCTGGCCGCAGGCGGCCGTCCCCTGCCGGTCGCCCTGCCCGAGGACGAAGCGGCGGGCTGGGACATCGAAGGCCTGGTCTCGGCCTGCCGGGGCAGTGGGGCGGCGATGGCCTATCTGGTCGCCGACCACAACAACCCGACCGGGCGGATGATGCGGGCGCCCGAGCGGACCCGGCTGCTGGCGGCGTTGAAGGGCGCATCGACCCTGCTGGTTCTGGACGAGACCCTGGTCGAACTGACCCTCAGCGGCGATCCGGCGATCAGCGCCTCCAGCATCGACGCGCCGCGTATCGTGCGGCTGGGGTCGATGTCCAAGAGCGTCTGGGGGGGATTGCGCATCGGCTGGATCCGCGCCGACCGGGCCATCATCCAGCGCCTGGTCCAGAGCCGGGCCAGCCTCGACCTGGGGGTTCCGATCCTGGAGCAGCTGGCTGCGGTCGAGCTTCTGAATGACGGCGGCGCGGCCCTGTCGAGGAGACGCCCCCTGCTGAGGACGCGGCGGGATCATCTGCTGTCGCGACTGGCCGAGCGGCTGCCGGACTGGACCTGCCCGCGGCCCGCCGGAGGCCTGTCGGTCTGGGCGCATCTGCCGGCGCCGATCAGTTCGGCCCTGACGGTGCAGGCGGCGGCGGAAGGCCTGCGGCTGGCGTCGGGAACGCGCTTCGGCGTCGACGGGGCGTTCGAGCGTCGCCTGCGCCTGCCCTACACCCTGCCCGAGGCCGAGATGGATATCGCTGTGGAGAGACTGGCGAAGGCCTACGCCAAGCTGGGGCGCCAGACGCCGGCGGCGCGCAAACTTGCCGATATCGAACCCGTCTATTGAGCCCTAAACGTCCAGATCGACGGTGATGGGGCAGTGGTCGGACGGCTGCTCCCATTCGCGGACCGTATCGTGGATCCTCGCGCTGCCGGGGATGACCTTCGGAGTCAGGCCGGGCGAGGTCCACAGGTGGTCGAGGCGAAGACCCCGGTTGGACTGGCGGAAATCCTTTGCGCGGTAGCTCCACCAGCTGGCCAGTTTCTGCGGCTCGGGGAAGGCGTCGCGGACCACGTCGTTGAAGCCGCCCGCCGCCTGCAGCCGGTTCAGGGTCTCGACCTCGCCCGGCGTATGGCTGACCACCTTCGACATATAGCGATGGTTCCAGACGTCGAACGCGCTGGGCGCGATGTTGAAATCCCCGGCCAGCAGCAGGGGCTTCGACGGGTCACGCGACGCCATCTCGGCGGTCAGCCGCGCGTAGTAGTCCATCTTGTGATCGAATTTCTCGTTCAGTTCCCGATCCGGCAGGTCCCCGCCGGCCGGGATGTAGAAATTCTGGATCTCGACGCCCTCGACCACCGCCGAGACGACGCGCGCGTGCCTGTTGCGGCAGATGTCCAGCAACGGAGCATCCGTGATCGGGCGGCGGCTGGCGATCGCGACGCCGTGCCATCCCTTCTGACCCGCGATGCGCAGGTGCGGCATCCCCATCTCCGCGAAGGCGTTTCGGGGGAACTGATCCTCCAGGCATTTGATCTCCTGCAGACACAGGACGTCGGTTCCGCTTTCGGCGACGAACCGCGCGACCTGCGCGATACGGAGGCGGACGGAGTTGATGTTCCAGGTGGCGATACGCAGGGTCATGCGGCGCTTCTAGCGGGCGACGACGCACACTCAAGCCAAACCCCCAGGAAAAAACGCCCGGCGGAGACCGCCGGGCGCTGAAGTTTTTCTCTCTCACACGCCGCTATCGGGAGGGGATGACGTCCGACGCGGAAGAGCGACCGCCGTCGCTCTGTGCTCAAAGTGTCACGCCCCGGAAAAAAGGTCAAACACTAAACTATGAAGCTTTGCCGTTGCGGCGGAACCACGATCTCCGAATCATCCGCCTACCCTCGCAACCGTCATGCTTCGCGCATCAGTTGCGGCCCGGGCGGCGCGTGGGGTCGCGCAGCTGGAACAGGCTGGCGGCCAGCCCCGAGGCGGGCTGAAGGGTGGTCAGCTGGGTGCGGGTACGGGCGCCCTGCGGATCCGTGATGGTCCACTCCTGCAGGCGCAGCGGGCTGCCGGCGAAGGCCAGGATGACCGATCCCTCGTTGGGCCGCGAACCATCGCGGGCGGTGATGGCGAAGGCGCCGGTCTGCATCCGGGTCACCCGGTCGATGCGAACGCCCTGATCCAGACGGACGTTGCGGGCAAGGAAGGTCGAAAGGGGCGTGGCGCCCAGGGGCACCTGGCGGAAGACCTCCAGCCGCGGATCGTAGCGCTTCACGTTGTAACCGTCCGATACGACCAGCAGGCCCGCCGGGTCCGTGTATTCGAACCGCATCTTGCCCGGACGCTGAAGATAGAAGCGGCCGCGACGCTGCTGTCCGCCGGGTCCGGTCTCCACGAAGGTCCCCTGGGCCGAGGTCAGCCCCTGCAGATAGGACTGGGCGGTCTGGAGGGTGGCGCGGTCCTCGGGCGACAGGTTCGACTGGGCGGAGGCCGGCAAGGCGGCCAGCCCCGCGAGGGCGGCGGTTCCGAAAGCGAAGGCGCGGCGCGAAAAGAGGGGGCGTGAAACGGTCATGGGCGGGTCTTCCTCCCGTTCGGGATGGGTTTTCGATTGAGGCCAGTCTGATCGGGGCCACGGGCGTCGATATGACCCAAGCCTGACCATATTCCGGCGGCGCGATGAAGCCCCGTTCATCACGGGGCCTGTCGATGCGGTCAGACAACGCCGGGCGACCGGAAGCGTTGCCGGTTCGAGGCCGAACCGCGATGGTGGGGCCATGAGCGCCGATCCCGATCTTCTCGCCACCTGGACCAGAGGCTGGGCCCTGACCCGGGGCGTGTCGCCGCCTGTTCGGGACGATGGCGGCTGGCGGATCGAGGTCGGGGCCGAGGACCAGCGCAGGCGCTACGTCTTCGCCGGGGCGGCCGAGGCTGTGGCCCGGCGCGCGGAGGCGGTCCGCGAACCGTACGTCTTCCTGAAGGTCTGCGCCGACGCAGCGTCCGTACGGCCCCTGCTGCCCGGGCGCTGGACCCTTCGGCCGGCAGGCTTCCTGATGACGCTGGAAGGGACGATGACGGACGGACCCGCGCCGGCTGACGGCTATCGCGTCGAGATCGGACCCGACATCGCGCCGGGCGGTCCCGTGATCTTCTGCATCGTTCGGGACGCAACGGGCGCCGAAGCCGGGCGAGGACGGGCCGTGATCGTGGACGACCAGGTGATCTATGACCGGATCGCGGTCGAGCCCGGCCACCGGCGGCGCGGGCTGGGCGGCCGGATCATGCGGGCGCTGGAACAGGCGGCGGGATCCATCGGCAAAGGCGTTCTGGTCGCCACAGAGGATGGTCAGGCGCTTTACCGCACCCTCGGATGGAGGCTGCACTCGCCCTATACGACCGCCGTCATACCGGCTTGACGTCAGCCCCGGGTCGCGTTGTGCGGGCCGGGCTGGCGAGGATTGCGACCGAAGGCCTGGTCGCACAGGGCGCGGCCCCACTGTTCGGACACCATCATCTGGCGATCGCCCAGCACCCCGGCGACGCGTCCGCCGGCCGGGCTACCGACGACGATGGGATAACGGCCGACCACCCGATCTCCGTGACCCGGATCGATCAGTTCAGCGGTCGCGGCCAGGCTGTTCATGCCGTCGCCGGTGACCAGGGCGCCGAGCCGGCTGGCCCGGTGAACCTCGTCGACATGGACGCGAAGGGTCAGGGGATAGGTGCCGTAGGCGCAGGTCTCGAGCTCCTCCTGCACCTCATGCGTGAACGTGTCGGCGAAATCGTCCTCGACGTTCAACCAGCCGGTTGAAAGGGTGATGGTGCTGATCGTCGCCGTCTCCATCAGGCCGGGCATCAGGGGCATGGGCGCGCGACCCGCGATGACAGGGGCGCAGGCGGAAACACTGGCGACGAGCGTCGTGAGCGCGATTATGGCGACGGTTAAGCGCGCGGCGGACGTGTATGCGATGTGAGGCGTCATTGTTTTCGTTCATCCCTGCCGGCTCAGGGCCCGGCTTGGGCGGACATTTAGGGAAACGCCGTTCGCTGTGTAGTTAAAACACCGTAACCTTCACTGAAGGGGAGTCCCCATGACCGACCAGCCCGCCGATCGATCTTTGGGACGAGCGCGATGAACCGCTCGCCGCATATCCTGAACGTCTCGTCGAACCTGCTCGGCATCACCCTGCTGATCATCGCCGGTCTGCATCTGACCGACCGGGCTGCCCAGTCGTTCGCGGACGAGATCGCCTGGATCGGCGCGGTCTGTTTCCTGACCGCCTGCTTCCTGTCCTATCTGTCGCTGGGCGGCGGCCGAAGAGGCGAGCGGCTGGAAGTCTGGGCCGACCGGATCTTCCTTCTGGGCATGACCGGCCTGTTCTGCGCGATCGTCGTTCTCGCCCTGCCGGGCTCCGTCATGCGCTGATCAGTCGGCCTTGAACGCCTGCTCGCAGAGTTCGGAGCCAAAGGCGTCGGACAACTGCTCCTCGCTCTCGGCCATCTGGAAGACGCCCAGCCGGCTGCCCACTATGGTGCGGCCGATCTCGTATTCCGCGACCACCCGACCGTTTGCGGGATCGACCAGCCGGGCGCGGCC
>Ga0209023_10002583_pt1 | contig 22419 bp, 19 predicted proteins | sample LakOneMetagenome_FD_187468 | JGI IMG/M metagenome (GOLD analysis project Ga0209023, IMG submission 187468) | Freshwater and sediment microbial communities from Lake Erie, Canada (SPAdes) (version 2) | ecosystem: Environmental > Aquatic > Freshwater > Lentic | place: Lake Erie, Canada...
CGGATCGCCAAGGACGAGATCGGCTACCCGGTCGCGATCAAGGCGGTCTCCGGCGGCGGCGGCAAGGGCTTCCGCGTGGCGCTGAGCGAGGACGAGCTGCAGGACGCCTACGAGGGCTCCTCGCGCGAAGGTGAGAAGTTCTTCTCCGACGGCCGCGTCTACCTCGAGCGCTACCTGCCGAACCCGCGCCACGTCGAGATCCAGATCATCGCCGACACCCACGGCAACTGCGTGCACCTCGGTGAGCGCGACTGCTCGATCCAGCGGCGACACCAGAAGCTGATCGAGGAGTCCCCCGCGCCGGAATGGGTCGTCGACCCGGAGATGCGTGAGCGGATCGGCCAGATCGGCATCAACGCCGCGAAGGCGGTCGATTACGTCGGCGCCGGCACGATCGAGGGCATGCTGCAGGACAAGGAGTACTTCTTCCTCGAGATGAACACGCGCGTGCAGGTCGAGCACTGCGTGACCGAGATGACGACGGGCGTGGACATCGTGCGCGAGGGCATCCTCGCCGCCGCGGGGCTCGAGCTGACGATCAAGCAGGAGGACATGGTGATGCGCGGCCATGCGATCGAGTGCCGGATCAATGCCGAGGACGCGTCGAAGAACTTCGCGCCGGCGCCGGGCCAAATCGGCAACTACAAGGAGCCGAGCGGCCCGGGCGTGCGTGTTGACTCCGGCGTTGGCCCGGGCGGCGTCGTCTCGCCGATGTACGACCCGATGGTCGCCAAGCTGATCGTCTGGGACAAGGACCGCGAGACGGCTACGCGGCGGATGTTGCGCGCGCTGGGGGAATATGAGATCGAGGGTTTGAAGACGCTGATCCCGTTCCACCAGAAGATCATGGCGACCGACGAATGGGCCAAGGGCTCGACCTGCCGTGAGCTGCTGGAGGACAAGGCGTGGCTGAAGACGCTGGCGTTCCCGAAGCCCGGCGCTGACACTGCGCCACTAAGCGAGGGTGCCGCCGAGCGCGTGGCACAGGACTACACGGTCGAGGTCTCCGGTCGCCGCTTTGACGTCAAGGTGATCGGCGAGCCGCCGGTCGGCGGCGTGGTTGCCGCCGGCAACGGTGGCACGAAGAAGGCCAGCAAGCGCGGCGAGCGCAAGTCCGGTGGTGGCGGCGGCGCCGACCAGCTCGATTCCCCCCTCCAGGGCAACATGTGGAAGGTCAAGGTCAAGGAGGGCGACACCGTCAAGGAGGGTGATCTCATCTGCATCATCGAGGCGATGAAGATGGAGAACGAGATCACCGCCCACAAGGACGGCGTGATCAAGGCGCTGCCGATCACCGAGGGCGCGGCGATCAACGCCGGCGACCCGATAGCGACGATCGTCGCGGCTGCCGCGGAGTAGCGATGAGCGCCCACGTCTGGCGCGCAACGCATCGTGACGCCGAGGACGTGGCGCGCCTCCTGGTCGCCTTCCGCGACCACTACAACCGCGACTGGCCACCCGACACCGCGTTCCTTGCGGGCGTGGAGCGGCTCCTGGACGACAAGGACACGGACTTCCTGCTGGCATCCGCGGCCGAGGGCGAGCCACCGGCCGGGGTCGCCCAGCTGCGCTTCCGCTGGGGCATCTGGCGTGACGGCGGCGACTGCCTGGTCGAGGACGTGTTCGTCAAGGACGCCGCGCGCGGCGCCGGACTCGGCCGTGCGCTGCTGGAGGCGGCGACCGAACGGGCGCGGGAACGCGGCTGTCGCCGCATGGAGCTCGACGCCAGCGAGGACAACGAGGCTGCGCTGGCGCTCTACCACGCGTTCGGCTTCAAAGAGCGTCAACGGCCGGACGGACCGCGGGACCTGTACCTCCGCTGCCACCTCGACTGAATCGTCCGCCGCGGGGACAGTTTGCCTCGCTCTCCGAGGCGAAGTGACCAGGATCTGGGCAATGTCAGAGGCGGATTCGCTCGAGGATCCGGTCGTCGTCGTCGTCATCGGCGACAGCCAGCTCGCGGCACCGGTAGCGCTGGGCCTTGCCGCTCGGAGTCTTCGGGAGCATCCCGCGGGCGACGAAGATGCACTCGCGCACACGCACGCCGGCGCGTGCCAGGGTGATCTCCGAGATCGTTCGTGCGAGCCCGAGCGTGTTCTCGAAGCCGGGGTCGGTCTCGAGCAGACAGGCGATGCGATCGCGGTCGCCCGGCATGTCGACGAGCGCGACGCCGCCCGGCCGGACCCCCGGCTGGAGCATGATCACGGCCTCGAGCTCACCGGCATGGACGTTGCGCCCCGCGACGACGAACATGTCGTCACGGCGGCCGAGGACGTAGAGCTGCTCGCCGTCCAAGAACCCGAGATCTCCCGTGCGGAGCTCGCCGTCAACGAACCGCTCGGCGGTCTTCTCGGGTCGCGCGTGGTAGCCGCTCGCGAGACCGGGAGCCCGAACGCAGATCTCGCCGACCTCACGGCCGAAGCCGGGGCTCGAAATCTCAGCCTGATCACTGGGATCGATGCGTATCTCCGTGTCACGCAACGCCGTGCCGCTCGCAACGATCCTGCGCGCGTCTGGGTGGTCGGACGGAACTTCACGCAGGGTCCCCGCGACCAGCGCCTTCCCGTCGACGACCAGAGAAACCGGCTCCTGCCCGGGCTCGCTCATCGTCACCGCCAGCGTCGCTTCGGCGAGACCGTACGCGGGGCTCATCGCTGCCCGCGTCAGACCGGACGGGCCGAACACACGATGGATCGATTCCAGCGCTTCGGCCTCGACGTGATCGGAGCCGACGATCCAGATCCGCAGCTTGAGTTCGCCGTCGGGAGGCGACACCGCCGCGGCGCGCGCCGCGAGCTTGGCGCCGAAGGTCGGGCCGACGGTGATCGTCGCACCGAAGTCGACGCAGTCCTGGATCCAGGTGCGCGGCGAGGCGAGAAAGCGTTCCGGCGTGCCCAAGGCCAGTGATCCGCCGGTGGTCCAGGCGACCATCAGGCTGCCGAACAGCCCCATGTCGTGCGAGAGCGGAAGCCAGGAGACGCCCCCGTCGACCGCAGGGTCGATGTCCATCTTCTCGGTGAGCCGCTCGAGGTGATTGCCGATCGCAGCGGCGGAGAGGATGCAGCCGCGCGGTTCCTCGGTGGTGCCCGACGAGTACTGGATCAGCGCCGACGCGTCGAGCTTCGGCGGCGTCGCCGCCGCGGACTCACCGTCGAGTAGTTCGCACACCGCGCCCGGCGGGCCGCCCTCGAGCATCGCCAGCAGCGAACCGAATTTCTCCTCGGTCAGCAGCAGCTGCGCGTCGACCTGATCGCAGATCCGGCCAAGCTGGTCCTGGTAGTCGGGGATCGCCATGCCGCGCGCCGGCACAGGCAACGAGACGACCGTCCCACCGGCGATCCAGACCCCGAGAATCGAGGCGCAGACGTCACGCGTGTTGGTCAGGATGCAGGCGACGTTGCTGCCCTCACCGATGCCGAGTTTGCGCAGCCCGGCCGCCTTGCGGTGTGCCTGCTTGGTGATGTCGCCCCAGCTCGTGGGTTCGAATCGGTCGCCGACCCACGTGTTGAGCTCGTTGTCGGGATGCGGCGGATCCAGGAGCTGGTCCCAGAGATTCATTGACATACTGGCAGCCTATGTTGCTTGCGAGCGGGACGAACAGCGCGGAGGTCCAGGCCTATCGGCAAAGGGTCCGCGGGGTGATCGAGCAGTCGGTGTCCCCGCTGCTGGACGCCGCCGAGCAAGAGCGCCGGTTTCCGCGCGGCGCTGTCGAGGCCGTTGGGGCCGCCGGCATCTTTCGTGAACGCTGGGAGGGCGAGCACGGGGACGTCGGCAAGGCCCTGGTCTTTGCCGAGGAGGTCGGACGTGCGCTGCTTGGCGGGATGGGCGTTGGACTGCTCGTCCAGTCCGAGAACGTGATCTCGATTCTGCGCCGGTTCGGCGAGAGCCCGGAGGCCGAGAGCTTGCTGGAGCAGGTGCTCGACGGTGCAGCAGTCGGGTGCATCGGGGCGTCCGAGCCCCACGGCGGCTCGGACCTCGCGGCGGTCAGAACCCTGGCTGAGCCTCACGGCGACGGGTGGCGCGTCCACGGCGTCAAGGCGTATTCAAGTCCCGGCGGTGCGGCGGACTTCTGTCTTGCGCTCTGCCGGCTGCCCGAGGGCTCCGGCTTCTTCGAGCCGGCACTGGCCATCGCCGTGATCGAGCGTGACGGGTTCGAGGCGCGCCGGCTGGAGACAGCGGGCTGTTGGAGCCTCGAAACCTGCGAGCTCACCGTCGATGCCCAGCTTCCGCAGGGGCAGTTGCTCGCCTCGCGGGGACTTGGCCTCCACGCCCTGCAATGGGGGTTGAGCTTTGAGCGTTTCGCTGGCGCGGCGATGGCCGTCGGCAGCGCCGAGACCACCCTGCGCCTCGCCATCACACGACTGCACCGCCGCGAGCAGTTCGGCGGTCCACTGTTCAGTCACCAGGAGCTTCGCCTGCGGATCGCGGGGCTTGCCGCCGAAACCCGGCTGCTGCGCGGCGGCCTGTACGAGCTCGCCTCGCGGTGGGAGCGGACGGACCAGCCCATGATCCGCGAGGCAGCGTCCACCAAGGTCACTGCAGCGCGGCTCTGCGAGCGGGTGCTCAGCGAGTGCGCGCACATCTTTGGCGCATCCGGCTATCTGGAGCACCAGACGCCGTTCCCGCGCCTGCTCCGCGACTTCCGGCTGACCCGGCTCGGCGGCGGATCCGACGAGATGATGCTGGAGCTCTACGCAGGCGCCCTCCAAACCGACGACGAGCTGTACGACCACTGGACCTCCCCCGAGATCGCCTAGGATCGAACCAATGAGCACGATCAGCCTGGAAGACGCCGTCACGGCGGTTGGAAAGATTCTCGGCCCTGGCCGCGAGCAGCCGATCGACGCGGACTCCCGCCTCATCGATCTCGGCCTCGACAGCCTCGACGCCGCGGAGCTGTTTCTCCTGCTCGAGGAGAAGGCCGGTGTTCCGCTTGACCCTGCGTCAGCCGGAAGCCTGGAGCGCGTCGGCGACTTGACGCAACTTCAGCCGGCCGCTGGGAACTAGATGACGGTCACGGTCAGGCCGGTCCGTTCGGACGAGGACTTCGAGCGGTTCCTCGCCTTCGGCCCCCAAGTGCATCAGGACGAGCCGCATTGGTTGGCAGCTCCGCCCGAGATGTACCGGTCGTTCTTCGACCGCGAGGTCAACCCGTATTTTGAGCACGCCGACGCCGAGTACCTGATGGCCGAGCGCGATGGAGTGGTCGTCGGCCACGTCATCGCCCACATCGATCATGCGCTCAACGAGTTCAAGCCGAACCGCTGGGGGCTGTTCGGGGGCTTTCGCGTCATCAACGACCAAGAAGTCGCGGATGCGCTGCTCGGGGCGGCCGAGGCATGGCTGCGCGAACGCGGCAGAGACCGGATCCTGGGGCCGCTGGAGTTCTCCAGCAAGGAGGATCCCGGGCTGCTGATCGAGGGCTACGAACTCGAGCCGGTCGTCTTCCAGCCCTGGCTTCCCCCGTACTACCGCGCGCTGCTGGAGGGCTACGGGCTCACCAAGGCGCAGGACGTGCTCTGGCGTGACCTCGAGCTGGAGCAGGTCCCCACGGAACTGCGTGAGCGCCTCGCCCGCTGGGCAGAACTGGTCGACTCGCGGTTCGGGATCACGGTGCGGCCGCTCAGCGAGCAGAACGCGATCGGTGACATGGAGCGGATCTACCGGTTCTTGCCGCCGATCTTCGCGTCAACCTGGGGCTACGTTCCGCTGAGCGAGCGTGAGCTGCAACAGGGTCTGCCGATGTCTGCCCAGATGTTCGGACCAGGGACGCTGATGGCGGAGCGCGGCGGCGAGGTGGTTGGCGCGAGCATGCTTGTGCCCGACTTCCTCCAGCCGATCCGCAAAGGCATCATGGAAGGCGGACTCATCGACAGAGCCCGCTTCCTGTTCATGGCGGTGAAACCCGAGGTCGGCCACCTTGGCGTCTCGTCGGCGATCTTCCACCACCACCTTCAAGCCGCAGAGCGCTACGGGATCAAGAGCGTGGTGATCGGCTGGAGTGTCGAGGACAACGAGCAGATGAACAACGCCGTCGCCCGGCTCGGCCTCCCGGTCTCCCGCCGACACCGGGTCTACGAGAAGCTGATCGGCTGACTCAGCCGTTAGCCGACCTTGGGCGTCTGCCGCAGAGCGGCCGCCACCGCGGGCTCGTATCGGCCCGGAGCGAGCACCCCGTCGGGGTCTAGTGCCTGCTTCAGGCTGGCGACGACCGACCACTGCGCCGATCCGTGCGGATCGAGCAGGTCCATCTCGTCGATTCCGGCCCGGTAGGGCGGGTAGCCCGCTCCGATCAGGTCCTCGGTCAGTTCCCGGTGACACGTACGAGCGGCGGCGCACTCCTCTGGATGCCGCCGATCGAATGCCACCATGGTGGAAAAGACAACCGTCCGATCGCTGGTCATGGCGATACGGATCAGCGGCTCAAAGCCATCCCTCAGCAGGCGATCCTCGATCATTCCCATGCAGCGGCGAACCTCGCTGCCTTTCGCCGGGCAGACGGGGGTGACGAAGTAGAGGCCGGATCCCTCCGCCGTCGGATCCACACATGGACCCGTGACCGGGCTGCGCAGCCGCCAGCGCGTCATCGTCAGCGCCTGCTTGCTGGGCACGCCATAGAAGGCCTCGAGCCCGGCCCGGGCGATGCCGGCCATCCCGACCATCTCCTGGCCGCGTTCTGCGCTCTCCGACTCGCCCATGAGCGCCCGGCCGCGGCGCTCGAAGTCGTCGAGCTCCTCCCCGGAGGTGAAGGTCAGCTTGCCAATACCGTCCAGTACCTCACTGAGGTCGAGCGCTGCGGCCTTGAGCCCTCGCTTGGATCCTTGCAACGCTCCAATCGCGTTATAACGCCCGCCCATCCCGGGCTGCCCGCGACGGCGCACGAGCGTTTCCGCGAGCTCGCGCCGCAGCGGCGTCTCACCTTGTGTCTCGTGCCACGGAAAACGGCCCATCAGCGCAAGGGTGCGGTACACGTTGGAGATGAACACGGGGCTGGTCAGCGTCCCTTGAAGGCGCAGCATGCGGAGGCGGTCGATCGCACGCTCGAAGTCGGCATCGGTCTCCAGCTCGATGCTGAAAAGGGTCTGTGCCTCCGGCTTCGGCATCAGCCAGACCCCGGTCCTCACGACGATCCCCAGGTTCGACTGCGAGAAGAGCCCATCGAGGGACGGACCCAGCCCCCAGCGGGAGAGATGCGCGCTCGGGCTCCCCTCGTAACCCGCCAGACCGGTCTTCAGCAGCGTGCCGTCGGCGAGCACCACATCCATCCCACACGCCTGGGCCACATGATCGCTGTAGCGGGTGCCGCCGAATCCGCGCTCGATCAGGTTGCCGACGACGCTCGTGTCCGGCGAGCTGCCGCTATTCGCGCAGATCAGCCCGCAGTCCATCGCCTGAAGGTGCGCGCTCAGCTGCCCCTGCGTGACCCCGGGCTCGATCACCGCGTAGGCGAGGTCGGGATCAACCTCCACGATGCGGTTCATCGCAGACAGATCGAGCACGACTTGCCCTGGCCCGACCGGACACGCGTCGCCGTAGCCCCAGTTGCGGCCCTGGCTGACCGGGTAGAGGGACACGCGGCACGCTCGGGCGATCTTCACGACGGCGACGACCTCGGCCGCGCTTTGCACCCGCACCACCGCAGCGGGTGCTGCAGCTTCGGTCAGCGTCGAGGACCCAAAGCGTCCAAATTCCTCTGGAGCGGTGGTGACCCGATCGGCCCCGAGGGCCTCGCACCAGCCGGATGCCGCTGCTTCAAGATCACCGCTGGAAGTCGTCACGGACCCAGCCTAGGGGACCCCCTTGTGAAAACGCCACTAGCTCTGTTAGGGTATTGCTCCAAGAAGGCGTGTTTCGCCATGTTGACCGAAAATTAGGGGAACAAGTGTTTAACGAACTGAAGTCAGAAGTGCTCGAAGAGCTGATGGACCTTTCCGCGACCGAGCACGACTCCGCTGGGGATGTCGATCCGAACTGCGTCCCCCCCGGCGCCTCCTGCGGCTGCGGCTTCTGCTGCTGCTAAGTACCCCGGAACGGCGCTGCTGGGGAATTCCGATCATCGGCGTTTCCCAGCAGCGCTTTCCATCCCGCGCCACGCAGGCACGCTAGGTGCAGGTTCCGAAGCTTCCGTATCTGGCACCCTGGTACCGAGTCGCCCACGACGGCGACCGACTGGTTCTGTCTTACGCACACGGGGCCGTGGTCCTCGAAGGCAAGGCTGTAGAGCTGCTCATGCCGGTCCTGCTGCCGCTGCTCGACGGCACCCTGACGCTTTCAGAGATCGATGAGCGCGTCGGACAGGCAGCCGCCCCAGCCGTTCGCAACGCGTTGACGACTCTGGCGGCCCACGGAGTGCTCACCGATGGCCCTCCGGTCGATGCCGGCACGCCCGCGGCCGCAGCTTCGACGGTCCGCCTACTCGCCGCCACGTCGGCGGGTGCCCTCACCGAACAGGGCGGAGGAGAGGCGCTGCGCGAGGCCGCGGTTTTCGTGCTCGGCCAGGGCGAGGCGGCGGCGGAGGTGCTCAGGCAGCTCAGACGCAGCGGCCTGGAGAACATCAGCAGCCGCGACTGGGACATGGATCCCCAGCAGCTGCACGGCGCCGAGTTGGTGGTCGCGGCTCCCGAGCCGAGCGAGCTGCCGAATCTGGCGGCCTGGAACGCAACGGCCCTCGAGCGGGGGACGAACTGGCTCCAGGTCCTGCCATTCGATGGTCGGATAGCGGCTGTCGGCCCGCTCTACATCCCCGGCCACACCTGTTGCTACGAGTGCTTCCAGCGTCGCCGCGCTGCGAATGTCACCTACTCCGAGCGCGATTACTGGGCCCTGGAGGAGGTCCCGGCCGCGTATCCGCAGGCACCGCCTCTTCAGGCAATCGCCGCCGGGCTCGCGGCGACGCTGGTACTCCGGTGGATCGGCGAGCGTGCCGGCGGCAAAGTGCACAGCTCCCTGCCGGGTGCCATGCACGCGATCGAGTGGGACGCGGGGCTCGAGGTGCAGCGCCACTTTGTCTTTCGGGTGCCGCGCTGCCGCGCGTGCTTCGGTGAGCAAGGGACGCCCGCGCCGTGGCACAGATGACGGCCGCGGGCGCACATCTGGATGACGCCGAGCGCCTGATGCGCGTCGTCTCGCCGTACACCGGAATCGTCCATCGCCTGCACGAAGTGATGCTGGAGGCCGATGACGCCCGTTACCCACGGTTCGAGTGCGAACTCGCGTCAACTTCGCCGACGATCGGGGTGCAAGACCCGCCGCTGGCGGGCGGGTCCGGCGTCACGCGAGACCGAGCGATCGGCGCAGCGATCGGCGAAGGCATCGAGCGCTACGCCGGCCTCTGCCTGCCGCCTGCAACCGAGACGATCCTCGCCGCGGCCACGGAGATCGGCCCAGCAGCGGTGGCTCCGGAGCGCTTCGCGCTCTTCTCCGAGTCCCAGTACCAGCAGCCGGGCTTCGAGTTCGCCCCCTTCACGGACCAGACCCCGATCCGCTGGGTCAAGGGCCACGCGATCTCGGACGGCGAGGAGGTCTACCTCCCCCTCCAACTCGTCTACATGTGGCGCCAGGGCGACCTGGCAGCGGGCGAGGCGACGATCGCAACCGGCACAAGCAACGGGATGGCGGCAGGGCGCACGCAGGACGAAGCGCTCCTCGGGGGCCTGCTCGAGCTGGTTGAACGAGACGCGATGATGCTGACCTGGTCGGGTCGCCTCGCCCATCCGCTTCTGGACGCCTCGTCCGATCCCGGTATCGCCGCGATCGAACAGGCGCGCTATCGCCCCGCTGGCCTCCCCTATGAGGTCGCCGACCTGAGCGCCTTCTTCGGCATCCCGACGGCGCTTGCCGTGATCCGCGGAGGGACGAACAGTTTCGGCGTCGGTTGTGCGAGCGCCGCCACGATCGGGGAGGCTTGGGACAAGGCCCTCCGGGAATGCTTCCAGATTCTCACCCTGCTGAAGCGCAACGTGCTGGACAATCCCGACACGTCCTTCGCGACACCCGAAGCGGTCGAGACCTTCGTTGATCACGCCCGGTTCTATGCACCCGCAGCACTGCAGGACGAGACCCGTTTTCTCACCGAGTCTTCCGTGGTCACCACGCCCGAGAACGCCGCGCGGCTCGCCGGCGAGACCACCGCTGAGCGACTTGCCGATGCCGTCGAACGAGTCGGCGCACGCGGCGTCTCCGCCTATTGGGTGGACATCGCGCCCCCGGACATCAAGGAGGCCGGCCTGCACACGGTCTCGGTGATCAGCCCGGAGCTGGTGATGCTCGACGCCGTCTATCGGCATCGCTTCCTGGGTGGCCGCCGCGTACGGTTCGCGGCGTACGAGCTCGGGCTCCGCGAGGCACCCTTTTCCGAGGCCGAGCTCAACCCCATGCCCCACCCCTTCGCCTGATGATGGCCGGCGACGAGAACTACACGCAGAGCGCTCGCGTGACCGGATTTCTCGGCTGGCCCGACGGGCACCGCCCGGCCGACGACGACCCGGCGGAGAACTTCCACGAGGCCTCAAAGAACGTCCCCGGAGTTCCGCCCCCCGCGTCCGCCGTCGTGGACTCGCTCAACAACGACTTCACGGCGGGTCTTCCCGGCGCCACAGTCGCGCGACCAGGACGACGAAACGACGCGCTGCCCGTGGTCGAGCTGCCGACCGCTGCGTTCGGTGCCGCCACCCTCGGGGAGCAGATCGCTCAGCGTCGCTCTCGGCGCGGCTTCGGGCCTGCGGCCATCAGCCTGCAGGACCTTGCCACGGTGCTCCACGCCGGCTATGGCGTCGCCGCCCAACTTGACGAGGCGGCGCCGTACCCCGGCGCACGCAACGTGCCGTCCGGCGGCATCCTCTTCCCGCTCGAGATCTTCATCGCCGCCCGCAGCGTCGACGGGCTTGAGCCGGGGCTGTACCGCTACGACCCGCATCGCGGGCAGCTCGAGGTCGTGCGCCACGAGGACGTCTCGTCGTCGCTGGCCGATCTGGTGATCGACCTGCCCAGTCAACCCGACATCCCCGCGACCTGCGGCGCCGTGATCTTCATGGCTGGGGCGTTCTGGCGCAGCCGGTTCAAGTACAACCTGCGCGGGTACCGCTACGTCCTGATCGAGGCCGGGCACGTCGGCCAGAACGTGCTGCTCAGTGCCGGTGCGCTCGGGCTGAGCGCGTTTCCCTGCGGCGGATTCTGGGACCGCCGGGTCGACGCCTTCCTCGGCCTCGACGGCGTGAACGAGTCGGTGGTCTACTCGGTCGTGCTCGGCAGCGCTCCCGAGGGCGACTAGCCCGGCGTCCTATCCTGCCGCGAGTGTCCGAACTGATGATCGAGGCTTGGGACCTCGTCAAGAGGTATGACGACGTTACGGCTGTCGGGGGCGTCGACATCAGCGTTCCGCGTGGAACGGTGACGGCGATCCTCGGGCCGAACGGCGCCGGCAAGACGACCACCGTGCGCATGTTGACCACTCTCTCGTCGATCGACGAGGGTCACGCGATCGTCGCCGACGAGAACGTGAAGACCAACCCGGCCGCCGTGCGTGCGCTGATCGGCTTGACCGGGCAGAGCGCCACCGTCGACGGCCTGCTCACCGGCCGCGAGAACCTCGTGATGATCGGCGAGCTGCACCACCTCGGGCGCAAGCGTGCGGCCGAGCGCGCCGAGGAACTGCTGCAGCAATTCTCGCTGACGGAGGCCGCCGACAGGCGCGTCGACACCTATTCGGGCGGCATGGGTCGCCGCATCGATCTCGCCGCCACACTGGTCTCCACCCCGCCCGTGCTGTTCCTCGATGAGCCGACCACGGGTCTCGACCCGCGGGCGCGCCGCGAGCTGTGGGAGGTGCTCGACAACCTCGTCGACTCCGGTGCCACGATCCTGCTCACGACGCAGTACCTGGAAGAGGCCGAGCGGCTGGCCGACGACATCGTCGTGATCGACCACGGCAAGGTGATCGCACGCGGTACGCCGAACGAACTGAAGCGGATCCTCGGCGGCGACCAGATTCAGCTGATCGTGCGCGATAAGGCGGAGCTCGCGCAGGCTACGGAGATCCTCGCCGCCGTCGCCGCTGACGGCAGCGAGCCGCATCCCGACCGCGAGACCGGCGCCACGGTCGTACAGACCGACGGCGGGGTCGAGGCGCTGTCGCGTACCGCCGCTGCTCTGCACGCGGCAGGCATTGAGGTCGACGACCTCGGCCTGCGCCAGCCCACGCTCGACGAGGTGTTCCTGCACCTCACGGAACGCGACACGACCGAGGACGGCACGGAATGAGCGACTCGACCGCCACCACCGAGCAGACCGGGCGCGCCACCTTCCTCACCGACACATGGGTGATGACGCGCCGCGGCCTAATCCACATCAAGCGCGTGCCCGAGGCGCTGACCGACGCCACGGTCCAGCCGATCATGTTCACGCTGCTGTTCGCCTACGTGTTCGGCGGCGCGATCGCCGTGGGGAGCGGCAAAGGCGCCGGCAGCGGCACCTACCGCGAGTTCATGATCGGCGGCGTCTTCGCTCAGACGATCGCCTTCGGCTGTTTCGGCGTGGCGCTGTCGCTCGCCAACGACCGCAAGAACGGCGCCATCGACCGCTTCCGCTCCCTGCCGATGGCCAAGGGCTCATACCTCGCCGGCCACGCGATCGCGAGCCTGATTCGCGGCTTCGTGCCGATCGTGCTGATGTCGCTCACCGGTCTGCTGATCGGGTGGCGGATCCGCAACGGCCTGGGCGATGCCCTGGCCGCGTACGCGCTGATGATCGGCTTCGGGTTCGCAATGATCTGGGTTGGCGTGTTGATGGGCGCAGCACTGTCCTCGCCAGAGGCGGTACAGGGCGTTGCGTTCGTCGTGATCTTCCCGATCACGTTCATCGCGTCGACGTTCGTCCCGGCGAACACGCTGCCCGAACCGCTGCGCACGATCGCGCAGTGGAACCCGGTCACGACACTCGCGGAATCCCTGCGGGAGCTGTTCGGCAACCCGCACACCCCCGTGCTGCCAACCTCTCCGTGGTCCCTGCACCATCCGGTGCTCTACACGGTGATCTGGATCATGGCGATCACCGTGATCGTCGCGCCGCTGGCCACGCGCGTTTTTCAGCGGTCGATCAGCGACTAGGTGGTTTCGACTCTGAGGGAGCCGCCGTTCTTCCACTGGAAGAAGTCGCCGGCGCCGGAGAACGACAGGTCCGTGATCGTGCCTGTGTCGAGTAGCTCGGTCGCTCCAGAACTGCCCGGCGCGGTGGAGAGCAGTTTCCGACCGGCGACCCATGCCACCCGGCCCGACGGCGTCGCGGCGACCTCATCGACACGGACTTCGCGCCCGTTGTTGCAGACGAAATTGACGGACCGGAGTACCGCACTGTCCTGACTGGACTCGCTGAGGCCGGGGGTGCCGAGATCCCAGGTCGCCGACGTCACCCGCGCGGCAGACCCGGGAGCAAAGAGCGTGCTGAACCGAGACCGCGCAGGGCATCCCGCCTTCGGCTTCGCGTTCGGCAGATCGAGCGTTCCGACTTCGACATCCGCAGCGCTCCCCGCCACGGCGCCCGCCCACCACAAGAGACGACCATCGTCGACACCGACCTCGAGCGGGTAGCCCGACTCCCGGCGTAGCACCCGTTTGCCCGGGCGCTTGATGCTGATCGGGGAGCCGTCAACAGCGCTGTCGCCCCACGCCACGGTGCCATCGTTTGCGAACGCGATGTCCGCGTCGGGCGGCGAACTGGAACGGGCGAACGTGCGCGTCTCGACCTTGCGTGCAGCCCTGGCGACCGGACGCAGCGTTGCGGCCCAGACCGTGATCCGCATCCGGCCGCGCCCGGCGGCCTGCTGCTCGATCCAGGCAACGCCCGTGTTGTTGACGGCCGCGGCGAGAACACGCCGCCCGGCGCGTTGGCGAACCCAGGTGCGGCCACTCTTGCGGTCCTTGACCCGCACGGTCGACGTGTCCGAGGACGGGGTCACTTGCAGCTGGACGTCCTTGATCGACGCGGAGTCCAGGATGTCCGCGTGGGCTGGCGCGGCCGCGCCGACGAAGGCCATGATCGACAGGAAGAGCGTGCGCGCAGGCATTGGCATGCACCGTATACGCCCGGCGAGATCCAGAGTTGCGGACTCCGGCGTTGCCGTCAGCCGACGCGGGCCACATTCGCGGCGTGGATCTTCTCCATCGCCGCGCCGCGACGGGCGAGCGGTAGCGCCGCCTCCCCGCCGCGCTCGGTCAGCGCGTCGAGGTACGCCAGGTCCTCGCGCAGAATCGCCGCGGCACGTTGCCCATCGAGCGGCACGCCATGGCCCGGCACGACCCAGGCCGCTCGCTCCACGTACTCCTCGAGCCGCCTGAGGGTGGAGCGGTAACCATCGAGCGAGCCGCCCTCGGAGATCATCGGGATCTCGCACGGCGATAGGTAGTCGCCACAGATCAGCACGCCGTGCTCGGGCGAGAAGAGGAACATGCCGTCCTGGGTGTGGCCCTCGGCGGGCTGGAGTTCCAACTCGTGTTCACCGAGCCCGAGGTAGCCGGGAACGGCGATGGCCTGCACCTGGCCCAGCGACAGCGGCCCCGCACGCTCGACGTAGTCCTTGGCGTCGACCTCCCGCAGCCGGCGCTGAGCGGCCCCAGGCTCGGCGCGCAGCCGCGCCGCCGTCGTCTCGCAGACGCCGAGCGCCGCGTCGGGGACCGCCAGCCGCGCGAGCAGATGATCCCAGTCGCCGTGGGTGGCGAGCAGGCCGGAAACGCCCCAGCCCGCCTGGGAGACGATTCCCGGCAGGGCGTCGAGCTCGTCCGGGAAGACCGGTGAGTCGACGATGAACGTCTCGTCGCCGCCGTGCAGGATCGTGCAGGTCGTCTGCCATTTGGCAGAGCGCACGACGATGGCTCCCTCATGGAGCGCGAGGGCCTGCACTACAAGCCGAGGAGCTTCGCCGCTTCGAGCAGCGTCTTGACCTCTTCGGTCGGCTTCTTGGCGCCGACCGGAAGCTCGGCCTTGGTGCGGTTGACCCAGATCGTCGGCACCTTCAGCGTCGCAGCGGGCGTGATGTCCGCGAGCGGGCCGGAGGCGATGTGGACCCAGCCCTTCTTGCCGCCGATGCGGCGCGCGAACTCGTTGAAGTGCGAGGGGTCCGGCTTGTAGGAGCGGACCTGCTGGGCGGTGACGACGAGATCGACGTCCGCCGGGACGTGGCGCCGCGTGTGGCCGAGCAGCTTGTCATCGATGTTGGAGATCAACGCCGTCTGGTACTTGCCGAGAAACTTCTTCATCTGCGTGTTCGTCTCTTTGAACGCCGTCCAGCGCGGCACCGAGTCGGGCAGGAAGCCGGAGCGTGACGGCTCCAGATCCCACTCGATCGCCTCAGCCACCTTGATCGCCGTCTGGCGCAGCACTTCGGCGTACAGCTCGTAGGAGCCGCTCTGGATGTCGGCGCTGAACTCGTGGAAGAGCTGGATGACCTGGGCGCGATCGATCTCGACGCCGTCGCGCTTGGCTTCACGGCGGAATGCGTCATAGATCCCGGACTCCCAGTCGATCAGCGTGCCGTAGACGTCGAAGGTGACCCACTTGATGGTCTTGGGGAGAGGCATAGTCGGCGGTCGATTCTAGGACGCCGCGAACGGGTCCGCCTTGGCGCCACGCTCGGTGCCCCGGCGCGCAAGGGCTGACGGCCACCACATCCGGTCGCCGATATCGAGGTTCAGCGCCGTCACCAGCACCGAACGGACGATCAGCGTGTCGAGCAGCACGCCGAAGGCGACGGCAAATGCCAGCTCGGCCATGAAGACCAGCGGCAGCGTCCCGAGCACCGCGAAGGTCGCGGCGAGCACGATGCCGGCGGACGTGATCACACCGCCGGTGGCGCCGAGCGCAATCAGCGCGGCCTCCTTCGTGCTGCGGCCCTCCACCACCTCCTCGCGGACCCGCGTCATCAGGAAGATGTTGTAATCGATGCCGAGCGCCACGAGGAACACGAACACAAACAGCGGGAAGGACTGATCCTGACCCGCGAAACCGAAGATGTGCTCGAACACCAGGGCGCTGACGCCCAGCGCCGCGCCGAACGACAGCACCACGGTCGCGATCAGCACCAGCGGCGCGACAAGCGATCGCAGCAGCACCGTCAGGACGAGCAGCACCATCAGCAGAATCGCCGGCAGGACGACCTTGTTGTCGCGTGCGGAGGCGGTGCCGACGTCCGCGAAGATCGCCGAAGCGCCGCCGATCTGGGTGTCGGGAATGCCGGCCTCACGGATCGCTGATCGCGCGCGGTCGACGACGTCAAAGGCCTTCTGGCTCGTCGCCGGGTAGACGACGGGCGCCGACACCATCGCGGTATCGCCGCGCACGAGCGGCGGCAACGGCGTGCCGAGACCCTCGACGCGGGCAAGGACCGCGCTGACCCGGGCTGCTTGACCGGGCGCCGTCATCGCACGCAGCGGCTCACTGGCGTCGATCTCCCCGTGGGCCCGCAGGGCCTTGTCACCACGCACCGATTCCACGGAGGTCGTGTACTGATCATCGGCCTGCAGTCCGTTGGCATCGAGCGACAGCAGGCCGAGGCAGGCGATCGCCAGCGCGACCGTCGTGGCGATCCAGGTCTTGCGCGGGCGCTTGGCGATCCGCTCACCGGCGCGCCACCAGAAGCCCTGGATCTCGCCCGCGTTGGGGTCGAAGTCCGGTCGCCGTGGCCAGAAGATCCAACGCCCGGTCACGACCAGCAACGCCGGCAGCAGTGTGGTCATCACCAGGAGCGCGACGAGAATGCCGATCGCCGACACCGGGCCGAGGCCCTGCGTCGAGTTCATCTCGGCGAAGAGCAGGCAGAGCATGCCAAGGATCACCGTGCTGCCGCTCGCGATGATCGCAGGGCCTGCACGATGCAGCGCAAAGGCCATCGCCTCATGCCGGTCCTCGTGGTGGCGCAACTCCTCTCGATACCGCGACACCAACAGCAGCGCGTAGTCCGTGCCGGCACCGAAGACCAGCACCGTTAGAATGCTCTGACTCTGGCCGTTGACGGTCACGCCCATGTGCTTGGCGGCGAGATACACGGCGGCCTGCGCCACCGTCAGCGCCACCCCGGCCGAGACCAGCGGCAGCAACCACAACAACGGGCTGCGGTAGGTCATCAGCAGGATCAGAATGACAATCGCCACAGCCGCGTAGAGCAGCGTGCCGTCGATGTTCTCGAACGCGGTTGCCGAGTCGGCGGCCTGCCCGCCCTGCCCGGAGACGAAGAACGTGGCCCCTGGCGTGTCCTTGCCGATCGCGCGCAGCTCGTCGGCAAGGTCCGGCATCTTGTTCCAGCCGTTCTCGCCGAGATCAAAGGCCATCACCGTCTGCGCGAGCTGGCCGTCCTTGGAGACCTCGGGTCCGACGATCTTGCCGGTGACACCCTTGAGCGCGGCGAACCGCTTCGTCTGCGCCCGCGCGGCATCGAGCGCTGCGGCGCTGAGCCGGGTTCCGTCCTTGGACTCGTAGACCAGCACCGTCGGGAGGACGTTCGGCGACTGGAAGGCCTTGAGGCGCTCCAGCGCCTTGGTCGATTCCGCGCTCCCCGGCAGCCACGACGACTGCTCGTTGTTCTGAACGTCCGTGAGTTTCGCCGCCAACATCCCCGCCGGCATGGCGAGCGCGAGCCAGAACACGACAACGATCCACTTGGTGACGCGGCCTGTCAGACGACCGGCGAGCTGATAGTGCACGAACGCTCCTTGAAACGACGAGGGACCTGAGATTCGCTAGCGGCCCGCCACGATAGCCGCCGTCGCGGTAACGTCCCGCGCCGTCATGGACCTCCTCGAATATCAGGGCAAGCAGCTCTTCGCCAAGCACGGCATCCCCGTGTCCTCCGGCAAGGCAGTCACCACCGTCGACGACGCTGTCGCCGCGGCCAACGAGATCGGCTACCCGGTTGTGGTCAAGGCACAGGTCTTGATCGGCGGCCGCGGCAAGGCGGGCGGCGTCAAGCTCGCCGCGAACGAGGCTGAGGCGCGCGAGCACGCGTCCAGCATCCTCGGCCTCGACATCAAGGGCCACATCACGCGCACCGTCTGGATCGAGGCTGCGTCGGACATCGCAACCGAGTACTACGCGTCGATCCTGCTCGACCGCTCGGCCAAGCAGCCGATGCTGATGTTCAGCACCGAGGGCGGTGTCGAGATCGAGACCGTCGCCGAGGAGACACCCGAGAAACTGATCAAGTTCCACATCGACGCGCTCAACGGCCTGACGCGTGACGAGGCCCGCAAGGTCGTCGAGCAGGGCGGCGCCGACGCCGACGTGCTCGATCAGCTCGCCGATCTGCTGGTGAAGCTGTACGAGGTCTGGCTGCAGGAGGACGCGAGCCTGGCCGAGATCAACCCGCTGATCATCACGCCGGACCGGATCGTCAAGGCGCTGGACGCCAAGGTGTCACTTGACGACAACGCGTCCTTCCGTCACCCCGAGCACGAAGGGCTCGGCGACACCGCGAACGCCGACCCGATCGAGCTCAAGGCCAAGGAGCAGGACGTGGTCTACGTCAAGCTCGACGGCAACATCGGCGTGCTCGGCAACGGCGCCGGCCTCGTGATGTCGACGCTGGACGTCGTCGCCCAGGCCGGCGGCGAACCCGCCAACTTCCTCGACGCCGGCGGCGGCTCGGACGCGGAGAAGATCGAGCAGGCGGTCGAGCTGATCCTCTCGAACGAGAACGTCAAGGCCGTGCTGTTCAACATCTTCGGCGGCATCACGCGCTGCGACGAGGTCGCCAAGGGCCTGATCGCCGCGTTCGCGAAGATCCAGCCGACCGTGCCGTTCGTCGTCCGCCTCGACGGCACCAACGACGTGCAGGGCCGCGAGCTGCTGCACGAGGCCGCACTGCCCAACGTGCATGCCGCAACCACCATGAACGACGCGGCCGCCCAGGTCGTCGCACTCGCCAAGGGAGCCTGAGCCACATGTCCATCCTGATCGACAAGGACACCCGCCTGGCGGTCGCCGGCATCACCGGCCGCGAAGGCTCGTTCCACACGCTGAACAACCGCAACTACGGCACGAACGTCGTCGGCGGCATCAATCCGAAGAAGGCCGGCGAGAACGTCGAGGGCATCCCCGTCTTCGGTGACTGGCAGACCTGCGTCGACGAGTCGGGCGCCAACACGGCGATGATCTTCGTGCCGCCGCCGTTCGCCGCACAGTCGATCCTCGAGGCTGCGGCTGCGGGCGTCGAGCTCGTGATCGCGATCACCGAGGGGATTCCGGCGCACGACGAACTGAAGGTCTACAACACGCTCAAGCGCGACTACCCGAACACGCGCCTGGTCGGCCCGAACTGCCCGGGCATCCTGTCGCCGGGCAAGGCCAACGTCGGCATCATCCCGGCGTCGTTCTTCAAGGAGGGCAACGTCGGCGTCGTCTCCCGCTCCGGCACGCTGACCTACCAGATCGGCAACGAGCTGGCCCAGAAGGGCTTCGGCAACTCCACGATCGTCGGCATCGGCGGCGACCCGGTCCCCGGCAGCTCGTTCATCGACATCGTCAAGCTGTTCGAGGCCGATGAGCAGACCGAGCTGATCGTGCTGTCCGGTGAGATCGGCGGCTCAGCCGAGGAAGAGGCCGCCGAGTACATCAAGGAGCACGTGACCAAGCCGTGCGTCGCCTACATCGCCGGCTTCACCGCGCCCGAAGGCAAGCAGATGGGCCACGCCGGCGCGATCGTCTCGGGTTCCGCTGGCACCGCGAAAGCGAAGGCCGAAGCGCTCGAGGCCTGCGGCGTCCGCGTCGGCCGCACGCCGACCGAGACCGCCGAGCTGGCGGTTCAGCTGCAGCGCAGCTGAACCGCCGGAGACTCGGCTCCTAGTTCCCGATCCAGGCGACGCGGACGCGCGTGCTGGAGTACAGGCTGAGACTGGAGAGCGTGCCCTGAGCAGCGCCGATCTCGAGCTGATCGCCGGCCGCGAGCCGGATCACGCCTGACCCGGACTGCGGCGGATTCGAGCCCGTCTGAATGAGCTCCACTGCAGACTCGTCATCGCTGACCCGACGCACCCGGAGTGTCCTCGCGTTGGTGGCGCCCGCGCCCCAGGACGCATAGGCCGTCACGAGATACAGGCCCGCAACCGGTGCCGTGATCCGTTCGGGCACCGAGGCGTCGTGCATGTTCGCCGTGTCCTCGACCTCAGTGGTCATCGGCACGGATGTCAGGCTGGGACCTGCCGGGAAGGTGAGCGTCCCGGTTGGGTGGATGTCGACGAACGGCGTGGGGGACGGCACCGAAGCGGGAGCACCCGGCTCGCCCTTCTCACCTTTGTCACCCTTCTCCCCTTTGGCGCCTGCAGGCCCGGCAGGACCGGTCGCGCCGGTCTGACCCTGGAGGACAGCCCGGGCCGCCGGAGAGAGGTCGTCCGCCACGAGGCTGCCGTTCTTGACCTTCGATGAGGTGACGGCGTTCGGGGCTATCTGCTTGGCCTTGACCGAGTTCTTCGGCAGCTGGGTCGCGGCGTACGACGTGCCGCCGAGTGCGACGAACAGTGCGAGATACCCGACGACGTTGGAACGTAGATGCTGGAAAACGGAGATGCGCATGGGGTGAATCCTAAAAAATGCAAGCGCTGTGTTCACTTGACCACCCTGGAGGCGGTCAACTGCACACAACTCCCCGCCTAGCCTGCCTCGCTAGCATCGAAGCCACGATGCCTGACACGATCTCCTTCGCCCGCGGCGCCCCGTCACTCGACATCGTTGACGTCGACGGCCTCAAGGCCGCGGCCGTCCGCGCGTTCGAGAACGACCCCGGTGGTACCACCGCCTACGGCACCGCGGTCGGCTACGTGCCGCTGCGCAAGTGGATCGCCGAGAAGCACGGCGTCGACGTTGACCAGGTGCTTGTCACCAACGGTTCGATGCAGGCCGACGCGTTTCTCTTCGAGTTGCTCGTGCAGCCGGGTGATCACGTGATCGTCGAGAAGCCGACCTACGACCGCACGCTGCTCAACCTGCGTGGCCGCGGCGCCGAGATCCACATGGTCGAGCTGCAACCCGACGGCATCTCGACGGACGCGCTCGAGGCGCTGCTGCATGAGGGCGTGCGGCCGACGTTGGCGCACATCATCCCCAACTTCCAGAACCCTGCCGGCTACACGCTGTCGCAGGCCAAGCGGGACCGCCTGCTGGAGCTTGCCGCCGAGTTCGGCTTCGTGATCTTCGAGGACGACCCGTACATCGACATCCGCTTCACCGGCGAGCCGCTGCCGACGATGCTCTCGCAGGATCAGTCGGACCGCGTGATCTACGCCTCGTCCTTCTCAAAGACGGTCTGCCCCGGCATCCGTGTCGGCTACCTCGTCGGCCCGAAGGCGCGGATCGCTGAGATTCAGAAACTGGCGACCAACACCTACATCTCGCCGAACATGGTCGCCCAGTCGATCGTCTACGAGTTCTGTGCATCCGGCGCGATGGCCGGCGCCGTGGCCACGGTCAAGACCGCACTCGCGGCCCGCGTGGCGGCGCTGACCGCAGCGCTGGAGCGTGAGCTGCCCCAGGCCAAGTACCACGCGCCCGAGGGCGGCTACTTCATGTGGGTCGAGCTGCCCGCAGGCACCGACGTCGCGAAGGTCTTCGACGCCGCCGCCGAGCGCGGGCTGGCATTCGTCAAGGGCACCGACTTCCTGCTCGAAGGCGGTGAAAACACGCTGCGGATCGCCTACTCGGGTGTCAACGAGGCGGAGATCGAAGAGGGCGTCAAGCGCCTCGCCGCGGCTGTCACCGCCTGCTCCTAGGCGCCAGGGTCCTTGCGCCTGGGCGGCGTGTGCTCCAGCTCCGCCGCCATCGCTTCGAGCCGCTCACGCGTCACCTCCATGAACGCCCGCGCGGCCGGTGAGAGGCGGGAGCCGCGCCGACTGACAAACGCAAAGCGGTCAAAGAGCGGCACAGCGAACGGCACCCAGCCAAGGCGCTTCGGCACGCGATTGCCCAGCGCCAGCAGCACGCCGCGCGTCACCAGCGCGTCACCGATGCCGCGCGCAGCAAGATCGATCGCGGTCTCGACATCCTCGACGTCGATCTCCGGCTCGATCGTCACGCCGGCACGCTGGGCCAGATCGGCGAGCTGCCGGCGCGTCGAGTCCTCGATCCCGTAGCTCGCCTCGCTCAGGATCAGCGGCGCCTCGGCCAGCCGCTCGATCGTCATCGCCCGCTTCAGCCGCGCGGGATCGACGCTGAGGTAGACGATCTCGTCCTCCATGATCGGCTGCACGTCGAGGCCCTGATCATCGACCGGTAGGGCGACCATCCCCGCCTCCAACGCGCCGTCACGCACGAGCGCGGCGGTGTCCGACGAGTTCTTGCCGACGAGCTTGATCCGCACCTTCGGGTAGCGCTTGTGGAACGCGGCGACGAGCTCCGTGCCCGGAAAGATCCGGGCGATCCCGTAGGTGCCGAAGGTCGCGATGCCGC
>Ga0209023_10002584_pt1 | contig 22413 bp, 17 predicted proteins | sample LakOneMetagenome_FD_187468 | JGI IMG/M metagenome (GOLD analysis project Ga0209023, IMG submission 187468) | Freshwater and sediment microbial communities from Lake Erie, Canada (SPAdes) (version 2) | ecosystem: Environmental > Aquatic > Freshwater > Lentic | place: Lake Erie, Canada...
GAGCCCCCCCGCCCCCACCACCAGAACCCGCGCCGCCTTCAGCCGCTTCTGCCCGGTCCCGCCAATCTCGCGCAGAACGATATGGCGGGCATAGCGATCAAGCTCGGTCGCCGAAAACGCCCCCGTGGCCGGTACCGGCACCGAAACCGGCACCGGCCGCGCCCGTGCGCGGAGCCGCCGCACCAGCGCACCGTAGCCGAACGCCAGCAGCGCGGCGCCACCAAGTGCCAGCCAGCTTTGCCAGCTTCCGCCCACGGCCCGCGCAAGGGGGCTGTCATCGGGCAACGCCAGGTGCGCCAAAAGCGCCGCGAACCATAAGACTGCGAACATCGGCGCCACGATCCGCGCCGGCAACCGCAGGATCAGCGCCAGCGCCGCCAGCGCCACGGCGATGAAAAGAACCATCATCGCCGCCCGGTCGAGCCGAAGCCGCCCGCCCCCCGCACCGTGGCGCTCAGGCCCCCGCCCTCGGCGAAGACCGCGCGCACCACTGGTGCCACCACCAGTTGCGCGATCCGCTCGCCGTGCGCGATCACGAACGGCTCTTCCCCAAGGTTGATCAGCAGAACGCCCAGCGGCCCGCGATAGTCGCTGTCGATCGTGCCCGGGGCGTTCACCAGCCCGACCCCATGCTTCAACGCCAGGCCAGACCGCGGCCGCACCTGCACCTCGTAGCCCATCGGAATCTCGATCCGCAGGCCGGTCGGCGCCAGCCCCCGGCCCATGGGCAACAGTGTCAGGCCCGCCGCCCGGTCCGCGGGCGACAGGTTCGCGCGGACATCGGCCCCCGCCGCGCCGGCGGTCTCATAGGATGGCAGCGGCACATCCGGGTCGGCCCAGTCTTCTCTCAGAACCCGGATCACCGGCCCCATCGCCTGCCCTTTCATCTTGTCAAAAATACTCCCGCCGGAGGCCTCTGCGGCCTCAGCCTGCCGCAAGAGCTTCGGCAATGCGCGCCGCCAGCCTGCGCCCCACCTCGTCCTTGGCCAGACGCGGCCAGTCCTCGGCGCCGCCGCCGGTGATCAGCACCACCGCATTTTCGGGGCCGCCCATGATCCCGGTCGCGGCCCGAACATCGTTGGCCACGATCCAGTCGCAGCCCTTTCGGGCCCGCTTGGCTGTGGCTTGGGCGACCACATCGTCGGTTTCGGCGGCAAACCCCACCACCAGCTTGGGCCGCCCCTTCTTCAGACCCGCGACATGGGCCAGAATGTCGGGGTTTTCCGCGAATTGCAGCGCCGGAGCCTTGCCCGACCCGTCCTTTTTCAGCTTCGAGCCGCTCGCATTGGCCACCCGCCAGTCGGCCACCGCCGCGGCGAACACCGCCGCATCGGCCGGCAGTGCCGCCACGACCGCCGCCAGCATCTCGGCCGCGGTTTCTACCCGCGCCACGTCCACCCCGGTCGGCGGCGGCACCGCTGCCGGGCCGGTCACGAAACTGACCCGTGCCCCGAGATCGCGCAGGGCCGCCGCGATCGCCGCCCCCTGCGCGCCCGACGAGCGGTTGGCGATATACCGCACCGGGTCGATCGGCTCGTGCGTCGGCCCCGAGGTCACGATGACATGGCGGCCCTTCAGGGGCCCCTCGCCCAGCGCCGCCGTCACGCCGGCGACAATCTCCAACGGTTCCGCCATCCGCCCCGGCCCATATTCGCCGCAGGCCATGTCGCCCTCGTTTGGGCCGGCGAACAGCACGCCGTCGGCCTTCAGCGCCGCGATCGACCGCTGGGTCGCCGGGTGGAGCCACATCCGCACGTTCATCGCCGGCGCGACCAGCACCCGCTTGTCGGTCGCCAGCAGGAGGGTCGAGGCCAGATCGTCGGCATGGCCCCCGGCCATCTTCGCCATCAGGTCGGCGGTTGCAGGCGCCACCACCAGCAGATCGGCGGCGCGGCTCAACTCGATATGGCCCATCTCGGCCTCGTCGGTCAGATCGAACAGGTGACGATAGGCCTTGACGCCCGCAAGCGCACTCGCCGACAGGGGGGTGACGAATTCCTCGGCCGCGCGGGTCAGGACCGGGGTGACAGAGGCCCCCCGTTCCTTCAGCCGCCGGATCAGGTCGAGCGCCTTGTAGGCGGCTATGCCCCCGCCGATGATCAACAAGATCCGCTTGCCCGCGAGCATCGCCCACTCCTGCATTCATACGCAAGGATTAGGCATCGAAGGCGGCAATGACAATGGCCTCGCCGATCATCACCATGCGTGATGAAATCCACAACGAATGAAAACGTGCAAGGCGGCTGCCGGCCCGCTAAACCCCGGCTGACAGGGACGGAGGCTTTCATGACCTATGATCTTGCCATCGGCGACCGGAGCTATTCGAGCTGGTCGCTGCGCGGCTGGCTCCTGTTCGAAAAATTCGGGATTCCGGTCCGGGTCCATACCGGCATTCTCTATTCCGACGATCTCCAGCGGCTTCTGTCCGACTTTGCCCCGGCCCGTCAGGTGCCCGCGATCCGCACGCCCGAGGGCGAGGTCATCGGCGAATCGATCGCCATCGCCGAGACGCTGGCCGAGCGGCACCCGGATGCGGGGCTCTGGCCTGCCGACCCGGCGGCGCGGATGATGGCGCGCTACATGGCGGCCGAGTTTCACGCGGGCTTTGCCGCCCTGCGCAACGATTGTGCGATGAACCTGCTGAAAAGCTATGACGACAGCCGGCCCCGCCCCGAGGTTCTGGCAGACCTGGCACGGTTGGAGCTCATCTGGGCGCGGGCGCGCGACCGATTCGGTGCAGACGGGCCCTGGCTTTTCGGGCGCTATTCCGCGGCGGACGCCTTTTATGCGCCGGTCGCTACCCGGATCGCCAGCTACAACCTGCCGGTCGGGCCGGCGGCCGAGGCTTATGTGGCGGCCCATCTCGCCGACCCTTCGTTCCGGCGCTGGCGGGCGATGGGCAAGGCGGAAAACCTTGAACAACCCACCTACCGGATGCCCTATGCCGAACGGCCCTGGCCCGGCCCTGCACCGCTGGTCGCCGAACTGGCGGACGGGCCGTCGGAAAATGCGGCCTGCCCCTATTCCGGCAAGCCCGTCCGCCATTTCCTGCGCCTTCAAGGCCGGGTCTGGGGCTTTTGCAACGCCTTTTGCCGCGACAAGACGCTGCACGATCCCGAAGCCTGGCCAAAATTCATCGAAATGCTGCGCGCCGCCTGATCCGTTAACCATTCTTAAACCGCTTCTCCACTAGCCGTTAACCATTGGGGCCGGAGGAGCGAATGGTCGCGCGCACCTATACTGTCGCGTTCGAGGGGGTCGAGGCGCGCATCGTCGAGGTGCAATGCGCCGTGGCGCCGGGCATGCCGGCCTTTGCCGTCGTAGGCCTGCCAGACAAGGCGGTGAGCGAGGCGCGCGACCGGGTGCGCGCGGCGCTGACGGCCCTGTCGATTGCCCTGCCGTCCAAGCGGATCACCGTGAACCTGTCGCCAGCCGACCTGCCGAAAGAAGGTTCGCATTTCGACCTGCCGATTGCCCTCGCCCTTCTGGCGGCCATCGACATGCTGCCGCGCGACGAGGTCGAGGGGACGGTGGCGCTGGGCGAACTGTCGCTGGACGGGCGGCTGGTGCCGGTCGTGGGCGCGCTTCCGGCGGCGATGGCGGCCGCGGCCGAGGGCAAGGTGCTGCTGTGTCCCAAGGCATCGGGCCCCGAAGCGGCGTGGGTCGGGGCGACGCCGGTCTTCGGCGCGGCGACGCTGACCGAAGTGCTGCGCCACTATACCGGGCAAGCGCCGATCGCCCCTGCAAGCCCCGGCGAGGTGGCTCGCGAAGCCGGCCCGCGCGACCTGCGCGACGTGAAGGGGCAGGAACGCGCCAAGCGGGCGCTGGAAATCGCCGCCGCCGGGCGGCACCATCTGCTGATGGTCGGCACGCCGGGGTCGGGCAAGTCGATGCTGGCCGCAAGGATGCCGGGGATCCTGCCGCCCCTGTCGCCGGTCGAAGCCCTGGAAACCTCGATGATCCATTCGCTGTCCGGGCTTCTCGACGAGGGCGGGATCAGCCGGGTGCGCCCCTTCCGCGAGCCGCACCATACCGCGTCGATGGCGGCCATCGTCGGCGGCGGTCGCGGGGCCAAGCCGGGCGAGATCAGCCTCGCACACAATGGCGTGCTGTTCCTGGACGAATTTCCCGAATTTCCGCGGGCGGTTCTGGAAACGCTGCGCCAACCGATCGAGACGGGCGAAGTGGTTGTGGCGCGCGCCAATGCCCATATCCGCTATCCGTGCCGGTTCCTGCTGGTGGCGGCGGCCAACCCTTGCAAATGCGGCTATCTGAGCGACCCGGCGCGGGCCTGCGCCAAGGTGCCGATGTGCGGGGAGGACTATCTCGGCCGAATATCGGGGCCGCTGATGGACCGGATCGACCTGCGCGTCGAAGTGCCCCCGGTGGCCTATACCGATCTCGACCTGCCGGAGGCGGGCGAAAGCTCGGCCACGGTTGCCGAACGGGTGGCAGGGGCGCGCGCCGCCCAGACCGCGCGCTTTGCGGCGCACCCCGAGGTGCGGGTCAATGCCGATGCAGAGGGTCGGCTTCTGGAGGAGGTGGCGAGCCCAGATGCCGACGGGCGCGCATTGCTGGCCCGCGTGGCCGAACGGTTTGGCCTGTCGGCGCGGGGCTATCACCGGGTATTGCGCGTCGCGCGCACCATTGCCGACCTGGCAGGCGAGGACCGGGTGCGCCAGCCGCACGTGGCCGAGGCGGTCGGCTACCGGTTGAGCCTGGGGGCGGGAAAGTAGGGGGCGAGGGCTCTGCCCTCGCGCTCCCGGGATATTTTCGCCACAATGAAGGGGGTCAGGCGCGTTTGGCCTCGATGACCTGCCATATCCTTTCGGCGGCGTTGGTGCCGTCGAACCGTTCGAGTTCCTGAATGCCGGTCGGCGAGGTCACGTTGATCTCGGTCAACCAGTCGCCGATCACGTCGATGCCGACGAAGACCTGCCCCTTGTCGCGCAAGGTCGGGCCGATGGCGGCGCAGATTTCGCGGTCGCGCGGGGTGAGGCCGATCCGTTCGGGGCGCCCGCCGACATGCATGTTCGACCGGGTCTCGCCCTCGGCGGGAACCCGGTTGATGGCGCCCACGGGATCGCCGTCAACGAGGATGATGCGCTTGTCGCCCCGGGTGACCGCCGGCACGTATTTCTGGGCGATGAGCGGTTCGCGGTTGATGCCCGAAAAGAGCTCGTGCAGCGAGGCAAGGTTGCGGTCGTTCGGGTCGAGCCGGAAGACGCCGGCGCCGCCGTTGCCATAGAGCGGCTTGAGGATGATGTCGCCATGGCGGTGCTTGAAGGCGCGGATCGTGGCGAGGTCACGGGCGATCAGCGTGGGCGGGGTGAGGTGCGGAAAGTCGAGCACCAAGAGCTTTTCGGGGTAGTTGCGCACCCAGAACGGGTCGTTCACGACGAGCGTGCCGGGGTGGATCCGGTCGAGGATATGGGTCGTGGTGATGTAGCCCATGTCGAAGGGCGGATCCTGGCGGAGCCAGACCACGTCGAAATCGGCCAGATCGACCTCGGCCTCGGGGCCAAGCGAGAAGTGGTTGCCCTTTTCGCGCCGGACGGTCAGCGGCCAGCCGCGTGCCATGACCCGACCTTCGCAATAGGACAGCCGGTCGGGCGTGTAGTAAAACAGGGTGTGGCCGCGCGCCTGTGCCTCGAGCGCGATGCGAAAGGTCGAATCGGCGTCGATGTTGATCGGACCGATCGGGTCCATCTGAAACGCGACCTTGAGTGCCATGCCTGTGCGCCTTGCTCCGTTCGGGGTGTGGCGCAAGTGATGGCGCAGCCCGGCGGCGGATGCAATCGCCCTTCGGCGGACCTCAGGGGGAGAAAGCGTTCGCGATGACCTCGATGCGCCCCTGACCGTCGACCAGGGCGAGGTCGAAGCGCATGTCGGTATCCTGCCCGGCCGGGGCGCACGCCAGGTATTCGCTTGCGGCCGCGGCGATGCGGGCGATCTGGCGGGGCCGGAGCCGTTCGGCGGCCAGTGCCAGGGTTTCGGCCCGCTTGACCTCGACAAAGACGAGGGCGTGACCGTCGCGCAAGATCAGGTCGATCTCGCCCGATTGGCCTCGCCAGCGGCGGGCGGCGATGATGAGGCCGCGATCGGCATAGTGCCGCGCCACCTGATCTTCGGCCACGCGGCCGCCATGATAAGCAGTGGCGCCGCCTTTCACGTTTTGCCAAGCCTCAACGCCATCTGGTAGATGTCTCGCCGAGGCTGGGCGAACATTTCGGCGACCATGGCAGCGGCATCCTTCACCGTCATCTGGGCCAGCGCAGTGCGCAGGGCTGCCTCGATCGCGGCATCGTCCACCTGTGCCTCGCCCGGCCGGTCGATCAGCACGACAATCTCTCCCTTCACCTTGCGCCCCGCGTAGACCGCGAGAATTTCGTCCAGCGTGCCCCGCGTGATTTCCTCGAACTTCTTGGTCAGTTCGCGGCAGACGGCGGCGCGGCGCGTGCCGCCAAAACTTGCGGCCAGATCGGTTAAAGTATCGTGAAGACGGTTCGGCGATTCATAGAGGATTAGCGTGGCACGGGTGGCGGCAAGTTCGGCCAGCCAGCCCTGGCGGGCCTGGGCGGTGGCCGGTGGAAAGCCCGCGAACAGGAACCGGTCCGACGGCAGGCCCGATACCGCAAGGGCGGCCAGAACCGCCGAGGGACCGGGGGCGGCGATGACCGGGTGGCCCGCGTCGATGGCGGCACGCGCGAGCTGATAGCCGGGGTCGGCGACCAGCGGGGTGCCCGCCTCGGAGGCGTAGACCACCGATTTGCCTTGGGCGAGTGCGGCCAGCAGACGTGGCCGCGCCTGCGCACCATTATGGTCGTGATAGGCGACAAGCGGTCTGTCACCGAGCGCCACCCCGTGAATGTCGATCAGATGCCGGAGCGTGCGCGTATCCTCGGCCGCGATCACGTCTGCAGTGCCGAGAAGATCGAGCGCGCGCAGGGTGATATCGCGCGCCGCCCCGATCGGCGTCGAGATGAAATAAAGGCCCGCAGCGGGTCTTTGTTTGTGGTCTGTCATGAAACCGTCGCCCCGCTCGCGCGTTTACTTCCAGTGCCGATACGCTTACGGTTCGGCGCAATGCCACGCCAGCGACCGGATGAGGATTTTTCCATGTTGTCTTTTTTGCGTAACCCCCGCAAGGCGCTGAAAGTCGCCGCCATCGGCCTTGGCGCCCTGGGACTGGCGGGGTGCGAGCCGGGACCGATGGGCCAGAAGGGCCCGGCCTTCGATCCGACCAAGCCGGTGCCGGTGGCGCTGTTGCTGCCCTCGGGCAGCGGAAATGCCGGCGACGAGGTGCTGGCGCGGGGCCTGAACCAAGCCGCCAAACTGGCGGTGGCCGACCTCGCGGGCAGCGTGAAGATCGACCTTCGCGTCTATGATGTGGGCTCCAGCCCCGATCTGGCCGCGCAGATGGCGACCAAGGCGGCCGACGATGGTGCGGTGATCATCCTCGGGCCGGTCTACAGCCAGACGGCCAATGCTGCGGGCGTTGCGGTGCGGTCGCGGGGGATCAACGTCCTGTCGTTCTCGAACAATATCGACATCGCCGGGGGCAATGTCTTCATCCTCGGGCCGACCTTCCAGAACACTGCCGACCGGCTGGTGACCTATGCGGTCAATCAGGGCAAGGGCGACATTCTGATCGCCCATGAAAAGACCCCGCAGGGCGACCATGGCGAGCGCGCGATCAAGGCGGCGGCGGCAAGCAGCGGGGCGACGGTTGTCGGGTCGGAAAGCTATGTGTTCACCGGGCCGGGCGTTACGGCGGCGGTTCCGACGATAGCGGCGGCAGCCAAATCGAGCGGCGCCAAGGCGATCTTCCTGACCGCAGACAGCGCCGGCGCTTTGCCGCTTCTGGCACAGCTTCTGCCCCAGTCGGGCCTGCCGAGCAGCGCCATCCAGTATGTCGGCCTGACCCGGTGGGACATTCCGTCGGCCACCATGTCGCTGCCGGGCATTCAGGGCGGCTGGTTCGCTTTGCCTGATCCGGCGCTCAACGCGCAGTTCCAGAGCCGCTATACCGCGGCCTATGGCGAGGCGCCGAACCCGATCGCCGGGCTGGCATATGACGGGATCGCGGCAATCGGCGCGCTGGTCAAGTCGGGGCGGAGCGATCCCTTCTCGGCGGGGGCGCTGACCCAGGGCGCTGGCTTTGCCGGGGTGACGGGTGTCTTCCGGTTCAATTCCGACGGGTCGAACAGCCGTGGCCTTGCGGTGGCGCAGGTCAGCAACGGCCAGTTCATCGTCATCGACCCCGCGCCGAGAAGCTTTGGCGGCGCCGGGCTCTGACATGCCGGCAGATGCGCCGGCCTCGCGGCCCGCAGCCGATGCGCGGGCCGAACATCCCGTCTATGACAGCGCCACCTTTGCGGCCGGCCTGATCGAGGGGCTGGGCGTCATTGGCGACGCGCGCGAAAAGCGTGCCTTCATCGTGCAGGCGCTGGCTCAGGCCCGACGCGAGGCCGGCGTCGAGATCGAGGCCGCCTTCGACGCCCATCCCCGCGCCGCTCGCGAAACCGTGCGGGCCCGCGCGCGTCTTGCCGATGCCACCGTCCGGGTGGCGTTCACGCTCGCCTCGCGCACGCTGCACCCGCTTCCGAATCCGACAGATGTCGAACGGCTGGCGGTTCTGGCGGTGGGCGGCTACGGGCGCAGCGAACTGGCCCCGTTTTCCGACATCGACCTTCTTTTCCTGACCCCGTGGAAGATCTCTCCCTGGGCGGAAAGCGTCATCGAATCGATGCTTTACATCCTGTGGGACCTGAAGCTGAAGGTCGGCCACTCCAGCCGCACGGTAAAGGACTGCCTGCGCCTTGGGCGCGAGGATTACACGATCCGCACTGCCCTTCTGGAGCATCGCTACATCATCGGCGACGAAGCGCTGGCGATCGAATTGCGGCACCGGCTGCGCTCTGATCTCTTTCGTGGCACGGGGCCCAATTTCATCGAGGCCAAACTGGCCGAAAGGGCCGAGCGGCACAGAAAGCAGGGCGGCCAGCGCTACGTGCTGGAACCGAACGTGAAAGAGGGCAAGGGTGGCCTGCGCGATCTGCAAACGCTGTACTGGATCGGCAAATATATCCACGGCGTCGGCCGCGCCGCCGAGCTTGTCGGCGAAGGCGTCTTTCGGCGCGAGGAATACGAGGCATTCGCGGCGGCCGAGGATTTTCTCTGGGCGGTGCGCAGCCATCTGCACCGGATCGCTGGGCGGGCGGCAGAAAAGCTGTCGTTCGACATGCAGGTCGAAGTGGCGGCGCGCATGGGCTATCACGACAGCGGCGGGCGCCGCGCGGTCGAACATTTCATGCAGGATTATTTCCGCCACGCGACGCGCGTCGGCGAACTTACCCGCGTGTTCCTCACCGCGATGGAGGAACGGCACGTCAAGCGCGAAGCCTCGCTTTCGGGCCTTCTGCGCCGCCGGCGCAAGGTGCCGGGCGGCTACCGGATCGACCGGGGGCGGCTGAACGTGGTCGATCCCGAAGCCTTCGTGAACGACAAGCTGAACCTGTTGCGGATATTCGAAGAGGCGCTGCGGTCGGGTGTGCTCATTCACCCCGACGCAATGCGACTGGTGGCTGCGCATCTCGATCTTGTCGACGACGAGATGCGCGAAGACCGCGAGGCAACGCGCATTTTCCTTGACCTGATGCTCAAGCACGGCAACCCGGAACGGGCCTTGCGCCGTATGAACGAGCTGGGGGTTCTTGCGGCCTTCCTGCCTGAATTCGAACCGATCGTGGCGATGATGCAGTTCAACGTCTACCACCACTACACGGTCGACGAACATACGATCCAGACCATCTCGACCCTTGCCCAGATCGAGCGCGAGGAACTGATCGAGGAACTGCCGCTATCGTCGTCGATCCTCAAGCAGGGGGTGAACCGCAAGGTTCTTTATGTGGCGCTGTTGCTGCATGACATCGGCAAGGGCCGGCCCGAGGATCACGCGATCCTTGGCGCCCAGATCGCGCGGCGGGTCTGCCCGCGCCTGGGGCTGACGGCCGAGGAGTGCGAAACCGTGGAATGGCTGGTGCGCTATCACCTCTTCATGTCGGACATGGCACAGAAGCGCGACATTTCCGACCCTCGCACGGTGCGCGATTTCGCCAAGGTGGTGAAGACCCGCAAGCGGCTCGATCTGCTGACCGTACTGACCGTGTGCGACATTCGCGGCGTGGGGCCAAACACCTGGAACAACTGGAAGGCGATGCTGCTCCGCCGCCTCTACGCCGATACGGCCGAGGCGCTCGAGGCGGGGCTTGAAAGCCTGAACCGCGAGAAGCGCAGCGACGAGGCCAAGCGCAGCCTGCGCGAACGCTTGACCGACTGGGACGCCAAGGACCTGCGCCGCGAGACCGGACGCCACTACGACCCCTACTGGCAGGGCCTTTCGACCGAAGCGCACACCATCTTCGCGCATCTGCTGAAAGACATACCCGCCGACGAGATCCGCATCGACATCGAACCCGACCATGACCGCGACGCAACCTGCGCCTGTTTCGCGCTGGCCGATCATCCCGGCATCTTTTCACGGCTGGCCGGGGCGCTGGCGCTGTCGGGTGCGAATGTCGTCGATGCACGCACCTATACGTCGAAGGACGGCTACGCGACGGCGATCTTCTGGGTGCAGGATGCCGAAGGCCACCCCTACGACCCCGCCCGCATCCCGCGCCTGCGCCAGATGATCGGCAAGATCCTCAAGGGCGAAGTGGTGGCGCGCGAGGCGCTGAAGGACCGTGACAAGATCCGCAAGAGTGAACGCCAGTTCCGCTTTCCAACCCATATCACCTTCGACAATGACGGGTCGGAAATCTACACGATCATCGAGGTCGACACCCGCGACCGCCCGGCCCTGCTCTACGATCTGACCCGGACGCTGGCGGCCAACAACATCTATATCGCCAGCGCGGTGATTGCGACTTACGGGGCGCAGGTGGTAGACAGTTTTTACGTCAAGGACATGTTCGGCTTGAAACTTCATGCCAAGCCGAAGCAGGAAAGCCTCGAGAAAAAACTGCGCGCCGCCATCACCGAAGGCGCCGAACGGGCACAGAGCTGATGAAACCCATTCGATTGATGCGGGGCTTCCTGACGGTGGGGGCCTGGACGCTCCTGAGCCGTGTCGCGGGTTTTGCGCGCGACGTTCAGATCGCCAACTATCTGGGCACCGGGCCGGTGGCCGAGGCGTTTCTGGTCGCCTTTTCGCTGCCGAACATGTTCCGCCGCTTTTTTGCGGAAGGGGCCTTTAACGCGGCCTTCGTGCCGATCTTTTCCAAGAAGCTCGAGGACGACGCCGACGCCCACAGATTCGCCGAGGACGCCTTCAGCGGCCTGGCGTTCGTGGTGGCGCTGTTTTCGCTGGTCGCCATGGTCGGAATGCGCTGGCTGGTGCTGGCGATGGCGTCGGGCTTTGCCGGCGACGCGCGGCTCGAACTGGCCATCACCTACGGGAATATCTGCTTTCCCTATATCTTCTTCATTTCGCTGACGGCCCTTCTGTCGGGCCTTCTGAATGCCGGCGGCAGGTTCGCCGCCGCCGCTGGCGCCCCGGTCATCCTGAACGTCATCTTCCTTGGCGCCATGGCCATTGCCCATCACCTTGGCTGGGACATGGGTCTGACGCTTGCCTGGTCGACGCCGCTGACCGGGCTTTTGCAACTGGCGGTCGTCTGGGTCGCGGCGGCGCGGATGGGCTACCCGCTGCGCCTGCGGCGCCCGCGTTTCACCGTCGACATGCGCCGCCTGGTGGCGATTGCCGGGCCGTCGGTCATGGCCGGGGGGGTTGTCCAGATCAACCTTCTGGTCGGCCGGCAGGTCGGCAGCCATTTCGAAGGGGCCATCGCCTGGCTCAGCTACGCCGACCGGTTATACCAGCTTCCGCTTGGAGTTGTCGGCATCGCGATCGGCATCGTCCTTCTGCCCGACATTTCGCGGCGCCTGAAGGCTGGCGACGTGACCGGCAGCCGCTATGCCCTGTCCCGCGCCACCGAATTCGCGCTGTTCCTGACGGTTCCGGCCGCCGTGGCGCTGATGGTCATTCCGGTCCAGGTGATTTCAGTCCTGTACGAGCGTGGCGAATTCACTGCCGCCGACACCTGGCCGACGGCGCTGACGCTGGCGGTCTATGGTGCCGGCCTTCCGGCCTTCGTGCTGCAAAAGGTTCTCCAGCCGCTCTATTTCGCGCGTGAGGATACGCAGACACCGTTCCGGTATGCGCTTTATTCGATGGTGGTGAATGTGGTTCTGGCCGTCGGGCTGATGTATTTCTTCGGCTTCATCGCGGCGGCCCTCGGCACCACCCTGTCGGGCTGGGTGATGACCCTGCAGCTCTGGTGGGGCAGCCGGTCGATGGGCGATGCGGCGCGGCCCGATGCCCGGCTGATCATGCGGCTTCCACGCATCGTTCTGGCGTCGGCCGCCATGGGTGCCGTGCTTTACGGGGCCGCGCACGAAATGGCCCACATGCTTTCGCCTGAAGGGCACCGCTATATCGGCCTCGCCGTCCTGTGCCTGATCGGCTTTGCCGGCTACCTTTTGGCCGCTCTGGCGGTTGGCGCGTTCCGCCTGTCGGACTTTCACGGCGCGCGCTAGGCCCTAGCGCTGGCGCATCCGCGCCAGAAGATAAGCCGGCCCGCCGGGCGCCACCACAAACGACATCACGAAGCCGGTGGCAAAGCCGACGATCTTGGCGGCCAGATCCCAGGTGCCGCCATAGATCAACGCAAAGACAAGCTGAATGCCGATCAGAAAGCCGATCATGCCGAAGGCCCGCGCGCGGTTGGCATTCACCGCCCCGAGCCTGGCGGACAGGATGAAGGTAAAGGCCCCGATCAGCCCGTAGGCGGCCGGATAGGCGCCGACGAGCGCGAACTGGGTGTAGGGGACCAGCGAATAGACGACCCCCGCCACGATCTGCGCGCCGAAGAACACCGCCAGAACCGCCCAGGGTCGAAAGACCTCGGCCACGAACTTGCCAAGCGCCAGCGTGAATATCCCGCCAAAGAGCGCCTGAACCGGGCTCAGATGCACGAACCCGTAGGTCAGGAAGCGCATGAGGAAATCGGGGTTCCACTGGCCGGTGTCGATCATCTGCCGCAGCATCGCCGGCGCAAGCGCGAAACGCTGAAATGCATCCTGCCGCCAGCCGACCCCCATCGCGCCGCCTGCCAGGCCGCCTTCGCCGGCGCTCAGGACCAGTTCCATTGCCGCGATCGGCAACACCAGCAGCCAGACCACCGCCGGCACCGGGTTGAAGGGCGAAGTATCGTATCCGTCGCGCATGAAGCATCCCTTCGGGCTGGCGAGTTGACGTGCTCTGGCCCCTGCGATACGCGGAAGCGAACCAGATTTCCAGACGGAGCCGCCCGATGACCGCCACGGCCAACGCAAAATTCGCCCCCCGGATCTTTTCGGGCATCCAGCCGTCGGGTGGGCTGACCCTTGGCAACTATCTCGGCGCGCTGAAACGCTTCGTCGAAAAGCAGAACGAGGGGATCGAGACGATCTATTGCCTCGTCGATCTGCATGCAATCACCGTCTGGCAAGACCCCGCCCGCCTGTGCGCTCAGACGCGCGAAGCGGCGGCAGGGTTCATCGCCGCCGGGATCGACCCCGCCAGGTCGATCCTGTTCAACCAGAGCCAGGTTCCCGGCCATGCCCAGCTTGCCTGGATCTTCAATTGCGTTGCGCGCATGGGCTGGATGGGCCGCATGACCCAATGGAAGGACAAGACCGCCGGCAAGAACGCCGAGGCCGAAAGCCTGGGGCTGTTCGCCTATCCATCGCTGATGGCCGCCGACATCCTGCTCTACCACGCCACGATGGTGCCGGTGGGCGAGGACCAGAAACAGCATCTGGAACTGTGCCGCGATATCGCGCTGAAGTTCAACCATGACTACAAGGTCGATTTCTTTCCGGTGACCGAGCCGATCATCGAAGGCGCCGCGACCCGCGTCATGTCCTTGCGCGATGGCACCAAGAAGATGTCGAAATCCGATCCGTCGGACGCGAGCCGCATCAACCTGACCGACGATGCAGACACGATCGCCCAGAAGCTGCGCAAGGCGAAAACCGACGCCGCCCCCCTGCCCGACACGGTCGCCGGGTTGCGCGACCGGCCCGAGGCAAAGAACCTGGTGAACATCTACGCGGCCCTTGCCGATCAGACGCCCGAAGCGGTGGTGGCCGAATTTGCCGGCAAGGGCTTTGGCACGTTCAAACCGGCGCTTGCCGATCTGGCCGTCGCCAAACTTGCGCCGATCGCCACCGAGATGAAGCGGCTGATGGCCGACCCGGCCGAAATCGACCGCATCCTGGGCCATGGCGCCGATCGTGCCGACGCCATCGCCGCCCCGATCCTGGCCAAGACGTTCGACATCACCGGCATGATCCGGTCGCGCTAGGCGGCCAGGCGCGCTTGCCCGCGCGCAATCGGCGGCAGAGCCCTGCCTTTCGGAGCCCCTGCGGCTTGCCCGATCCCCTCGGGCCGGGTTAGAAGGGGCCGACTTTCATTCCGCCGAGGATCACATGGCCGACGTCAAAGACTTTCAGGATCGCTTGCTTTCGCTGGGCCTCGCCCGGGTTTCCGAGGCGGCGGCGCATGCCTCGGCCCGCCTGATCGGGCGCGGCGACGAAAAGGCCGCAGATCAGGCCGCCGTAAACGCCATGCGCGAACAGCTCAACATGCTCGACATCAAGGGCGTAGTGGTGATCGGCGAGGGCGAGCGCGACGAAGCGCCGATGCTGTTCATCGGCGAAGAGGTGGGGACAGGCAACGGACCCGAGGTCGACATCGCCCTTGACCCCCTGGAAGGCACGACCCTGACCGCCAAGGACATGCCGAACGCGCTGACCGTCATCGCCATGGCGCCGCGCGGCACGCTGCTGCATGCGCCCGATGTCTACATGGACAAGCTCGCCATCGGGCCGGGCTACGCCAAGGATGTGGTCAGCCTAGAGATGTCGCCCGCCGAGCGGGTTCAGGCGTTGGCCAAGGCCAAGGGCGTGGCGCCCGGCCATATCACCTGCTGCATTCTCGAACGCCCCCGCCATGACGACATGATCGCCGAGGTGCGCGCCACGGGTGCCGCCATCCGGCTGATCACCGACGGCGACGTGGCCGGCGTCATCCATTGCGCCGAGGCCGAACTGACCGGGATCGACATGTACATGGGCTCGGGCGGCGCGCCGGAAGGGGTGCTGGCGGCTTCGGCGCTCAAATGCATGGGCGGGCAGATGTGGGGCCGGCTTCTGTTCCGCAACGACGACGAACGCGGCCGCGCCGCCAAGGCCGGCATTCGCGACCTGAACCGCGTCTACGCGCGCGACGACATGGTGACGCGCGACGTGATCTTTGCTGCGACCGGCGTCACCAACGGCTCGATCGTGCAGGGTGTCAGGCGCGAGCCGCATTTCATCCAGACCGAAACCATCCTGATGCGGTCGAAAACCGGATCGGTCCGGCGGATGATCTACCGCAATCCGGTCAAATAGGGTCGCGGGCCGGTTCTGCGGGCCGCTCTCGTCCTTGCCAAGCCGGCGCACATCCGCCAGATGGAGCCATGAGTGCCTTTCTGAATGTCGAGACATCGGCCACCGGCCGCCGCTGGACCGGCCCGGGGATCGAGGCCGACCGGCTGGCCGAGGCGATGGCGCAGGAAACCCGCTTGCCCCTGCCCTTGGCCCGTGTGCTGGTGGCGCGCGGTGTCGAGCCCGGCGATGCGGCGCGGTTTCTCGATCCGCGTCTGGCCGACATGTTGCCCGACCCGCGCGGGCTGAAGGATATGGGTGTCGCGGCCGACCGGTTCGTGCGGGCGGTCAAGGGGCGCGAACGGATCGCGATCTTTGCCGATTACGATGTCGATGGCGGCGCCTCTGCCGCCCTTCTGCTGAGCTGGCTTCGCGCCATGGGACGCACCGCCACGCTCTATATCCCCGACCGGATCGACGAGGGCTATGGCCCGAACGTCCCGGCGATGGCAGCGCTGGCCGAGGCCCACGATCTTATCCTCTGCGTTGACTGCGGCACCCTTTCGCACGAACCCGTCGCCGCAGCGAAGGCCGCCGATGTGGTGATCCTGGACCACCATCTGGGCGGCGAAACCGTGCCCGCGGCGCTTGCGGTCGTGAACCCCAACCGCCAGGATGAAACCGGCGATCTCGCCCATCTCTGCGCGGCTTCGGTGGTGTTCCTGATGCTGGTCGAGGCCAACCGGCGCTTGCGCGGCGAAGGGATCACCGGCCCCGACATGATGGCCATGCTCGATCTGGTCGCGCTGGCCACGGTGGCAGATGTGGCGCCGCTGGTGGGGGTCAACCGGGCACTCGTCCGACAGGGGCTGAAGGTGCTGGCCCGCCGCGATCGCCCGGGCCTGCGCGCGCTGGCCGATCTGGCGCGGATGGATCAGGCGCCGACCGCCTATCACCTCGGCTTTCTTCTCGGGCCGCGGGTCAATGCCGGCGGCCGGATCGGCGCCGCCGACCTTGGCGCGCGGCTTCTGGCCACCGACGACCCGCACGAGGCAGCCGCCCTTGCCGAACGGCTCGACCGGCTGAACAGCGAACGGCGCGAGATCGAGGCGCGGGTCCGCGCGGAGGCGCTGGCGCAGGCCGAGGCGCGCGGGCTTGATGCGCCCCTGGTCTGGGCGGCAGGCGAAGGCTGGCACCCCGGTGTGGTCGGGATCGTCGCGGCGCGGCTGAAAGAGGCGGCGAACCGCCCGGCGGTGGTGATCGGCCTCGATGGCGACATCGGCAAGGGGTCGGCCCGGTCGGTCGCCGGGGTTGATCTCGGGGCAGCGGTGCAGCGCGTCGCGGCCGAGGGGCTCTTGCTCAGGGGGGGCGGTCACCGGATGGCGGCCGGCCTCACCGTGGCGCGCGACCGGGTCGAGGCGGCGATGGCGCGCCTGTCCGACCTTCTGGCCCGCCAAGGCGCCGGGGCGGCCGGCCCGCGCGATCTGCCAATCGACGGGCTCTTGATGCCCGGGGCGGCCACCACCGGCCTGATCGAAGAGATCGAAAAGGCCGGCCCCTTCGGCCAGTCGGCCCCTGCCCCGCGCTTCGCCTTCGCGTCTGTGGCGGTGACCCATCTGCGCCGGCTGGGCGAAACCCACCTGCGCTTTTCATTCACCGACGGCAGCGGCCCCGCACTCGACGCCATCGCCTTCGGCGCCTTCGACGGCCCGCTCGGCCCGTTGATCGAGGGCCACGGCGGCCTGCGGCTGCACATAGCCGGGCGGCTGGAACTGAACCACTGGAACGGCCGGACCCGCGTGCAACTCCGCCTCGAAGACGCCGCCCGCGCCTGAGCGCCGCCTTCGGCGCCGCGCGCCCGAAAATCCGCGCCACATCCGCAAAAAGCCCCTTGCACGCGCACGGGCTCTGCCCTAAACACCGCCCACACCGGGCAAGGCCCAGCCTTCGCCGAACGTGGCCCGTTCGTCTATCGGTTAGGACACCAGGTTTTCAACCTGGGAAGAGGGGTTCGACTCCCCTACGGGCTGCCATATATTTCCATAACACATTGTTATTCATTGACTTTATCGGCCTTTCTGTCCAACTCATCAGAAAAGTTGGACACGTTGGAAAGTTTTGCGAACCCTCTGTCAGCCCGTTTTGAGCGGTTGGCTTTCTTCGTGTAGTCATCCGCTGCTTTCTATCCTTGTGAGCAAGCTAAGCGCCGATTTCCCAATTCCTGGCGCCGGCATCCGCCAGCCGGGAGCCCCGCTTTTCGTCGGACCATGAAGCGAGCTGGGGACGAGGAACCCCACCTGCCCAAGGGCGTGGCTCCGCCCCTTCCGCGGCGACGACGCCGACACCCGGTGTCAGTTCACGTCATGCCAGCGCTGTTCGAGGCTGCTCGTCCGGATCGCTTCGACCAGGCTCTGGATACGCAGGCCACTGCGGAAGTTGAACGGCTCGGGGGCCTTTCCGGCGATCGCGGCGACGTAGCCCGCCACCTCGATCGCCTTGAGGTCGTTGAAGCCCAACTGATGGCCGGGGGCGACGCAGAACAGCCCGTAGGGTGCATGGTCCGGCCCCGCCTCGATCCGCCGAAAGCCCTGGCGCCCCCTGGCGTCGGACGTGCTGAAAAAGTGCAGCACATTGAAATGCTCCTGGCTGAAGGCAAGAGCGCCCTTGCTGCCGTAAATCTCGAAGTCATGCTGCATTTTGCGGCCCGTAGCGATCCAGTTGCCCTCGATGCTGCCCGTCGCCCCGTTTTCAAACCGCAGAAACGCGCGACCCACGTCGTCGACCAGAATCTTGCGGGTGCCACCCCTTCCATCAGGACGTTCGGCGATCATGGTCACACAATCGCCCATCACACGGTTGATCGGGCCGCAAAGGAATTCCGCGGTGGCCAGCGCGTGGCTGCCGATGTCGGCAAGCGCCCCGCCACCGGCCGGGTCGTGGCGAAAGGTATAGGCGGCGGTTGCGGCGGCCATGTAGTCCTCGCAATGGATGCCGCGATAGCCGCGGATTTCCCCGAGTTCGCCCGACGCGATCATCTGCCGCGCGAAGGTCAGCATCGGGTTGCAGAGATAATTGAACCCGACCTGGGTTTTCACGCCCTTGGCCTCTGCCGCCTGCGTCATTTCCAGTGCGTCCTGGGCAAGCGGGGCGAGCGGCTTTTCGCAATAGACATGCTTGCCTGCGGCAATGGCGGCCAACGACATTTCCTTGTGCAGGGCGTTCGGGGCCGTAATGGACACCAGGTCAATCTCGGGATCGGCGACGATGTCGCGCCAATCGGCCGTGGATCTGGCAAAACCAAGTGTTCGGGCGTTACGGGCCGCGGCTTCTGCGGTGATGTCGGCCACAGTATGCAGGTGCAGATCGAAGTCCAGTTCGAACACGCGCGGGGCCGAGGTGAAGCCGAAGACATGGGCCTTGCCCATGAAGCCGGTGCCGATCAGGCCGATGTTCAGACGGGGTTTGATCATAGAAGCAATCCTTGTTGACGATAGGCGCGGGGTGCCGTCGCTCGGCGAAACAATCCACCATATTCCGGGCCGAAGCGATAGCCATACGCTCTGCGCATTCACGGGTGAGCGCCGCGATATGAGGGGGCGCGGCGTGCGGCACAGCCATCAGCGGGGGACGCCGCGCTGGCGGTTCGGGATCGAACGAGCCGATCGCCGAACCGCGCCATCCCCGGGGAACTTGGCCCTTGTGCTGTCCACAAGCATGTTCAAGGGGCGACCTGCGCGCCAGCAAGGGATGTTGACGGCCAATGCTTTCTGTCGTCGGCACGGGGTGGGAAGCCCGGTGCCGCCCCATCCTTATCGGCCGCCTTCACTGGGCGGGCATCCATCCCTCTGGTCGCCTGAGCGGCAACTTGAACCGAACCTTGATCGTCAGCCAGACCTTCCATCGCAAGACACCGCAGGGCGCCCGGGTCTGTCGTTCTGCGGCGTGATCCAGGCCATGTCCTTGCCCAACCAGATCAGCAGCAAGCCGCGCGTGCGCAGGGCCGCAGGGTAGCTGGCCAGTTCATCGGGGGGGGGCGGGCAGCGGAAGGCTTGCTCATACGCATCGTCGAACCGCATGGATTCCCTATGTGAATCGTCCACGGTCAGTGCTGTGCAACAACGTCCAACAAATGCCGGGATCAGCGATCCCTAGTGAAACTGGTTCTGCACCGTCGCCGTCAGTTCACTTAGCGAAAACGGCTTGGGCAGGAACACGGAGTTCGGGATTCTCTCCCGGTCCTGGGTCAGGCTCTCCTCGGAGTAGCCCGACACGAAGACCACCCGCGTGTTCGGCCGCGCCTGAAGCGCCTGGCGCACCCAAGAGGGGCCGTCAATCCCCGGCATGATGACATCGGTCACGAAGACATCGACCAGAAGCTGGTCATCCTCGAGCAACCGCAAGGCCTCTTCGGCATTTTCCGCCTCGATCACGGTAAAGCCCCGCATCTTCAGCGCCCGGCTGGCAAAGGCGCGCACCGGCGCTTCATCCTCGACCAGCAGCACGACGCCGTCGCCGCCGTGAGTTGCCCGGCGCGGCGGGGTGGCGGCAGGTATGGGCGGCTCTTCGGCCAGCGCCGCGTCATGGGCCGGGAGGAAGAGCGTGAAGGTGGTACCTTCGCCCGGAACGGAGTCGCAGAAAATGAAGCCGCCCGTCTGCTTGACGATGCCATAGGCGGTCGAAAGCCCGAGCCCGGTGCCTTCGCCCGGCCGCTTGGTGGTGAAGAAGGGCTCGAAAATCTTGTTCAACTTGTCCGGAGCGATGCCCACCCCCTGGTCCGAGACGCGCACCACCACATAGTCGCCCGCCGGCACCGTCGCGCGGTCGCGCTGCAAATCGGCGTCGAGCACGATGTTTTCGGTTGAGATCTCGATCCGCCCGCCCTCTCGCATCGCATCGCGGGCATTGACAACGAGATTCATGATGACCTGTTCGAGCTGGCGCTTGTCGGCGCGCACGAAGCGCAGGGCCGGGTCATGTTCGAGCGTCAGCTGGACCTTTTCGCCGACCAGCCGGTTCAGAAGATGCGTCAGGTCCGCCAGCGTGTCGCGCAGGTCGATCACCGCCGGTTTCAGCGTCTGCTTGCGCGAAAAGGCCAGAAGCTGTCCGACCAGGCTTGCCGCGCGGTTGGCGTTCTGATTGATCTGGGTCAGGTCGGCATAGTCTGGATCAGACTTGTCATGACGCAAGAGCAACAGGTCGCAATGACCTGAAATCGCTGTCAGAAGATTGTTGAAGTCATGCGCCACGCCACCGGCGAGCTGGCCGATTGCCTGCATCTTCTGGCTTTGGACGAATTGGGCCTCGAGCGTCTTGAGCTGCGTTGCGTCAGACAGCACCGCCATCAGGCCGGACCTGCCGTCTTCGATCACCCGCGACAACATCACCTGAAGATAGGTATCCTGTTCGGCACCGCGCACGCGCAGCACCTCGGGCCGGTTCTCGGTGCGCCCGCTCACCGCGTCGGCCAGCCAGTCACCTACCGGCCGGCCGAGCCCTTCCAGCATTTCGGCCAGCGAAACACCCGGTTCAAGTTCGCCCAGAAGCGCACGCGCTGCGCGATTGGCCTCGCACAGCTCGCCCGCAGCAGTCAGCCGCAACAGCGCCACCGGCAAACGGTCGAATGCGGTCGGATCATGGGTGCCGGCCTGATTGCCATGTGCGGGCAGAAGATAGATCTCGCGTCGCCCTCCGTTGCTTTCCACCTCAGCCACCAGGGCGCGCACCGGACCGGCCGCACCGGCGATCTCGTGCACCTCGCCCGCCCGCACCGGCAGATCGGCAAAGACCCGGTCCAGCGTCTTGACCCGTTCGCCGACCAACCGGCGAAGGGCTTCGTTCATGAAAAGGATGGTACCGGTCTTGGTCACGGTCAGCATCGGCAGGCTTATGCTTTCCGCCCCGCGCCCGCCCGTCGCGCGTTCGGCCATGTCTTCGAGCCGCCACAGGAACCCGGCCGCGCCGATCTGATGAACGGCGAGCCGCACATGGCCACGCCGGGTCACCAGATCCTCATGCGCCGCCCCAAGCGCCTCGGCCCGGTTCTGAAGCCGGTTGAGAACCGCGGCCGGGTTGGCGAAAATCTCGGCCAGGGCACGGGCCAGCGTCTGCCCTCCGCGCGAACCGAACCGTTCGACCGCCGCCCGGTTCTGAAAGCCGATCGCACCATCGGCATCGGTGGCAAAGCTTGGCGCCGCATCGTGGCTGATAAAGGTGGCAAGCTGTTCGTGCAGGCCCGATTCGGCCCGCGCATGGCTGGCCTTCAACCAGCCGACGATCACCGCCAGCGCCGCCAGCGTGCCCGCCACCGAAAAGGCCATCAGCCCCGCCACCCCGAACGGCAGAAAGGCCCCCACGGCGGCAAATAGCATGGCCGCCAGCGCGACAGACAGGCCGCGCGGCGCAAAGGCCAGCGCGGTCCGCGTAACGGGTTGCGAAAACAGGGCCGGATCAGACACGCGCACATCCCCCAAGAGATTCGGTTTCAAGCATTCGGCCCGGAAATGCTTAAACCGAGCTTAACCGTTACCATGTCACAACCTCTAATTGTGTGGGTTTCAGGTCAATCCCGCGACAAAACCGCAGCAAAGAAGCCGTCGCCGCCGTCGAGCGGGGTAAAACGGCGTTGAACCTGCGTCCGGAACCCTGAAGTGCGCGCGAGAAAGGCAGCCACCCGGTCGTCGTTTTCTTCCAGCAAGAGCGAGCAAGTCATGTAGGCAAGATGGCCGCCCGGTCCGACATACGCCGCCGCTTCATCCAATATCCGGTCCTGAAGGCGGGTCAGTTCGGCCAGCCGCGCGGGCGTCAGCCGCCATTTCGCGTCCGGCGTGCGCCGCCAGGTGCCCGAGCCGGTGCAGGGCGCGTCGACCAGCACCAGGTTGAAAAGGCTGCCCGCCAATGCCGCCCGGCCGGCCTCGGCGATGGCCACGCCGGCCC
>Ga0209023_10002585_pt1 | contig 22405 bp, 25 predicted proteins | sample LakOneMetagenome_FD_187468 | JGI IMG/M metagenome (GOLD analysis project Ga0209023, IMG submission 187468) | Freshwater and sediment microbial communities from Lake Erie, Canada (SPAdes) (version 2) | ecosystem: Environmental > Aquatic > Freshwater > Lentic | place: Lake Erie, Canada...
CCGCCCAGCGGTGGGGTCGACGGGTTCTGGGGTCACAAGTGGACCGTCACGTCGCTCGTCGAGGGCGGGTCCGGACTGGCGCTCGGCAGCCGTCCCGTGGTGCTCGATGCCAGCACCGAGGGCCACATCTCCATGGCGGTGTGCAACCGGCTCAGCGGGCCCACCACCATCGACGGGGTGCAGCTCGATGTCTCGCTCGACCCGATCACCGCCCTCACGTGCGGCGATCCCATCGATGCCAACGAGGCCTTCTTGACGGCCCTGCTCCAGGGCAGCCCCACCGTGTCGGTCTCGGGCAACCACCTCACGCTCACCTCGGGCAACCGCAAGGCCGAGTTCAGCTCCTGAACGCCACCCGCTGACCCGTCAGGTGTCGAGCAGGTCGGCCCGTCGGGTTCGCACCAGCTCCCCCAGCGGCCCCTCCGGCCAGGAGGGCTCGAACTCGTCGATCGGGATGATCCGATCCCAACCCCGCGTGGTCACCTGGTGGCGCACCTGCGGGGTGTGGGTCCAGCGAAGGCCGGATCGTGACAGCACGAAGGCGGTGGTCGGCCCCGTGGGCAGGGTGGCCTCGGCCACCTTCTCGATGTCGGACCACGACGCTCGCAGCACGAAGGTGGCTGCTTCGTACTGCAGGCCAGCGTCGTCGGCGCGAAGCACCGAGGTCCGCTGCTGGCGCACCCCGAAGAGCAACACGCCCGTCTGCACCACGGTGTAGAGGATCGCCACCCACCAGTTGACCAGGGCGACCAGCACCGCCGCCACGGGAAGGGCGGCGAGCAGGAACAGCAGCCCCAGGCGCTGGAGGCGGGCCCGCTGCGAGCGGGTGGAGGGGGTCAACACCAGGGACACGGCTCTGGCCTAGTGCCCTGCCACCTGTCGGAGCCACCTCGGATGTGCTCGATCAGCGTTGGGGGCCGATTGCGTAGGGTCCCCGCAGCCGTCGGGCGAGGGTCGCGGTGGCCACGAGGAGTACGAATGGGTATCGACGACGCCACCGCAAGCACCACGCCCGGCCTCCGACCGCGCGACCTCCGGCCCTCGCCGCTAGCCGCTGTGGTCGATGCTCCTGGTCGGCGGAGCAGGTTCTCGGTCCGCCCCCGTCCGCCGGTGACGCTCCCCCAGGTGGACACCCTGCTGGCCGGCGTGGCCGAGGCCGACATCACCCCGCCGCCCGGCATGCCCAAGGCCGGGTACTCGGCCAACGCCCACGACGGCAACGGGTTCCGCACCCGCCTTCGCGCCCGAGTCACCCACCTTCGCTCGGGGACGTCGTCGATCGTCCTCGTGCAGCTGGACCTGCTCGGCGGATCGTCGGTGCTCCAGCACCTGGTGGCCGACGCCGTGGCGGACCGGACCGACATCCCGCTCGCCGGCATCTGGATCGGCGCCACCCACACCCATGCCGGGGCGGGCCAGTTCCTCGGCACCGACTTCTACAACCACCACGCGTCCAACCGGGCCGGGTTCGACCCGGCCTGGACCCAGTTCCTGGTGGACCGCATCGCCGGAGCGGTGGTCGAGGCGCACGATGGCCGGGTGCCCGCCCGACTCGCGGTGGGCAGCACCGAGGTGTGGGGCCTCACCCGCAACCGCTCCCACGATCCGCACGTCCACAACGACACCGTCACCGACAAGCGCCAGGACCCCCAGCGCAAGTGGGTCGCGGTCAACCCGCTGCTGCACCTGGTGCGGGTCGACCGCATCACCGAATCGGGCGGCAACGCGCCCATGGGCGCTGCGGTGGTCTTCTCGATCCACGGCACCGGCGTGTCGCAGCACGCTCACGAGTACAACGCCGACATCTGGGCCTATCTGGTGGGCGAGCTGCGCCACCAGGTCGGGCTCCGCCACGGCCAACAGCCGATCGTGGGAGCGATGCAGGGCACCCACGCCGACGTCGCGCCGGCCCTGCGGCCCGGGTTGGCCGGCCATCGCGAGGCCCGGCGGATCGGTCAGGGGATCGGACTCGAGGCGGCCGACCTCTACGACCGGCTGACCGACGAGCTCACGGATCGCGTGGCGCTCGACGCAGGGCTCCGTGAGGTGGATCTCGACGTCGACCGTGACGTCGACGGCATCGAGCTGCCCGACCGCCCGGCGGTGGGGGCCGCCCTGGTGGCCGGCGCGACCGAGAACCTGACCCCGGTGATCCACCGCATCCCGCCGTTCAAGGCGGGCAACCCCAAGCGGTGGGGCACGGACAACCCGCAGGGTCCCAAGTGGGTCCTCGGCTCGCGGTGGCTGCAACCGCTCGTCCTTCCCAAGCACGGCTTCCCCCGGGTGCTCGCCGTGCAGGCCCTTCGCATCGGCGGGTCCGTCCTGGTCGGTCTGCCGTTCGAGATCACCGTGGAGTCGGGCCGGCGGATCGAGGCGGCGGTGGTCGCGGCGGTGGCAGATCGCGACGTCAGCCGGGTGGTGGTGTCGTCGGTGGTCAACGAGTACTGGGGCTACGTGGCCACCGAGGAGGAGTACCAGCGGCAGTACTACGAAGGGGGCCACACCCTGTACGGCCCCAACACCCAGCGATTCCTGGCCGCCCACGCCGGACGGCTCGCCGCCGCCACCGTCGGCGCTGGTGTGTTCGCCGATGTCGGTGCCGAACGCTCGTGGAACCTGGCTTCCAAGCGCTACCTGGCCTCCGCGCCGCCGATCGATGGCTCGGCGCGTCGGTTGATCGGGCGGGCCACCTACACCGACCCCACCGCCGAGGTCGACGGGTTCTGGGAGCAGGCGTGGGTCGACGTGGCCCCCGGCGGGCTCCACTGGCACGAGCCGCTGACCCGGGTGGAGGCCAGTGACGACGACGGCCAGACGTGGGTCCCGGCGGTGGACCACGGGCGCCTGGTCGACGATCAGGGCTGGTACGTCGAGGTGAGCCACATCGGTACTCACGACGGCGGTGGTCACCGCTACCGCACCCGCTGGTACGAGCCCACCCACCGGGTCGGACGTCGGCACCGCTTCGTGCTGCTGGCCAACAACGGCCGTCCCGAGGTTGTCGGCGAGGCCTTCGACTGATCCACGGCGGTCGCGTGATGGCCTGGCAGGACGCGACGCGCAGGGCGTGCTAGCCCGGTGCGGTGCACATCGCCGCCGTGATGGCTTCCATCCCGAGCCCGTCGTTCAACCAGATCCACCTCGGGCCGCTCGACCTGCGCATGTACGGCTTGTGCATCGCCCTGGGCGTGATCGCCGCCGTGTGGCTGTCGTCTCGACGCTGGGAAGCGCGGGGCGGCGACCCCGACGACATCGGCACCATCGCGCTGTGGGCGGTGCCGGCTGGCGTGATCGGCGCCCGGATGTACCACGTGGCCACCGACTGGGAGCTCTATCGGGGCCGGTGGATCGACACGCTCAAGATCACCCAGGGCGGCCTCGGCATCCCCGGAGGGATCCTGGCTGGGGTCTTGGCCGGCCTCGTGGTGGTGAGGATCAAGAAGCTCCCAGCGGTGGAGCTGCTCGACGTGGTGGCTCCGGCCCTCCCGCTGGCCCAGGCCATCGGCCGGTTCGGGAACTACTTCAACCAAGAGGTGTTCGGACGCCCGACGTCGTTGCCCTGGGGCCTGCGGATCGATCCCGCGTTTCGGCCCGAGGCGTACCTCAACTACAGCTACTTCCACCCCACGTTCGCCTACGAGGGCCTCTGGAACATCGGGCTCATGTTCCTGCTGCTCTGGCTCGACAAGCACAAGAACCTGCACCGGGGCGAACTGTTCACGCTCTACGTCTTCGGGTACTCGCTGGGTCGGTTCTGGGTGGAGTCGTTGCGCTCGGATCACGCATCGCTCATCTACGGCCTGCGGGTCAACACCTGGATGAGCCTCATCGTGGGCCTGATCTCGCTGGGCATCCTGATCCGGATGCACCTCAAGGGACCCGCACCCGACGACGAGGTCGAGGGTGACCCCGAAGCTCCGGTGGAGGATTCGAGCACCGAGGCCGGACCGGCCGTCGAGCCAGAGGTCGACGACACCGCCGACGATTCCGATACCGCCGACGATGCCGACGCCGCGTCGGACGCCGACCCGTGGGCGCCTCAGCCCGGGTGACTTGCGGTGGTCGGGTCCAGGGCCGGGGGCTGGACCACCACCAGCACCATGTCCACCGGTCGCTTGTGGGTGTTCACGTAGCTGTGTGAGCCGTGGGCTTCGAACAGCACGGCCCCGCCGGCCTGCACCTGGTGCTGCTGGTCGCCCACCTCCAGGGTGAGCGTGCCGCTCAGGACGGCGATCAGCTCACGCGTGCCGTCGACGTGGCCGTCGGAGTCGTGACGGTCGAGCGCAGCCAGGCGCCAGCGCCACAGCTCGACGTGCTCGCTGCGGTCCGTGCCGACCAGCAGGTCGCCGCCGGATCCGTCGACGCCCGACCAGAGCCGGACGATCTCTGACGGGTCCACCACCCGGACCATGGAGCCGTCGGATAGCTCGACCAGCTGGGCCAGCGTGGCGCCGAACGCATCGGCAAGGCGGCAGAGGGTGGCGATGCTCGGGTTGGTGCGGGCCTGTTCGATCTGGACGAGCATCCCCTTGCTCACGCCCGATCGGGCCGCGAGCTGGTCGAGCGTCCACTGGCGCTCGGATCGGAGCTCTCGGGTGTTTCGGGCGATGGCGGCGGCCACCTCGTCGGCGTCAGGCACCTGACCAGGCTATCCCGAGGCTCGCTGGCTGGATCAGTGTGATGTACCGACTGGTGCAGTTCATAGGTTTGTGCGGTACACTGCACCAACTGGTGCAACAGGGTGACCAGTCGATGTGGACCCCGCAGGAGGCTCGAACCCATGGCGATCATGTTTGCTCTCGGCGCCGCGGCGTTCTACGGCTCGTCCGACTTCGTCGGGGGCCTCGCCGCTCGCCGGGCCACCGCTCTGTCGGTGTCGCTGGGCGCCCAGTTGGTGGGGATGGTCGTGTTGGTCCTGACCCTGCCGCTGCTGGCCCCTGCCGACCCCACCCGCGTCGACCTGCTGCTGGGTGCGGCTGCGGGGGTCTTCGGCGGCCTGGGCGTTGCCGTGGTCTACCGCGCACTGGCTCAGGGCCCCATGAGCGTGGTTGCCCCCACCACCGCCCTGAGCGCGTCCGCCGTTCCCGTGCTTGCCGGCCTGCTCCTCGGCGACCGGCCGGGTCTCTCCGCGCTGGCGGGGATCGCGATCTCCTTCGTGGCCGTGCTCCTGATCACTCGGGAGCGCCGGACCGATGGTGCGGTGTCGACCAACACCGCGATCCGCGCCCTGCTCCCCGCGCTCGGCGGCGGGGCGATCTTCGGGTTGTTCTTCGTGTGCCTCCACCAGACCAGCGCTGGAGCAGGCATGTGGCCGCTCCTCGCCGCCCGACTGGTGTCGGTTCCGGTGCTGGCCGCACTCGTGGTGTCTCGGCGCGCGCCGCTTGGCCTTCGGGGCGCCGGCATGCTCGGCGCCGTGGCGGTGAGCGGCGCGCTCGACATGGCGGCCAACGTGCTCTACCTGCTGGCCGCCCGGCACGGGATGCTGGCGGTGGTGGCGGCCATCACCGGGCTGTACCCAGCCAGCACGATCGTGTTGGCCCAGACCCGATTGGGGGAGCGGATGGCCCCGGTGCAGCTGATGGGGTTGGGCGTGGCCGCGCTGGCTGCGGTGATGGTGGCGCAGTGACGGGCGAGGATCAGCTGAACAGGTCCTTGCGCATGTCGTCGGTGTAGGTCGGCTCGCGACCCTGGGCGAAGGCTCGCATCGCCTCCGGCAGGTTCTCGGTGAAGCCCAACATGAGCTGGTTGCGGTCCTCGAGGTGGATGGCCGCCTCCAGGCTCGGAGTCTCGAGGTTGGCCCAGAGCACGTCCTTGGTCATCGACAGGCCGTAGGCGCTGAAGCGGGCCATCCCTGCGGCGGTCGCCACCGCGGTGTCGAGCAGGTCGTCGGCGGCCACGACGCGAGACACCAGTCCCAAGCGCCACGCCTCGTCGCCGTCGATCACCCGGCCGGTCAACAGGAGGTCGTTGCTGTGCGATGCACCGATCAGGCGAGGAAGGAGCCACGACGCTCCCATCTCGGTGCTGGTGAGGCCGTTGACGATCCCGGTGGCGTTGAGCTCGGCGTCGGCCGTGGAGAACCGGAGGTCGGCTCCGAGCGCCAGGCACATGCCGCCGCCGTAGGCGGGACCGTTGATGGCGGCGATGACCGGCTGGGGCATGCGCCGCAGGATGGGCACCACCCGGGAGTAGGCCTCCATGGACTGCTGGGCGATCCGGCCCATCGACAAGCCGTCGATCCCGGGCAGCACACCGTGGTCCTTGAGATCCAGCCCGGAGCAGAACGCTCGGCCTGCACCGGTCAGCACCACGACCCGACACGAGTTGTCGGCGGCGATCTCCTCCAGGGTGTCGGCCAGGAGCAGCACCAGCTCGATGGAGAGGGCGTTGAGCACCTCGGGCCGGTTGAGCGTCAGCACGGTCACGTGCGGCTCGGGATGGTCGACCAGCACCAGGGCCATGGGTCCTCCTCGAAGGCCGCCCGGGGTGGTCGACCGCCGACTGCCTAGCGCACCGACGGGCCGGTCCGACGCGAAGTGCCGACGGAGGGGTCCGGTACCATCGGCGTCGTGTCCGACCAGTCGCACCCTGCGCCCTCACCCGAGCCCGCTCCGCATGCGGCCCCCGAGGCCGAGCTGAGCATCGACCCCACGGCGTTCCTCCCCGCGGATGTCGAGATCGGCTCTGAGGCCTCGGACGACCCTTGGGGCGACGGCGCTCCCGAGCCAGAGGTGCCCACCTGGGCGCGTGTCGACGGCGATGCCATCGTGGCAACGCCCACCTCGCCGGCGACCGCCCCTGTGGAGCCGCCCTCTGATGCCATCGATCTCGATGCGCTGACGTTGCTCGAACGAGATCTCGATGCGGTCGACGCCGCCCTGGCCGCCCTCGACGCCGGCGAGCCGACTCGGTCACCCCTGCTGGTGGACCTGCTCGACCTCTCCTAGAACGGCAGCTGCTCGGGTTCGCGGGTCTCGGGCCCCGACTCGGGCTCGTCGTCGGCCATCGGATCGGTCTCGGCGCCCTTGCCGTCGGCCTTGGCGATGAGGTAGCCCTCGGCCCGTTCCGCCAAGGGGTAGCGCGCCACCAGCTCGTAGAAGCGGGCGTTGTGTCGCCGCTCCACCAGGTGGGCCAACTCGTGCACGATCACGTGGTCGATCACCCAGAGCGGAAACGCCGACATCCGGTCAGACAGCCGGATCGTTCCGGTGTCCGGGGTGCACGATCCCCACTGCCGGGCTTGGTTCGACACCCACCGGACGTCGGCCGGGACGGGAAGGTCATGGGCGCGGGCGAGACGCCGCGCTCGGGCGCCGACGTCGATGGGACCGGCTGCCTCGGAGCGTTCGAACCGGCGGCGGAACTGGTCCACCAGGCGCCGCTCCTCCGCCTTGCTCGACCGGGCCGGAATGCGGATCTCGAGTCGGCCGTCGACCATCCGCGCCTGCGCGGTCTTGCGCCGCTTGGTGCTCCGGATGACCGTGATCTCCATCGGTTCAGATGCGATCGGCCTCGATGGCCCGGGTGTCGCCCGGCGCCACCAGCGACATGCGCTCGCCCAGAGCCAAGCGATCATCGGCCACGTCGAGCCAGCAGGCATCCAGGTTGGCCAGTCGACCGCGGTCGGCGCCTCCGAGGCGACGCTCGATGGCGTAGATCACCCCGCCGTGGGTGACCACCACGACATCGCCATCGGGGACGAGCCGGCCGATGACGAGCAAGGCGACCTCGACCCGATCCCAGAGCTCGTCGTCTGGTTCCCAACCCTCGGGCCACCGGGGCTGGCCGTGCTCGTCGGGGTCGAAGCCCGCGGGGTCGTCTCGGAGGAGGTGCGGAAACGCTCGGTGGATCTCCTGGCGGGTGAGACCCGACAGGGGACCGGCGCCGCGCTCTCGCAGGCGAGGCTCGGTAGCGACGTGGCCGACTCCCAGCATGCGGGCGATGATGGCGCCGGTGTCGGCGGCGCGCTCCAGGTCGGAGGTGATGATGGCGTCGACGGTGCCGAGCGAGGCGGAGGCGTCCACCGCCTGCTGACGACCGCGCTCCGTCAACGGGGGATCGGCCTGACCCTGCCATCGCCCGTCGGCGTTCCAGACGGATTCACCGTGGCGGACGAGCAACAGGCGGGCCATGGGTGGATCACCGTACCGGTCGGAGCCGGTGCCCCGGCTGGGGGGCCGGACGTTCCACCAGTAGCATCGCGTGCTCCATGGCCGTCCTCCGGCTCTTCGCCGCCGCCCGCACCGCCGCCGGCACCGCTCGAGACGTCCTGCCGGGCGCGACGGTCGCCGACGTGCTCAACGAAGCCGTCGTCCGCTACGGCGATGACTTCGCCGCGGTCCTGCCGAGTTGCGCGGTCTGGGTCAACGGGTTGCCGGCCGATCCCGACACACCGGTCGACGAGGTCGACGAGGTCGGCGTGCTGCCCCCGGTGTCCGGTGGTGACCGGTGAGCGACACCGACACCCCGTCGCCGTCGGCCGACTCTGGCGAGACCATGGCCGTCGATCCGGCTGGTCCTGCCGCCGCGCCCCGGCCCGCCGGCCCCCGCCGCCCGCCCCGTCCGCCCGGCCCCGCCGGTTCCGGGTCCACCCGTCGTTCACGCGGCGCGCCCACCCCTCGGCCGCGGCCCGGCGACGCCCCGAACCGTCCCGCCGGACGGGTTCGTCCACCGATCCCGTCGGCCCCCGGTCCACGCCCCGACCGACCTGAGGCCCGCACCCGTGCCGCGCTGCCGCCCACGTCGGTCTCAGGCGCTCGGTTTCGGAAGGGCGCCGATGCCGCGACCAGCGGGGCGTCCACGCCCAAGGTCGAACCCGAGACCACGGCCGAGGTCGAGCCGAACCCACCCCCCACGCCAGCCGAGGTGCTGCCCGAGGCACCGTCGCCCCGCTCGGCGTTCCGTCGCCGCTACGGCGTGGTCTACGACACCCAGGGGCCGCGCGTGCGCCTCGGCGTCCTCTGGGCCTTGGCCGTCACCGCATCGCTGGCCATCGAGCCCCTCCGCCCCTATGGGCTGGCCATCCTCTACGCCGTGGTCGCCGGCGTGGCCGCCATGCAGGTGGTGGACGCCTGGCACAGCGTCCGCTCCGGTGCCGATCGTTGGGTTGCAGCCCTGGGGGCTTCGTCGTTGCCGGTGCTCGCCACGCTCGGCGTGCGCCCCTTGGGTGTCGGACTGCTGGCCACGGTGCTGGTCGCGGTGTTGGTGGCCGGGTTCGGTCCCGACCGGGACATGCCCGTGTTCGCGTCGGCCGGCCACACCGTCTTCGCGGCGGGCGCGTGCGGAGGAGCAGCCGCGGCCCTCGTGCTCCTCACCGAGTACGAGATCGGGGCGGTGATCATCCTGCTCGTGTACCTGATGGTCTACGACGCCAGCGACTACGTGGTCGGCTCCGGAGCGAGCAACGGCATCGAAGGCCCACTGGCCGGCGCACTGTTCATCGCCGCGGTCACCGCCCTGTTCGCGGTTACCAAGGCGCCCCCGTTCCGCGGCGTCGACATCTGGAGCTTCGCCGCCCTGGCCGCCGTTGCCTGCCCGGGCGGCCAGCTCCTGGCCTCGGCCATGTTGCCGCGAGCCGACGCCCGCGCGCCCGCCCTGCGCCGTCTGGACTCGGCGCTCATCGTGGCACCGGCCTGGGCCGGTCTCATCGGCCTGTACCTGCAGCGCGTGGCCGGCTGACACAGCAGTGGGTGGCCGACGAGCCACGCTGGGTGGAGGCCGGTCGGCCAGCAGGTGGCCTAGGGTTTGCGATGAAGGCTTCTGTCGCCGAGGCCGCCGCGGAGGAATCGTGGATCACGAGCTCAACCGGATCCTGTCTGACAACTACCTGGATGGGCTGACCGACCGCTCGGTGCCCGCGCTCCGCTCGCTTCGCAGCGAGTGCCAGGAGGTCGAGACGAAGCTGTCCTACCTCCGCCGGTTGGTCCAGGGTCGCCATGACATCGTGGCGGGCGAGATGGAGCGCCGCAGCGGGGGCGGCGACCCCGACGACGTCCACGGCCTGGTCGAGCGCCTACCCGAGATCTTGTCGGATCGGGTGCGAGGGCCGGGTCCGGGCCGTGGGTTGCCGTCCACCATCGAGACCGAGGAACCCACGGGCGCTCTGGTGGACCGGCTCGACGCCATCGTCGATGCCGTCGCACTGGATGCGCCGTCGTCGGCCCCCGACGCATCTCTGGCCGAGGCCGAGGGCCAGCTGGCCGCGCTGGAGGCCGAGGTGTCGTCCCTGCGCCGCTCGGTCTTCGATCGGCTCGACGCCGTGGAGACCGAGCTCACCGGCCGCTACCGCGACGGCTCGGCCCGGGTCGACGACCTCCTCGTCGACCGGGTGGACTGATCGCCACGGCGCGTAGCGGGTCGAACGCGCTCGCGCGAGGCATCGGCGTGCTCGCGGCGGTTTGTGGTGTCGCGGGGCCCACGGCGTAGCCTTTTCCCCATGGAGGAGCTCGAAACACGCTGGCACGACCTCGGAGAGTTCATCCGGGATCAGCGTCGCGTCGGGCATCTCTCCCTCCGGAAGCTTTCGGAGATGGCAGGCATCTCCAATCCGTATCTCAGCCAGATCGAGCGCGGGCTCCGCAAGCCGTCGGCCGAGATCCTCCAGCAGATCGCCCGTGCCCTGGAGATCAGCTCGGAGACGTTGTACGTCCGGGCCGGCATCTTGGAGCCGAGCGACGGCGAGACCGACCTGGTGGCCGAGATCCGGGCCGATCCGTGGCTCAACGAGGAACAGAAGAAGACCCTCGTGCAGATCTACGAGTCGTTCCGCTCGGAGCGCAAGGCAGCTGGGTTCGGTCCGCCGGATCCCGAGGAGTCCGTCGCGGAGGCGCCGGCCGCGGAAGGTGCCGCCTCGGCGAGTGCACCCGACGAGGAATCCGGAGCGCTCGCCGGGCGTTCATAGGTCCGTGGCCGACATCGCCGTCCTCTCCTTGCACTCCTCGCCGCTGGCTCAGCCTGGCGTGGGTGACAGCGGCGGGATGAACGTCTACGTCCGGGAGCTGGCCTCGGCCCTGGCTCAGGCGGGCGTGGGAGTCCGGGTGTACGTGCGCCGGTGGGCAGCTGATCTGCCCACCCGGGTGTCGGTCGAGCCTGGCTTCCAGGTGGTCCACATCGACGCCGGCCCGGTCGACCTGGCCAAGGAGCACCTCCCCGACACCGTGGACGCCTTCACCGAGGCCATGGTCCAGGAGCTCCAGGAGCAGCCGGTCGACGTGGTCCACGCCAACTATTGGCTCTCGGGCGTGGTCGGCCACCGCGTGAAGCATCGCCTCGATCTCCCGCTGGTCTCCACCTTCCACACCCTCGCCCGGGTGAAGGCCGAGACCGGCGATCCCGAGCCTGATCGGCGCATCGATGCCGAGGCCGAGGTCATCGGCTGCTCCGACGTCCTGCTGGCCAACTCGGCTGAGGAGCACTCGCAGCTGCAGCGGCTCTACGGTGCCGACCCGAGTCGGATCGAGATCGTGCCCCCCGGCGTCGAGCACGCCTTCTTCTCGCCCGGCGATCAGGGCGGTGCCCGTCGAGCCCTGGGTCTCGACGCAGACGCACCCATGTTGTTGTTCGTCGGCCGGATCCAACCGCTCAAGGGACTCACCGTCGCGGTCGGTGCGCTGGCCGAGCTGGTTGCCTCAGGCCACACCTCCACCCGCCTGGTGGTGGTGGGTGGACCCAGCGGTGCCGACGGGGCCCGTGAGCTGGCCGAGGCCAGCGCCCTGGCTGAGGCGGCGGGCGTTGCCGGGCAGATCACCTACGTCTCGCCCCAGCCGCACCACCTCCTGTCGAGCTGGTACCGAGCGGCCGACGTGGTGCTGGTTCCCAGCCGGTCGGAGTCCTTTGGGCTGGTGGCGCTGGAGGCGGCCGCGTGCGGCGCTCCTGTGGTTGCCGCGGCCGTCGGCGGCCTGCGCACGCTGGTGGACCATGGCCGCACCGGGTTGCTGGTGGACAGCCGAGATCCCGCTGAGTTCGCCGCCGCAACCGCCCGGATCCTCGACCAACCGGCGTTGGCCGCCGCGCTGCGGGTGGCCGCGGCCGAACGCGCCCGGGGCTACACGTGGTCCACCGCGGCTGCGCGGCTTCGGCGCATCTACGTCGACCTCGCCTCGCGCTCGCTCGTCGACTGTGCCGCCTGAACCGGTGGGCACCTCGGCAGCTTCGGCCCACGAACTCGATGTCGTCGAGGCGCTGATCGATGCCTGGGCGGCGAGGGAACTCGCCGACAACCCGCTCGTGTTGGCGGTCGATCGTGCCGAGCCCGGGATCCGCCGGTGGTACGTGCGGCTCAAGGGCGAGGAGAAGGACGTCACCACGGTGTGGCTCACCATCCACCAGCGCACGCTGCAATACGAGACCTACGTGCTCCCCGCGCCGGAGGAGAACCATGCCGCGGTCTACGAGCAGTTGTTGCGCCGGAACCTCCGGTTCAACGGCGCGGCATTCGTGATCGGCGATGAGGACGCGATCTACCTCAAGGGCCAGCTGCCGCTCGACGCGGTGAGCGACGACGAGCTCGACCGAGTGGTGGGTTCGCTCTACGCCTACGTCGAGCAGTGCTTCCGCCCTGCTCTGCGCCTGGCGTTCGCATCACGGTTCCCGTCCTAAGCGACACGTACGCATCTCTTGTTCCCTTTCGATATCTTTCGAGCTATCATCGAGCGGTCGGCCGGAGGGTGCTCTTGGGAAGGCGCATCCCCGCTGACCTCGTCGAGTCGCGGCCGGCGCCCACGGGTGCCGGCTGCGACTCACCCCCGCCGCCCCACCTCGCGCCCTGACGGTACTGGCGTAGGTTGACCGCCATGACGGAACTCCTGGTGGTCGGTGGCGGGAAGATGGGCGAGGCGCTGATCGGAGGTTTGCTCCGATCGGGTTGGCCCGAACCAGGCGACCTGGCGGTCGCCGAACCGGACCCCGAACGCCGCGCCCAGCTGGCCCAGGGCTTCCCCGGAGCCAGCGTGACCGCCGAGCCCGTGGCTGCGGCCGGGGCGATCATCGCCGTGAAGCCCCAGTACGTGGCCGACGTGTGTCGCCAGCTGGGCTCGCTCGGCATCCGGCGGATCTTGTGCATCGCCGCAGGCGTTCGGTTGGCCACCATGGAAGCCGAACTGCCCGAAGGCACGGCCGTGGTGCGAGCCATGCCCAACACCCCGGCACTCGTGGGTGCGGGCGCCGCAGCCATCGCCGGGGGCACGTCGGCCAGCGCCGACGACCTGGACTGGGCCGAGGCGCTCCTGGGGTCGGTGGGTGCGGTGGTGCGCGTCGAGGAATCGCAGATGGACGCCGTCACCGGGGTGTCCGGCTCCGGGCCGGCCTACGTCTTCCTGCTCGCCGAGGCCCTGATCGATGCCGGGGTCGCCGCCGGGCTGGCCCCCGACGTGGCCGCCGAGCTGGTGGTGCAGACGATTCGGGGCGCTGGTGAGCTCCTGGCCACCGGTCAGCCGCCGAGCAACCTCCGCGAGGCCGTCACGTCCCCGGGCGGCACCACGGCCGCTGGTCTTGCGGTGTTCGAGGCCGCTGGGCTGCGGGCCACGGTGGCCGATGTGGTGGCCGCAGCAGCCGCCCGCAGCGCGGAGCTCGGCTGACCCGAGGACCTCTGGACCCTATAGCCCGCTGGCGGCGCCGAGGGGTGGATACTACGGTTCGGTTACGGTCGATGAAGGGTTGGGTAGTGGCGCAGCAAGGATCGAGCAGCCGGTTCCTCACGGTGGCAGAGGTGGCCGACGAGCTGCGTGTCTCCAACATGACGGTGTATCGGCTGATCAAGTCCGAACAGCTCCCGGCCACCCGCGTGGGCAAGTCGCTGCGCATCCGCACCGACGACGTCGAACGGTTCCTCGCCGGGCGCTACACCGAAGCGGGCTGAGCGCCCATCGGGTTCGCCGGTCCAGGCCGTAGGGTCGACCCCGGCCTGATCCGCAGGTCCCCCCACCAGAACGCGCCATGACCTCGTGACCACCTACGACACCGTCTCCTTCCTGTCCGACTACGGGACCGTCGACGAGTTCGTCGGCGTGGTGCACTCGGTGATCCACCAGCTGGCACCGGGCACCACCGTGGTCGACGTCAGTCATCACATCCCGGCCCACGACGTCCGCGCCGGGGGCCTCACCCTGGCCCGTTCGTCGCAGTACCTGGCCCCCGGTGTGGTCTTGGCCGTGGTCGACCCAGGCGTGGGTACGCAGCGGCGAGCAGTCGCCGTCGAGGTGGGCGACGGCGCGTCGGTGTTCGTCGGTCCCGACAACGGCCTGCTCGCTCCAGGGGTGGCCATGGTCGGCGGCGCCACGCGGGCGGTGGAACTCACCAACCCCGACTACCAGCTGGGCGCCCCCGGTCCCACCTTCGCCGGTCGCGATGTGTTCGCCCCTGCCGCCGCCCACCTCTGCGCAGGCGTGCCGTTCCTCGAGCTCGGCCGCGAGGTGGACCCTGCGGGCCTCACCCCTGGCATGATCCCGATCACCCGCGAGGAGGGTGGTGAGCTGGTCGGCGAGGTCCTCTGGACCGATGGCTACGGCAACCTCCAGCTCAACGTCGACCCCGACGAGATCGCCGCCTTCGGCAACCGCATCGGCCTTCGGTTCTCGGGCCGCACCCGCACGGGCGTCCGTCACCACACCTACGCCGATGTCCCCACCGGCGAGATCGGCCTCGTGGTGGATTCCTACGGTCTCGTGTCGATCGCGGTGGACCGTGGCTCGGCTGCCGACGAGTTGGGCATCGGCACCGGCGACGAGGTCGTTCTGGCGTTCATCGCCGACGACGCGCCAGCCTCGACGAAGTCCACGCCAGTGACCCTCCGGGAGCGACCCACATGAGACAAGGCACCACCATCGTCCTGGTCGCCCTGCTGCTGTTGATCATCCTCGCCGCCACGCTCCAGCTCGTCATCTTGAGCTGAGTCCCGGGCTGTGGCCTGGGGTCAGAGGCGAGCGGCCATCCGGTCGCGGGTGAACGACTTCGCGCCGCGGACGTTCAAGAAGATGGCGATGGCCCAGATCACCACGCCGGCAGAGAAGGCGGCCACCGGCCCCTTCAACAGCAGCCCGGTGGTCTGTCCGACGGCGAGGATCACCAACGGCAGGACCACCGCGCCGCCGAGTTGCTGAGCCTCCTGGGTGTTGTTCACCCGCATGGACACGCGCACCATGATCCCCAGTCCGAGCGCGGCCACACCGGGTGCCAGCCACAAGATGACGATCATCCACAGCCAGGTGGGCAAGAAGAGCCGGTGCATCACCGGCCAGCACACCGCGTTGGAGACGATGGCGAACAGTACGAACCCGATCCACGACACTGCGGTGGCCGGCACGAACCCGCCGAGCAGCTTGGCGATGTAGAGGTCCTTGTCGCGCACCGGCAGGTGGAGCAAGGTCTCGAGCGTCTTGCGTTCCTTCTCGCCGGCGAAGGTGTCCGAGGCGGTCACCGCCGAGACCATCAGCGGCACGATCAGGAACAGCGGTGCCACCAGGTACCCGAGCACCAGGATCACCAGCTGCTCGTGGGCGGGGTAGGCGAGGATCGGCTTGGCCAGCTGGGTCGGGAGGAAGTCGATGAACCGGGCGATGTTGAGGTTCTTGCCGTTGGCCGCGATCCCGAGCGAGGTGGGTAGGAGGATGAACAGCACCACCGGCAGGAACAACATCGGCAGCACCAGCGCCTTGGACCGCTTGATCGCCCCCAGGTCACGACCCAGGACCACCTTCACGGCATGCCAGTCGATCCGGTCCTTGGCCGGGCTCACGAGCTCACCGAGCTGTGGGCGGCGTCGGCGCGGGCCTCGATCTCGAAGTACACGTCCTCCAGGCTCGGGTCGTGAGCGTCCACCCCGTAGACCTGCGCTCCGCTGGCGACGCAGGCCGCGACCACCTCGGGCACGTGCGAGCGATCGGTCACCCGCACCAGCGCGCCCCGGTCGGTGGGCGCCGACTGGATCACCGCGTCCAGCGCCGATACCGCCGCCAGCACCTGGCCCGATGCCGCACCCCCGAGATCGAGTCTGACCTCGCCATCGGCCCACAAGTCGCTCGCCAGCTCGGCCGGCGTGCCGAAGGCATGCAGCTTGCCGCTGAACAGCACCGCCATCCGGTTGGCCAGCTTCCCCGCCTCACCCAGGAAGTGGGTGCACAGCACGACGGTCCGTCCCTGCTCGGCGGCGAGGCTGCCGATCAGGTCGACCACGGCGCGGGTGGCGGCGGGGTCGAGGCCCGACGTGGGTTCGTCGAGGAACAGGAGCTCCGGTTCGTGCAGGAGCGCCCGAGCGAGCGCCACCCGCTTGCGCTGACCGGTGGAGAAGCCCTGCACCTTGACGTCGGCCCGGTGCGACATGCCGAACCGCTCGAGCAGCTCGCCGCCCTTGCGCCGTGCCGTGTCCTGGTCGATGCCCCGCAGGCGGGCCATGAGCACCAGGTTCTCCAGCGCGGTGAAGCGCTCGTCGAGTCCGGCGTTCTCGGTGAGGACGCCGGTGCGCGCCCGCAGCTCGTCGCCGTGCGCCCAGGGATCGAGGCCCAAGACGGTGGCCGTGCCCTCGTCGGGGTTCAGCACGCCGTTGAGCAGGCGCATGGTGGTGGTCTTCCCGGCGCCGTTCGGTCCGAGCAGCGCGAGCACCTCACCCTGGCGGACGTCGAGGGTGAGGTGGTCGAGGGCGATGCCGCTGGAGAACCGGCGGGTCAGGCCCGTGCAACTGATCGCCTCGTCGCCCATGTGGCGATCAGTGTGCCACCACTGGGGGATGGTCAGACGCCGATGCGGAGGATCACCCGAAGCGGCGCCCGACGCCCGACTGTGCTCCACTGGTGCCGCAGCATCCGTTGGGTCCGCCCGCCCCCGGCCGCAAAGGCGCTTCTCGTGAACCTCGCTTCGATCCTGGACCCGCACCCGGCCGACGCACCGGCGCTGATCAGTCGGGGTCGCACCACGGACTACGGCACCCTGCGAGACCAGGTGGCCGGGCTGCGCGGCGGGCTCACCTCGTTGGGCCTCGATCCAGGCGATCGAGTCGGGATCGTCTGCGCCAACAACTGGTACTTCGTCGTCAACTACCTCGCCATCCTGGGCATCGGTGCCGTCGCCGTGCCCCTGAACCCGCTGAGCCCGCCCAAGGAGATCGAGCGTGAGCTGGCTGCGGTGGGAGCTCGGGCCCTGGTGGTCGGACCGGCGGGAAGCGCCAGCGCCGATCGGATCGACCGCAGCGCCCTGCCCGTGCTGGAGTTCGTGATCTACAGCGAAGGCCTCGGCGGCGACGGCACCATTGCTCTCGACGACCTGCTGGCGGCCGATCCCACGCCCATCCTGGACCGCGAACCCGAAGACCTTGCCGTGCTGATGTTCACCAGCGGAACCGCCGGTTCTCCCAAGGCCGCCATGCTCTCCCACGCCAACCTCCTGGCCAACATCGACCAGGTGATCGCCCTCCGCGAGGGTGGCGCCGACCCCACCGACGTCAGCTTCGCCGTGTTGCCGATGTTCCACATCTTCGGCCTGAACGTCGTGCTCGGCTCGGCCCTCCGAGCTGGCGCGTCGGTCCTGCTGGTGGAGCGGTTCGACCCCAGCTCGGCCATCGATGCCATGCAGAAGCACGGCGTGACCGTGTTGTCGGGTGCGCCCACCATGTGGGCGGCCTGGGCCGCCATGCCGGGACTCACGCCGGCGTCGTTCGCCACGGTCAAGGTGGCCACCTCGGGCGCAGCCCGGCTCGACACGTTCGTGTCCGAGCAGGTGAAGGCCCGATTCGAGGTCGAGATCGGCGAGGGCTACGGCCTCACCGAGGCCTCGCCGGTGGTGACGGCGTCCTACGGGCTGCCGTGGCGGCCGGGCTCGGTGGGCGCCCCCGTCGACGACGTCGAGATGCGGCTGGTCGATCACGGCGGTCACGACGCGCTCGTGGGCGATCCCGGCGAGATCTGGATCAAGGGTCCCAACGTGTTCCAGGGCTACTGGAACGACGCCGAGGCCACCCGCAACGCCATCGACGACGACGGCTGGCTCCATACCGGCGACATCGCCCTGGTGGACGACGAAGGGTTCCTCTACCTGGTGGACCGGGCCAAGGACCTGATCATCGTGTCGGGGTTCAACGTCTTCCCGGCCGAGGTCGAAGAGGTCGTCTTGATGATGGACGGGGTCCGTGAGTGCGCCATCGTCGGCGTGCCTCACCCGCACACCGGTGAAGCGGTCAAGGCCTTCGTGGTGATCGAGGAGGGCCACTCGGTCGAGGAGGACGCCATCATCGAGTACTGCGCCCAACACCTTGCCCGCTACAAGTGCCCGCAGAAGGTGAACTTCGTCGACGAACTGCCGGTCAACATGTCCGGCAAGGTGTTGCGACGGGCCCTTCGCTAGGCCGTTCCCGCTCCTTCATCCGGGCTTTGTGATCTTGTGCACGAGGGCGATACTGTCGCCCGAGCATGTCCGATCGAGCCCGACGCATCCCCGAGGCCACCGTGGCTCGGCTGCCGGTGTACCTCCGGAGCCTGTCCGAGCTCCACGACGACAAGATCGCCACCGTCTCGTCCGAGCGCCTGGCCGAGATGGCCGGCGTCAACGCGGCCAAGGTCCGCAAGGACCTGTCGTACCTCGGCTCCTACGGCACGCGAGGCGTCGGCTACGACGTCGAGTACCTGTCGTTCCAGATGAGCCGTGAACTGGGGCTCACCCACGACTGGCCCGTCGTGATCGTCGGGGCCGGCAACCTGGGCCAGGCCCTGGCCAACTACGGAGGGTTCCGCCAGCGGGGCTTTCCGGTCGCCGCCCTCGTCGACGCCAGTCGGGAGAAGGTGGGCGGCTACATCCACGGCGTCCCCGTGCACCACATGGACGACCTGCCCGCCCTGGCCGCGGATCTGGGCTTCGCCATCGGCATCATCGCCACGCCGGCCTCGGCCGCCCAGGAGGTCGCCGATGCGCTGGCCGCGGCCGGCGTCCGGTCGATCCTCAACTTCGCTCCTGCGGTGATCACCGTTCCGGAGGGCACATCGCTGCGCAAGGTCGACCTGGCCCTGGAGCTCCAGGTCCTGTCCTTCTACCAAGAGCACCAGGACGCCGACGAGGCTTGAACGAGCGAGCCCGAGGCGTGCTCGGCCGGGAGCGTCGGTAGGGTGCTGACATGAGCGAGCAGGATCAACCCGACGCCGCCGATGCCCTCGAGCTGCAAGCTGCCGCAGCCCGGGCCGTGCCGGTCACCGACGAGCTCGCGCCCTCGGGACAGCACATCATCGGGATGTCCTTCGACAAGCCCAGTCGGGCAGACGAGGTGCTCCTGAACCTGTCCCACCTGGCCCGAGAGGGCGAGATCTTGCTGGCCGACGCCGTGGTGGTCTCCAAGGACGAGCACGAGAAGGTCCACGTGCGCCAGACCGTCGACACCAGCCCGGGCAAGGGGGCCATGAACGGCTCGCTTTGGGGCCTGCTCATCGGCACCATCTTCGGTGGCCCGGTGGGCGCCGTCGTCGGGGTGAGCGTGGGGGCGGCCAGCGGGGGCCTGCTCGGCAAGCTCATCGACGTCGGCCTCGACGACGATTGGGCCCGCCAGGTCGGCGAGTGGCTCGACCCGGGCACGTCCGCCCTGCTGATCCTGGTCTCCGACGACGTCCGGCCCGTGGTGCTCCGCGAGCTGAGCCGCTTCGAGGGCCAGGTCCTCTACTGCACCTTCCCGCCAGCGGTGCGCCACGAGCTGGAGCAGGCGCTGAGCCGGTGACGGTGCGCTACCCGGTCCTGCTGGACCTGGCCGACCGAGACTGCCTCGTGGTCGGCGGTGGAGTGGTGGCCGAGCGGAAGGTACGCGGGCTCCTGGTGGTTGATGCACGTGTGACCATCATCGCCCCCACCGCCACCGACGAGCTCGCCCTCCTGGCCGCTCGAGGTGAGCTGCGGTGGGAGCGCCGGACCTACCGGGCCGATGTCGTCGAACCTCGTGCGCTCGGCGTCGACCGCTGGTGGTTCGCCGTCACGGCCACCGATGACCCCGGGCTCAACGCCTCCATCGCCTCGGATGCGGCACGGACCGGCGTCTGGGCCAACGATGCATCCGCGCCCGACGGTGGCGCAGCCGCCCTGCCGGCCGTCGATCGTCGCGGACACCTCACGCTCACCGCCTCCACTGGAGGCGCCCACCCCGGCGCAGCCACCTGGCTGCGCGACCTGGCGTCGGGAGCCATCGGCCCCGAGCACCTGACCGCACTGGACCTGGTCGACGAGGTCCGTGCCGAGTCCGACTCGGACTCGCGGCCGGATTGGCGGCAAGCGGTGGATTCGGGAATGCTTGACCTCATCCGCGAAGGCCATGTGGCCGCAGCCAAGGAGCGCCTGAAGGCGTGTCTGTCGTCGTCATCGGACTGAACCACCGCACCATGCCGCTCGACTTGTTCGAGCGACTGACCGTGGATTCGTCGCGCCTGCCCAAGGCGCTCCACGATCTGGCCGCCCGTGAGCACCTGGGCGAGGTCGTGGTGCTGTCCACCTGCAACCGCACCGAGGTCTACGCCTTGGCCGAGCGGTTCCACGGGGCCTACGGCGACGTGCGCAACTTCCTCGCCGAGCTGGCCTTCGTCACCCCCGACGAGTTCACCGACCACCTGTACGTGCACTACGACAACGAAGCGGTGCGGCACCTCTTCGCGGTGGCCGCCGGTGTCGACTCCGCCGTCCTCGGCGAGGCCGAGATCCTGGGTCAGGTCCGCACGGCATGGGAGCGCGCCGGCGAGGAGCGCACCACCGGCCCGGTCCTGAACCTGTTGTTCCGGCACGCCCTCGAGACCGGCAAGCGGGCCCGCACGGACACCGACATCGCACGGGGCACCGCATCGGTCTCGCACGCCGCCGTCGAGATGGCCGCAGAGCGCCTCGGCGATCTGGCCGGCAAGCGCGTGCTGGTGATGGGTGCCGGCGACATGGCCGAGGGCATGGCCGCCGCGCTGCAGCGGGCCGGCGTCACCGACGTCTTCGTGGCCAACCGCACCTGGCGCAAGGCCCGGGCCCTGGCTGATCGCATCGGTGGCCAGGCCGTGCGGCTGTCCGACCTCCCGTCGGCGCTGGTCGAGGTCGACCTCCTGCTCACCTCCACCGGCAGCACCGTGCCGGTCGTGGAGCGAGACGACTTCGAGCCGGTGATGGCCGAGCGAGCAGGTCGACCCTTGCTCATCGTCGACATCGCCGTCCCCCGAGATGTGGATCCCAGGGTCCGCGATCTGGCCGGCGTCACCTTGCTGGACATCAACGACCTTCGCACCTTCGCCCGCGCCGGTGTCGAGCGGCGCGCCGGTGAGCTGGCTGCGGTCGAGGCCATCATCGACGAGGAGCTGGTGCGCTTCCGCACCGCGGCATCGGCTCGTTCGGCCGCTCCCGTGGTGGGTGCCCTGCACCGCTGGGCCGATGAGATCCGAGACAGCGAGCTGGCCCGATTCGATGCCCGTCTCGACGGGCTCGACGAGCGCCAGCGCGAAGCGGTGGAGGCCCTGGCCAAGGGTCTGGTCAACAAGTTGCTGCACCGGCCCACCATCACGCTCAAGGAGCACGCCGGCACGCCTACCGGCGATCGGCTCAGCGAGGCCACGCGCCAGCTCTACGACCTGGACGAGTGAGCTCGCCGCTCACCCTGCGGGCGGCCACCCGGCGCAGCCCGCTGGCCATCTGGCAGGCCGAACACGTCGCCGCCCTCCTCCGGGCCGCGCACCCTGGGCTCGCCGTCGAGCTGGTCGGCCTCGACACCGAGGGCGATCAGCGTCTGGATGTGGCCATCTCGGCCATCGGTGGCAAGGGCGTGTTCGCCAAGGAGATCCAGCAGGCGGTGCTGGACGGCCGAGCCGACTTCGCCGTGCACTCGGCCAAGGACCTCCCCGCCGTCACCATCGAAGGTCTCGTGCTGGCGTCGGTTCCCGAGCGGGGCACGGCCCACGACGCGCTGGTCGGCGCCACGCTGGATGGCCTCGCCCCAGGGGCCACGGTCGCCACCGGCTCCCAGCGTCGCCGAGCCCAACTGGCCCGACTCCGTCCCGACCTGCGCTTCGTGGAGCTCCGGGGCAACATGGCCACCCGCCTCGGGAAGGTGCCCGACGGCGGGGCCATCGTGGTGGCCGCCGTCGCCCTCGAGCGGCTCGGTCTCGCCGATCAGGTGGCCCAGGTGCTCACCGTCGACCAGATGGTCCCGCAGGTGGGTCAGGGCGCGCTCGCCATCGAGTGTCGGGCCGACGACACCGCGGCCACCGCACTCCTCGGTGCCATCCAGCACCAGCCGTCGCGGCATCGGGTGGACGCCGAGCGGGCCTTCCTGGTGGAGCTCGGTGGCGACTGCGACCTGCCGGCGGGGGCCCACGCCCACCTGCCCGGGGTGCAAGACGAGGGAGTCCTCGTGGTGGACGCCTTCCTGGCCGACTCGGGGGAGCCCGGCGCAGCTGCGGTCCACCACACCGCATCCGGCGACGAC
>Ga0209023_10002586_pt1 | contig 22398 bp, 18 predicted proteins | sample LakOneMetagenome_FD_187468 | JGI IMG/M metagenome (GOLD analysis project Ga0209023, IMG submission 187468) | Freshwater and sediment microbial communities from Lake Erie, Canada (SPAdes) (version 2) | ecosystem: Environmental > Aquatic > Freshwater > Lentic | place: Lake Erie, Canada...
CCCGCCCTGGTCAAGGTCGCCCTCAGCGAGCAGGCCACGCCGGCCGCACGCTCCGGCAGTGCGGCGGTGATCGTCGACCAGAAGCCGCAGGACGATGTGCCGCCGCTGCGCCTGCTCAAGCCCGCGCCCGGGACGCCGCCCAGGACGGCGGCCCCGCCCGCCAAGCCTGCCGCCAGGGCCGCCGCGCCCGTCGCAGCCGCGGTGGTTTCGGCTCCGGCGCGCACGCCGCCCTCGGGTGCAGCCCAGGCGGCCCGCCCGCGCCCGGCGACCGTGGCCCGCAACGCGCCCCGTCCGGCCGCGTCCAGGCCGCAACGTGGCGGCGCACCGCTGCGCCCGGCCGATGCGCCCGTCGACCCGGACGTCGCCCTGATCTCGGCCGTCATCGTGCATGCGAATGGCCATGCGCCGGAAAACTCCCAGATGACCGAACTGCTGTGCCCGAACGAATCCTGCCAGCCCCGCCCGAATCGCCAGTAACGTGGCGAAAAGCCACCATCGGCGTCGAAAAACGCCGATACGGCTGGGTTCTTGCGACGAAGTGGCGTTATACTGTACATAAGCACAGTACGGCGTCACACCATGATCAGGGTTCTGGAAAACGAGTTTTATTATCTGGACAATTTCCAGCGCGTCCTTGATTGGATCGGCGAGCGGTATCGCGACCTCCTCACGGAGGCCGAGCTCGCCTTCCTCACCGCCTTCCCGGCCCTGCCCCAAGCTGCCCGCGCCCTGTTCGTGCGCATGGTCATGCGCAAGGGCGAGCTGTTCCGCGCCAGCAAACTGGTGTATGCGGAGATCGGCTGCCCGCTCGCAGCGGCGCAGGAGCTGCTCGGCACCGGCTGGGTCGAACGCGACCCGCAACTGAGCCTGGACGAGCTGTTCGAGCTGCTCCTGAAAGCCGAGATCGCCACCGCCTTCGGTCCCCACCTGCCCTCGCGCAGCGCACGCAAGGCCGAGCAGCTGGAAGCCTTGCGCGACGCCTTTCCCGACAGCCGCCCCTTCTCCCAGTGGCACCGCGATTGCGAGGACGTGGCCCTGCGCATCCTCGTCAAGCCCCTGTGCGAGCGCCTGCGCCTGATCTTCTTCGGCAACCTGCACCAGGACTGGACCGAGTTCGTGCTGTCCGACCTCGGCATGTTCCGCTTCGAGCAGGTCGAGATCTCGCAGGCCTCGCGCGGTTTCCGCTCCCGCGCCGACGTCGAACACTACCTGCGCCTGCACGACTGCAAGCAGCGCTTCTACGCCGGCGAGGCCCTGGAGGACATCGTACGCGACCTGCCCGAGCACGATTTCGACAACGACTGGCTGGTGGGCCGGCGCGAGAAGCTGCTGTTCCAGGTGGCCCAGGGCTTCGAGAGAGCCAAGGACTGGGACAATGCCTACGCCCTGTATGCGCGCTGCCGTTACCTGGGCGCGCGCGGACGGGCGATCCGCGTGCTGGAAAAGCACGAGCGCTTCGACCAGGCCTATGCCCTCCTGCAGCAGGCCCAGGCCGCCCCCGAGAGCGAGGCGGAGCGCCAGCATTTGACGCGCATCGGGCCGCGCCTGGCGCGCCGCCTTGGCCACGCCAGATTGCCGGCACGCCGCCCTGCGGCCCCGGACCGGATCGACCTCTGCCTGCCGATGCCTGCCGGCGACTGGTGGGTCGAAGGCGTGGTGCGCGAGCACCTCGCAAGCGAGGAGGCGCCGGTCTTCTACGTCGAGAACGCGCTCGCCAACTCCCTCTTCGGCCTGCTGTGCTGGCGCGCCGTGTTCGCCGCCGTGCCCGGGGCCTTCTTCCACCCCTTCCAGCGCGGACCGGCCGACCTGCACAGCCCGGACTTCGCCCAGCGCCGCGCGCGCGACTTCGCGGCCTGCCTGGCGGAGCTGGAGACTGGCAGCTACCGCGACACCATCCGCCGCAACTATGCCGAGAAAAGCGGCATCGCCTCGCCCTTCGTCTACTGGGGCGCGCTCAGCGAAGAACTGCTCGAGCTGGCGCTGGCCTGCATCCCGCCTGCCCACCTGCGCAAGTGGTGCGAGCGCATCCTGCTCGACGTGAAGGAAAACCATACCGGCTTCCCCGACCTGATCCAGTTCTGGCCGCAGGAAGCGCGCTACACCATGATCGAGGTGAAGGGCCCGGGCGACCGCCTGCAGGACAACCAGCTGCGCTGGATCGACTACTGCGCCGCGCACGGCATGCCGGTGTCGGTGTGCTACCTGCAGTGGGAGCAGGCCGCTTGAGCGAAGGTGTGAAGTACACCGTGGCGGTGCGGGCCCTGTGCGAGTTCACCGCCAAGCAGGGCGACCTCGACATCCGCTTCACGCCCTCGCCCACGGCCCAGGAAGGCATTGCCGGCCACGCGGTGGTGACCGGCCGGCGCGGCCCCAACTACCGCAGCGAGGTCTCCCTGTCCGGCGACTGGGGCGACCTGCACGTGCGCGGCCGCGCCGACGGCTACGACGCGGACCAGAACCTGATCGAAGAGATCAAGACCCACCGCGGCAAGTTCGCGAGCATCCCCGACAACCACCGCCACCTGCACTGGGCCCAGCTGCGCGTCTACGGCCACCTGCTGTGCCGCCAGCTCGGCCTGGAATCGGTCAACCTGGCCCTGGTCTACTACGACATCGGCACCGGACACGAAACCGTGCTGCGCGAGACCCGCGCGGCGCCCGACCTGGCCGCCCTGTTCGAGGACCTGTGCACGCGCTTCGCCTCCTGGGCCGCCAGCGAGGCTGCCCACCGCGCCGCGCGCGACGGCGCCCTGGCCGCCCTGCGCTTCCCGCACGCGCAGTTCCGTCCCGGCCAGCGCGAGCTCGCGGAAAACGTCTACCGCGCCAACGCCAGCGGACGCTGCCTGTTGGCCCAGGCGCCGACCGGCATCGGCAAGACCGTGGGCAGCCTGTTCCCGGCCCTGAAGGCGCTGCCGCAGCAGAAGCTGGACAAGGTCTTCTTCCTGGCCGCGAAGACGCCGGGACGGCGCCTGGCCATCGACGCCGCCGCCAGCCTTGGCGCCGGGAGCGGACTGCCGCTGCGCGTGCTCGAACTGACGGCGCGCGACAAGGCCTGCGAGCATCCCGACAAGGCCTGCCAGGGCGACGCCTGTCCGCTCGCGAAGGGCTTCTACGACCGCCTGCCCGCGGCGCGCGCGGCCGCGGCGCACGTCGCCATCCTCGACCGCGAAGCGGTGCGCGAGGTCGCGCTCGCGCACGACGTCTGTCCCTACTACCTGGGCAGCGAGATGGCGCGCTGGGCCGACATGGCGGTCGGCGACTACAACTATTATTTCGACGGCGGGGCCATGCTCTACGCCCTGGCCCAGAACAACGGCTGGCGCGCCAGCGTGCTGGTCGACGAGGCCCACAACATGGTCTCGCGCGCGCGCTCGATGTACAGCGCGGAACTGGAGCGCGCCAACCTGCGCGCGGCCCGCGCCAATGCGCCCGAGCTGGTGAAAAAGGCGCTCGAGCGCGTCGGACGCGCCTGGACCGGGGTCGACAAGGAGGCCCCCGCGCCATACCAGGTGCTGGAGGCCGTGCCCGAGAAGCTGCTCGACGCCCTGCAGAACGCCACCAGTACCGTCAACGACTTCCTCGCCGAATTCCCCGGCCCCCTCGATCCCGAGCTGCAGCGCTTCCATTTCGATGCGCTCGGCTTTCTCCGCCTGGCCGAATCCTTCGGCGAGCATTCGCTGTGCGACCTCACGCGCGCGGGTGTGCGCGATTCCGTGATCAGCATCCGCAACATCGTGCCCGCGCCTTTCCTGGCGCCGCGCTTCGCCCAGGCCCATTCGGCGACCCTGTTCTCGGCCACGCTCAGTCCCTGGCACTATTTCTGCGACCTGCTCGGCATGCCCGCGGACACGGCCTGGGCCGATGTCGCCTCGCCTTTCTCGAGCAGCCAGCTCGACGTGCACATCGCCGGCGACATCTCGACCCGCTACCAGCACCGCGCCGCCTCGCTCGGCCCCATCGCCGCGCTGATCGCACGCCAGTACCTCGGCAAGCCCGGCAACTACCTGGCCTTCTTCAGCAGCTTCGACTACCTCGAACAGGTCCTCGAGCGCCTGGCGCAGGACCACCCGGAAGTGCCGGCCTGGCGCCAGGAGCGCCGCATGAGCGAGCCGGAACGCGCGGCCTTCCTCGATCGTTTCACCCTGGCGAGCCGCGGCGTCGGCTTCGCGGTGCTGGGCGGCTCCTTTGGCGAAGGCATCGACCTGCCGGGAGACCGCCTGATCGGCGCCTTCGTCGCCACGCTCGGCCTGCCGCAGGTGAACCCGGTCAACGAGCAGCTGCGCGAACGCATGGGCGCCATGTTCGGCGCCGGCTACGACTACACCTACCTCTATCCGGGCATGCAGAAGGTGGTGCAGGCCGCGGGCCGCGTGATCCGCACCGAGCAGGACCGCGGCGTGGTGTGGCTGATCGACGACCGCTTCGCGCGCGCCGAGGTGCGCGCCTTGCTGCCGGCCTGGTGGCACGTCGAGGCTTGGAACCCAAGCCCGGTACAGGTTCTCAGCGCATCAGTTCGCGTACCCGCGCATAGCCGCTGCGGCTGATCGGGAGCTTGACGCCGTCCTTCAGCACGGCGCAGTAATTGTCCTTGCTGGCCGGTTCGATCCGCGCGATGGCGCCGAGATTGACGATCCAGGAACGGTGGATGCGCACGAACACCTGCGGATCGAGCTGGGTTTCCAGTTCGGACAGGCGCTGGTGCTTGAGCCAGGCGCGGCCAGCAGCGTTCACCTGCACATAGTCGTCCTGTGCCTCGATGTAGTCGACCGTGCCGGCAGGGACCACGTGCACCCGGGCCCCGTCCTTGATCAGGATGCGCTCCAGGTGGCCGTGGCGGCGCGCCGCTTCCTGCACCACCGCCTCCAGCGCCTGCGCCTGCCGCGGCGCGTTGGCCGCTAGGTTCCGGCTGCGCGCATGGGCGAGCGCCTGGCCGAGCCGCTCGCGGCTGAAGGGCTTGAGCAGGTAGTCGATCGCATGCACCTCGAAGGCGCGCAATGCGAACTGGTCGTAGGCGGTGGCGAACACGTAATGGGGCTTGCTGCCCGCCAGTTCCACCACCTCGAAGCCGTCCAGTTTCGGCATCTGGATATCGAGGAAGACCAGTTCGGGGTCCAGTTCACCGATGGCCTTGACGGCCTCGAAGCCGTTGGCGCACTCGCCCACGATCTCGACGTCAAGGTGGTCCGCCAGGTATTCGCGCAGCAGCGCGCGCGCCAGGTGTTCGTCGTCGACGATCAGCACTCGCATGTGTCATTCCCCTCCGGTTTCCGCGGGCAGCACCATGTCCACCCTGAATTTCTTGTCATCGCGCGCCCAGTGCACGCTGGCCTCGACCCCATAGGCGGCCGCCAGGCGCTGGCGCACGTTTTCCAGTCCGATCCCCTTGCCGCTCCTGGGCGCCTCGTCCGGATCGATGTCGTTCTCGACACGGATGCGCAGCAGCGAAGCGGCCTTCTCGGCCGTGAGCACGATGGCGCCGCCCTCCAGGCGCTGGCCGATCCCGTGCTTCACCGCGTTCTCGACCAGCGGCTGCAGGATCATCGGCGGCAGCAGGCAATCCTCGGCCCCTTCGCCCAGTGTCTGCTCGAAGGCCAGGCGCGGACCGAAGCGCACCTGCTCGATCGCGACGAAGCGCGCCAGCAGTGCCACTTCCTCGCCCAGCAGCACCTTCCGGTGCGCCTCCAGCCCGAGCGTCTGGCGGAAGAAGCCGGCCAGCTGCAGGGTCATGTCGCGCGCCCGGCCCGCATCGATGCTGGTGAGCGCGCTGATCGAGTTCAGGCTGTTGAACAGGAAGTGCGGGTCGATCTGGGTGCGCAGCATACGCAGCTCGGCGTCCTGGGCCAGCAGGCGCGCTTCCAGCGCCCGGGTCTCGGCGCGCCGTGCCCGCTCGAATTCCAGCGCCAGGTAGTGCGCCACCGCCGTCATCCAGTACAGCAGCACCCCGATCCCGAACATCAGCGCGGCAAAGGGCCGCGTCACCTCCACCACCGCCTGGCCGGGCAGCAGCCAGGCGCACAGGGCGGCCCAGGCGCTCCCCAGGGCGCACCACAGCAGGGCCGCGCTCGAAGCACTGAACAGGAACACCGACAGCACCGCCCGCAGCCGCTGCTCCGCCAGCGGATAGGCGCGGCACAGGTAGTAGGCGGAAAAGCCGCAGGCGCTGGCATAGCACAGCATCAGGGGCACGGCGAACAGCAGGCTGGGACCGAGGGCCGCATCCAGGGTCGCGACCAGCAGGCCGGCGATCAGGAGGCCCAGCATCAGCCAGGCCAGCAGGTAGAGCGCAACGCTGCGCCGCGCCCAGAAACCCCCGCTCATCGCGCGGCTACCCGCATCGTCGCCATCAGTTGCGGACCTCGACGCCGCCCATGATCGCGTAACCCTGCACGATCAGGCGCTTGCTGTTGTCGGGCGGACGCGCCGTCTTTTCCTCGAATCCGCCCATGATCGGAGTGCCGTTCAGGACCACGGTCCAGTCGGGCGGCACCTTCATCGTCACCCCGCCCCAGAAGGCGAACACGTTCACCACCGCCTCCTTCTCGATCGAGGAATTGCGCAGGTCGAGCGCGCAGCCACCCATGATGGCGGTGATCTCGCCGCCGCGGAAGTCGGGGGTGTAGACGCGCCGCTCGAAGCCGCCCAGCACCGCCGTGATGTCCACCACGCCCTCGCCGTTCAGGTCCTTCTCGCCCTTGACGCCGTCAATCTGGATCCGGCGCCGTCCCGTGCGCGCCCGGTAGATCGTGTAGATGCCGAAGCCGATGAAGAACAGCGGCCACATGGTACGCACGTTGAAGTCGATGATGTCCATCCGGTCCAGGATGATCAGGACGCCCAGCCCGACCAGGCAGGCCCCCAGCAGCTGGCCGCCGCGGGTCTCGGTGTCGTAGAGCTTGACCACGCCGGCGACGATGAAGACCATCGGCCAGAACGAGATCGCGCGGTGCATGTCGAGGATGTCGAGGTTATCGAGCAGGAACAGCAGGCCCATCACGATGACGAGCACGCCGAGCACGATCTGGCTCTTCACGCCCCTGGACTGGAAATCACTTTTCATAACGGTTCTCCGGATTGTTGAGGGCGCCCTGCTGCCGGGTTTGCGCTTGCGTGAAGCGGCGCGCGACCAGCGGCTGGAACACCAGCTTCACGCCCCAGGCCAGGATGAACAGCGGCCAGCTGTTGCGGAAGGTGAGCCCGAACACGTGCTCGAAGCAGGCGAACAGCCACAGGCCGACGAAGATGGTCCACACGCCGTTGCCGAATTCGCGCGGGCTCGGATAGCCGATGGTCTGGTTGACCCCGACCACGACCAGCAGCAGCGGCCAGTAGTGCCAGTATTCGCCGGCATCGATATAGTACAGGCGGTCGAGCAGGACGATGCTGCCGACGGCGATCATCAAGAGGCCCCAGACCACCTGCTTGCGCCAGCGGTAAGCGTCTTCGGTATCCATGTGCATGACTCCTCGTGTGTGATTGGTAAGGACACACGATACCGGACGGCGCGGGCCAGGCGAAAGCCAATTTCGGCCAATGGCGGCGGGAAGGCGGTGAACGGCGAAGTTTTCGGCGGGCTGCGGCGCCGCGCCGGAAAGCTCGGCGAACGGCGCGCGATCGGCGCAGAGAATAAAAAAAGCCCGCCGAGGGCGGGCCGGATGGGCAATGCGTGCGGGCTTCAGGCCGGGGCCGATGCCTCGGCTTGCGGACGGCCCTTGATCTGGTTGCGGTACTTGGCGCGGGCCTCGGCGATCTTGACGGCCTCGCGTGCGATATTCGTGCGGCGGATTTCCAGGCGTTCCTTCTTGCCGCGGTGTTGCGCTTCGTGTTTGCTACCGATCTTGCTGGTCATGATGTCTCCTTGGATGGGACGCCGCGCCATCGGGCGCGGCCGGAATCAGGAGCGGGAGGTAGCAGTCTTGAGGTCGGAGGGCATCAGCATGCCCCAACCGAGCTGGCGCCGGATCTCTTCCGGCGTCGGCGGTGGCGCCGGATCCCGCGCGCGCCGCTCGAGGTATTCTCGGACCACGTGCTTGGGTGGATGCTTGATCTCGGACATTGGCAACCTCCGCTCCCGTTGTGGGGCCGTCGTTCGCCTTCGATTGACAGACGCCGGCCCGGATCTGGTGCCGGTCCTCGAGGCGACCGGCTAACCTGTTGAGCTGTCGGGGCGCCCTGCATCGCTTGCAGTGCCGCTCCTCACTCACACGGCTCCATCATATCGGTGACTCGTTGACGCGACCGTTAGCTGCCGCACATTTTTCGATAGGCCGCCTCCTACAAGGCTGCGGGCGCAAGCGGAAGCTGTCCAAGGCCGGATAAAAAAGGGGGAGCCTAAGCTCCCCCAAATAGGAAACGCAGGTTAGCGTTTAGAACTTGTAACGCAGGTTCACATAGTACTGCCGGCCGCTGACGTCCAGCTTCTGCTGCTCTTCTTCGCTGTAGCGATACTGAGCGCGCTTGGCGTTGGTCAGGTTGTTGGCGGTGAATGCCAGCTCGATGTTCTTCGTCACATAGTAGTTCAGCGAGAACGCGAGCGTGGTGACAGCAGCGGCGTATGTCGGCGCAGTCGGCATCGCGACGCCGTTGATCACCGACAGACCCTGGCTGTTGGCAGTCGGCGAAGGTGCGGTGGTGCTGTTGACGTACTCGCCGCGATAGTTCGCGACCAGACGGGTCGACAGCTTGTCGTTCTCGAAGTACAGGCCCAGATTGCCTGCCCATTCCGAGGCGCCTACCATTGGACGACCGTCGTCGACCTTGGTCTTGGCACGGCTGACGTTCGAGGTAAAGCCGAAACCGGTGTCGCCGATCGGCTGCTCGTATTGCAGTTCGATGCCGTTGATCTTCGCGCCCTGCTGCGAAGCGGTGTTGATGGCGAAGGTCTTGACCGTCTGGTCACGCGGGTCGAGCAGGTCCACAGTCGCGGTGCCGGTGGCGCCCGTCTTCACATAGCCATCGATCTTAGAATGGAACACGCTCACGGCGACGATCGAACGCGGCGCGAAGTACCAGGAGTACGACAGGTCCAGGTTATCCGACGTCAGCGGACGCATGTCCGGGTTCGGCCCCGTCACACGGCAGCCGTTGGCGTCGCATCCGGGAGTGCCGAAGCCACTGCCGAGGATGTTGTAGTTCTGGCGTCCGATGGTGCGGCTGGCGCCGACGCGCACGATGTTGTCCTTGTCCACTTCATAACGGACGTTCACACTCGGCAGCCAGTTATTGAAGGTGCGCTTGAGCGGCGTCTTGTAGTAAATGATGCCCGCCTTCGGGTTGAAAGGCATGCCGTCAAAATACGCGGTAGCATCACCGGCCGTCGTGATCGCGCCCGGATAAGCCGCACAGGTCGTCGCTGGCTTGCCCGGTTCGGTGCGATCGCATGCCCCGGCCGGGATCGGCGTCGCGATCTGGGCGTCGGTCTGGGTGCGCGCGTAACGCAGGCCAACGAGCGCAGACCACTGCTGGCCTTCCAGGTTCGCCATCAAGTAGGCGGCGCTCTGGCGCTCCTTCATGTCGATCTCTGAATTGACGCGGCGTTCCCACTCGGCGCTGGTGACCTTGGTGTTTGCCGCAATGTACTCCTTGGTGGCATCGCGCGTGTAGGTGAAACCGCTGTTGTCCCACCAGCCGCCGTCAAGGCCCGACCCGAAATCACCAGGATACGGCGCCCACCCCGTGGTCGGAGTCGGCGTATTCGAGGTGACCTTGCCGGTGACCGCATCGACAGCGATGCCGCTCCGGAACGCCGGGCCACGGCGGCCGCTCGTGCGCTCGTGGTCGGCGAAGCGAACGCCGCTTTCGAGGGATTTCAGGATGCCGCGATCGACCTGGTATTCGGCGTCCAGCTGGGCGCTCCATTCCTTGTCCACGGTGCGCACGCCCGATGCAGCGCGGTCGACGATGGTATAGCCGCTTCCGTCGGCGTTCAAGCCGGGCTGGTTGCTGCCGGCGCCGTGGTACTTGACGTAAGGCGCGTCGTGCAGGCCGCCGAGTGCGTATGAAATACCGGTACCGTAGCGGGCCAGGGTCAAGCCCTGATCGAGCTTGGTCGAGCCGACGCCGCGGGTAGTCGACAGCAGGGTTTTAAGGGTCAGGTCGTCGTTGACACGGTACTTGGCGTCCAGGTCGAGGAAAGCCGAGGTGGCCTTGGCGCCGTCGCGGAAGAAGCCTTCAGAGTTGCCGACGTACTGCGGGGTGGTCCCGTCAGGGAACACGATGTCGGCCGCCTTCAGCACCTTCAACTGGTGGCCGTAGACCGTGGTTTCATTCACGATGACCGGGTTGCGGATCTGTGCGTAGACACGCTGGCCGTTCGAGTTGGTATTCGCCGCGGCTGCAGTGGTCGCGCCCAGTGGCGCGTTCTTACCGAGCAGCATGGAGTAGATCGCGCTCGACGTCAGGCGGCCATGATTGTTCGCCTCCATCTCGGAGTGAAAGCCGGTGACGACCACGTCGAGGTCGCGGTTCGGTTTGAACTGCAAGGACAGCATGCCACCCTGACGGTCACGTACGGACTCGACGAATTCCGAACTCATCGAGCCCGGCAAACGCACGCCGTTCAGATCGGAAGCCTTGTAGCCGGTGCCGGCAAGGGAGGCGTCGGTGATGCCCAGCATGGTCGAGGTGTTGATCACGTCCCAGCCGCTATTGGTGCCATAGGCGAAGCGCGAGACGGAGTCGCGGCGCATGAAGCGCTTTTCCTTGAACAGCGAAGCCAGGATGCCGAAGGTGCCGGCCTCGTTCTTCCAGGTAACCGATCCGTTCATGTCCGGCGCCCAGCGGCCCGGCAGGTCGGCGTAGGCAGCGCCGACGCTGATCACGCCCGACACCTTTTCCTTGGCCGACAGGGGCCGGCGCGTGGAAACATTGATGGTGCCGGCCAGCCCGCCGTCGACGATATTGGCCTGCGAGGTCTTGTAGACCACGGCCTGCTGCAGCACGTGCGAAGGCATCAGCGACAGACTGGTTGAGCGCGAGCTCGAGGCCTGGTCGGCGACGTACCAGTCGCCGCCACTCACGGTGTGGCCGTTGAAGATGATCAGGGACATGTCCGGGTTGGTGCCGCGCATCGAAACCTTCTCGGCCTCGTCGTAGTCGGTGCGCACCGCAACGCCTGCCAGACGCTGAAGGGAGTCGGCCAGGTTCTTGTCCGGCATCTTGCCGACATCCTCGGCGGTGATGACCTCGACGTTCGCCGACGCGTCCTTCTTGACCGACAGCGAGCGTGCGAGAGAGCCACGGATACCGGTCACCTGCACTGTCTGGACCGCGTCGCCACGCCCCTGGGTGTCAGCCTGGTTCTGCCCTGCGGCCGGAAGGGCCGCGAGGCTCAGCACTGCCATCGACACCGCTGCTGCGAGCGGCTTCTGCTTGAACATGTTTGTCTCTCCTGTGTTTATAGCTATCGGTCTGCAAGGCAGGCGTCATCGCTGCCATTGCCGGAGTATTGATGAACTACCGCCTTGATGAATAATCACTTGTTTTATCTGCCATATAACTTGGCGGAATGTGTATATACAAAGTGCTCCGCACGGCTGCATTTCCGGTTATGGTTGTGCGATAAAAATTCATTATCCCGGCCCTCCCAGCGCGATTAGCGTTGGTAGATCACAACATTTTTCGATGACACCCATGCGCCTCGCCTGCCTGCTGCTTGCCGGCGCCGCCCTCGCCGGCTGCGCCTCCGCTCCGCCCAAGCTTCCCGCGACCCCGCCGCCGGACACGCCCCTGGCCGAAGTCCTGCAAAAGTCGCTTTACCAGATGACGCCGCGCGAAGCGGGCCGCTATATCGCCCACATGCAGGCCTCCGAACCGGACCTGCGCAAGCGCATCGCCGCGATCGGCCGCAAGAACCTGGGCCAGCCCTACTCCCTGCACCTGCTGGGCGAGTTCCCCTACGAGATCCACGACGAACTGCCGCTGTTCAGCCTGAAGGAAAGCGATTGCGTGGTGTTCGCCGAGCACACCTATGCGATGGCGCTGTCGAAGTCCTGGGAAGAGTTCTTCTGGATGCTGCAGCGGATCCGCTACCGCGACGGCGTGATCGGCGTGGCCACCCGCAACCACTACACGGAGATGGACTGGAACGTGGCCAACCGCTGGCTGGTGCAGGACATCAGCGCCGACCTGGCCGGCCCTTCGGGACCGTCGTACCAGATGACGGTGGACCGCGCGAAGTTCCTGCGCACCCGCCACCACACGGTGGCCGACATCCCGGTCGAGAGCAGCCGCCAGGCCTATGTCCCGAAGGAGGGGGTGGCGGCGATCGCCTCGCAACTGCGCGAGGGCGACTTCGTCAACGTGATTTCGACCCGCGACGGCGAGTACTGGGCCTCGCACGTCGGCCTCGTGGTGCTGGGACCGAACGGCGAGCGCCACTTCCTGCATTCGCAGGAGCCGAAGGTGCGCGAAGAGACCTTCGCGTCCTTCATCGCGCGCGCCGCGGAGCGCGAGGCGCGCAACGCGCGCGAGGGCAAGCGCGGCCAGGTGCTGGCCGGCTTCAAGTTCCTGCGCCTGAACGACGCGATCGTGGTGCCGCCGATGGCGCCGCAGCCGCGTCCCGGCCGCCCGGCCGGCGCCTGAAACGGGCGGCGGCCGCCGGCATCCGGCGCCGCCTCCGTCTTCGCCTGTCACGCCGGCGCCTCGCGCGCCCAATGCGGCGCGGGCGCCTCCGCCGGCCTTCCCCCGAAACCTTCCCGCCCCCTGCGCAGAGCCGCCCGGCCCGCGCCGCCGCGTGCCCTGCGCTTCCCTCTCCCACTCGCCTCCCCCGTCCGCCCACGCACGGCGCCATTCTCATCAATTAAATAATCTATGGAAATGAATTGGGCGATTTATTTCCCAGTTTCATTTCCTATATTTAATTTTGGCTGTTTTCGTTTTAATTCACTTTCCGCCGTTGAGTCAGGTCAAACACCCCTCGTTGTGGTCGCAAGATAATAAATTTACAAAACATACGAACTGCAAATGAGCTTAATCGGAAGAATGAAATTCCGAGCCATTTATTATTTGTTTAGCGCCCCTATTCCGCATACCAGGCCAGCGCCGAATCACCCTTCCTTAACCAGCAGCGGATCGCCATGTCGACATTCAGCTCCGATCTTATCAGCCAGCTTCGTGCACGAATGGTGTCGATGAATCGCACCAGCAAAATCGCCCTGATGGTCGTGGCGGACCTGCTGGCGCTCCCGGTCTGTTTTTTGATCGCCATGATATTGCGCGGGGGCGATTTACAACTCGCAAGGAATTACGGGCCGGCTTCTTATGTATTGGTGGCCGTGGTCACGATTGCCGCATTCTCGATGTCCGACCTGTATCGGGCTGTCATTCGCTTTATCGACCAGCGGCTCCTGAGTTTTACCGGCGCCGCATTGGCATTCGCCATATTATGCGTGTATGTCGTATTAATCATCATGAACGAACCGCGCTTCCCGCGCAGCGCATTGGCGATTTACTGGTTCGTCGTCTTTTCCTATGTCGTGATTTCCCGTATCGGCTTGCGGAACCTGCTGCGCGGCCATGCCGGCCAGCGCGCCGGCGCGTCCGACGCGGTTGCCGTCTATGGCGCCGGCGAGGCCGGAGCGCGCCTGGTGCAGGCCATGCGCCACAGCGACGAATACCGCCCGGTCTGCATCTTCGACGACAAGCGCGCCATGGGCGACCGCACCATCGCCGGCCTGCGGGTCTTCAACACCGCGCGCCTGGCCGAACTGGTCGCCAGCCAGGGCATCCGCACCATCGTGATAGCCCTGCCCTCGGCGCCGCCGGAGCGCCTGCGCGACATCATGCAGCGCCTCGGCCAGGCCGGGGTCCCGGTCAAGATCCTCAGCCGCCTGGTCGACCTGGCCGACGACCGCCCGCCGGCGCGCGGCTCGATCCGCGAACTGAAGTTCGAAGACCTGCTGGGGCGCCCGCCGGTGCCGCCGCGGCTCGACCTGTTCGCCCGCTGCGTGCGCGGGAAAAGCGTGCTGGTGACCGGCGCCGGCGGATCCATCGGCAGCGAGCTGTGCCGCCAGATCGTCACCCTGACCCCGAGCGAGCTGCACCTGCTCGACCACTCCGAGTACGCGCTCTACACGGTGCGCCAGGAGCTGAGCACGCGCTTCCCCTCCCTGCCCATCCATGCCCACCTGGGATCGGTCTGCAACAACGACCTGGTCGAGCGCATCCTGCGCGAGGGCAAGGTCGCCACCATCTACCACGCCGCCGCCTACAAGCACGTGCCCCTGGTGGAATCCAATATCGTCGAAGGCCTGCGCAACAACGTGGTCGGCGCCCAGGTCGTGGCCAGCGCCGCGGCCAGGCACAAGGTGGAAACCTGCGTCCTGATCTCCAGCGACAAGGCGGTGCGCCCGACCAACATCATGGGAGCCAGCAAGCGCATCGCCGAGCTGATCTTCCAGGCCGCCGCCGTGCGCCATGGCGCCCACACGACCTTCTGCATGGTCCGCTTCGGCAACGTGCTGGGCTCCTCCGGCTCGGTGATACCCCTGTTCCAGCGCCAGATCGCGCGCGGCGGCCCGGTCACCATCACCCACCCGGACGTATCGCGCTACTTTATGCTGATCCCCGAGGCGGCGCAGCTCGTGATCCAGGCCGGCGCCATGGCCAAGGGCGGCGACGTCTTTGTGCTCGACATGGGCGAGCCGGTGAAGATCGTCGACCTGGCCCGCACCATGATCGCCATGTCGGGCCTCACCGAACGCACCCCGCAGAACCCGCGCGGCGACATCGAGATCCAGTTCGTCGGCCTGTTCGCGGGCGAGAAGCTGCACGAGGAACTGCTCACCGACGGCACCGTCTTCCCCAGCGAGCACCCGCGCATCATGCGCATGAAGGAAAGCGCGCTGCGCCCGAGCGTGCTGGAGACCTGCATCACCTGCCTGATGATGGCTTGCGAAACCCATGAGCGGGGCACGATCGAGTCGATGGTCAAGGCCATCGTCGCCGAGTACGTGCCGCACGCCCCCGCGAGCGCGCCGCCGCTGGTGGCCGACGCCCCGCGCCCGAGCCTGATCAAGCGTTTCGTGCCCTTCCGCATCTAGTCCTGCCCCTACCGCACCCACCGCACACCACCGACGAGGAAACACATGCGCGACGAGAACACTTCCCCTCACCTGGAGCAGCTGCTCGACAAGCTGCAGGACCGCAGCGCCGTCATCGGCATTGTCGGCCTCGGCTACGTCGGGCTGCCGCTGACGCTCTGCTACGCGGCGCAAGGCTTCAAGGTACTCGGCATCGACATCGACCTGGACAAGGTCGACCGCCTGAACCGCGGGGAAAGCTACATCCGCCACATCGACGCCCAATCCGTCGGACGGGCGCGCGAGCGCGGCTTCGAGGCCACCGCCGACTTCACCCGTGCCGGCGAGGCCGACGCCCTGATCATCTGCGTGCCGACTCCCCTGAACGCCTACCGCGAACCGGATCTTTCCTACGTGCTCGGCACGGTCGGCGCCCTGCTGCCCTATGTGCGCGAAGGCCAGGTGATCTCGCTCGAAAGCACCACCTACCCCGGCACCACCGAGGAAGAGCTGCGCCCGCGCCTGGAATCGCGCGGCTTCACCGTCGGCAGCGACCTCTTCCTGCTCTTCTCGCCCGAGCGCGAAGACCCGGGCAACCCGCATTTCCAGACCCGCACCATCCCGAAAGTGGTGGGCGGCTCGACCCCGGCCTGCCTCGACGCCGGCCTGGCCCTGTACCGCGCCGCGGTCGATCGCGTGGTGCCGGTGAGCTCTACCCGCGCCGCCGAGCTGACCAAGCTGCTCGAGAACATCCACCGCGCGGTCAACATCGGCCTGGTCAACGAGATGAAGGTGATCGCCGACCGCATGGACATCGACATCCATGAGGTCATCCGCGCCGCCGCCACCAAGCCCTTCGGCTTCACGCCCTACTACCCCGGCCCCGGCCTGGGCGGGCACTGCATCCCGATCGATCCCTTCTACCTCACCTGGAAGGCGCGCGAATACGGCCTGCACACCCGCTTCATCGAGCTGGCCGGCGAGATCAACAGCGACATGCCGCACTGGGTCATCGGCAAGGTGGCCGATGCCCTCAACGAACGCGGGCGCTCGATCATGGGCAGCCGGGTGCTGGTGCTGGGCATCGCCTACAAGAAGGACGTCGAAGACATGCGCGAGTCGCCCTCGGTGGCGCTGATGGAGATCCTGCGCCGCAAGGGCGCCAGCGTCGACTACTCGGACCCGCACGTGCCAAGCTTCCCGCGCATGCGCGAGCACCGCTTCGAGCTCTCCAGCGTGGCATTGACCCCGAACGCCATCGCGTCCTACGACGTGGTGCTGGTGGCCACCGCCCACAGCGCCTTCGACTACGAGCTGGTGCGCCAGTACGCCAACCTGATCGTCGACACCCGCGGCGTGTACACGGAACGCCTGCCACACGTCGTCAAGGCCTGAACCAGCACAAACAACGCGTAACGAACAGAGCGAATTCGCCAGCCCGGAGAACACGATGCGTTCCTACCCCCCTGCCATCCTCGACCGCAAGATCCGCTTCGCCCTCGTCGGCTGCGGCCGTATTGCGAAGAACCACATGAATGCCATCCGCGAACACCACGACCGCTGCGAGCTGGTCGGCGTCTGCGACGTCAACCCGCGCGCCCTCGAGGAAGCGTCCGGCAGTACCGGCACGCGCGCCTGGCACAGCCTGGACCGCATGCTGGCCGAGTGCGAGGCCGACGCCTTCGTGCTCGCCACGCCCTCGGGCCTGCACCCGCAGCAGGCGATCCAGGTGGCGCGCGCCGGACGCCACGTGATCACCGAGAAACCGATGGCGACGCGCTGGGAGGACGGCAAGGCGATGGTGACGGCGGCCGACGAGGCCGGGGTGCGCCTGTTCGTGGTCAAGCAGAACCGCCGCAACGCGACCCTGCAGCTGCTCAAGAGCGCGGTCGAGAAGAAGCGCTTCGGCCGCATCTACATGGTCAACCTGAACGTGTTCTGGACCCGGCCCGACGAGTACTACAACAGCGCCAGGTGGCGCGGCACCTGGGAATTCGACGGCGGCGCCTTCATGAACCAGGCCAGCCACTACGTCGACCTGATCGACTGGATCGTCGGCCCGGTCGAGAGCCTGCAGGCCTACACGGCCACGCTGGCGCGCGACATCGAGGTCGAGGACACCGGCGTCATCAGCCTGCGCTGGCGCAATGGGGCGCTCGGCTCCATGAACGTCACCATGCTCACGTATCCGCGCAACCTGGAAGGCTCGATCACCATCCTCGGCGAGCACGGCACGGTGCGCATCGGCGGGGTCGCCGTCAACGAGGTGCAGCAATGGGAGTTCGCCACGCCCGACCCGGACGACGAGCGGGTCAAGGAAGCGAGCTACCAGACCACCTCGGTCTACGGCTTCGGCCATCCGCTCTACTACGACAACGTCATCAAGGTCCTGCGCGGCGAGGCCGAACCCGAGACGGATGGGCGCGAAGGCCTGAAGTCGCTGGAAGTGCTGGTGGCGGCCTACCGCTCCGCCCGCGACGGCAAGCGCATCGCCCTGCCGCTGGAGTACTGATCCATGGGCGACAACATCCATCCCAGTGCCATCGTGGACGACGGCGCCGTGCTCGGCGAAGGCAGCCGCGTCTGGCACTTCGCCCACGTGTGCGGCGGGGCCCGCATCGGCGCCCACTGCTCGCTCGGCCAGAACGTTTACGTGGGCAATGACGTACTGATCGGGAACGGCGTCAAGGTCCAGAACAACGTTTCGATCTACGACGCCGTCACCCTGGAAGACGATGTCTTCTGCGGCCCGAGCATGGTGTTCACCAACGTCTACAACCCGCGCGCGGCGGTGGTGAAGAAGCACGAGTACCGGCGCACCCTGGTGCGGCGCGGCGCCAGCATCGGCGCCAACGCCACCATCGTCTGCGGCGTGAGCATCGGCGAATACGCGTTCGTCGCCGCCGGCGCCGTGGTCAACCGCGACGTGCCGCCCTATGCCCTGGTGGCCGGGGTGCCGGCCCGCCAGATCGGCTGGATCAGCCGCTACGGCGAACGCCTGGCGCTGCCCCTCGAGGGCGAGGGCGAGGCGCGCTGCCCGCACACCGGCGAAACCTACGTCCTGCGCGGCGGCGCCTGCGCCCCGCGCGCGCCGCAGGCCCACGGCAGGGAACACGACGACCCAGCAGTGCGTGCGCACCCACAGGAAACCGCGCAGGCGCGCGCAGCCCACTCCGATCAAGGATAAACCATGCAATTCATCGACCTCAAATCCCAGTACCAGGCTTCGCGCGATCTGATCAACAACCGCATCCAGGCCGTACTCGACCACGGCCAGTACATCATGGGCCCCGAGGTGGCCGAACTGGAGCAGCGCCTGGCCGACTACACCGGTGCGCGCCACTGCATCACCGTGTCCTCGGGCACCGAGGCGCTGGTGATCGCCCTGATGGCGCTTGGTGTCGGGCCCGGACACGAGGTCATCACCACGCCCTTCTCCTTCATCGCCACCGCCGAGGCGGTCGTGCTGGTCGGGGCCACCCCCGTCTTCGTCGACGTCGAGCCGGGCACCGGCAATATCGACCCGCAGCTCATCGAGGCGCGCGTCACGCCGGCGACCCGGGCCATCATCCCGGTCTCGCTCTACGGCCAACCGGCCGACATGCACGCCATCAACCTGGTCGCCCGGCGCCACGGCCTGGCCGTCATCGAAGACGGCGCCCAGAGCTTCGGCGCCACCTACCGCGGCCTGCAGAGCGGCAACCTGTCGACCATCGGCTGCACCAGCTTCTTCCCCAGCAAGCCGCTGGGCTGCTACGGCGACGGCGGCGCCCTGTTCACCAGCGACGACGCCCTCGCCACCGCGATGCGCGAGATCCGCGTCCACGGCCAGTCGCGCCGCTACGTGCACACGCGCCTGGGCGTGGGCGGGCGCATGGACACCCTGCAATGCGCCATCGTGCTGGCCAAATTGGAACGCTTCGCCTGGGAAATCGAGCAGCGCCGCCGTGTGGCCGCCGCCTATGACGTGATGCTGCAGCCCCACGTCCCCGTCGTCGCCTGCCAGCCCGACCGCACCAGCGTCTACGCCCAGTACACCGTGCTGATGGACGATCGCGAACGCGTGCGCGAAGCCCTGGAGGCCGCCGGCATCCCGACCGCCGTCCACTACCCGGTGCCGATCCACCGCCAGCCCGCCTACGCCCACCTGGCGGCCGGCGAGCACTACCCGGTTTCCGAAGACCTGGCCGCGCGGGTGCTGAGCCTGCCCCTGAGCCCCTACCTGGCGGCATCGGACGTCCACCGGGTCGCCCACGCGCTGCTGGGGGCGACCGGCGTCGCGCCGGCCGGCCAGGTCGAGACGGCGGAAGAGCTGGGCTAGGGACGATCGGCGAGCTCGGGTGCCGCGTGCTGCTTGCTGCACGCCGTCCGCCGCACCTCGCTGCGTGCCGGCTACGGCGATGAGTTGCGCGCGAGCGGCCACCAGCGACAAGCCGCAAGCCGCCTTGCCGGACCAGGGACGCGGGCCGGGTGCGCCGCCCGACGGCGCCGCCGCTGCCTGCGGCGCTCCCGGGCACGCCCCCGCATCCTGTCGCGTTGTACCGACCGCGCCCGCGGAAAGCGGCTGCAGCGGTTCCACTGAAGGCTAACGTCATGCGCAAGATCGTTCACCTCACCTCGGCCCACCCTCGTCACGACACCCGCATCTTCATCAAGCAGTGCCGCACGCTGGCGGCGCACGGCTACGACGTCACCCTCGTCGTGGCCGACGACCAGGGCGACGAACGCCGCGAGGGCGTGACCATCACCGACGTCGGCCGCTTGCCGGGCATGGTCAAGCGCATCTTCACGACCACGCGCCGGGTACGCGACAGGGCGCTCAGCCTGGACGCCGACATCTACCAGTTGCACGACCCGGAACTGCTGCCCGTGGGCCTGGCGCTCAAGCGCCGCGGCAAGCAGGTCATCTTCGACTCGCACGAGGACGTGCCGCGGCAACTGCTGGGCAAGCCCTACCTCGGCCCCATCAGCAGCCGGATCCTGTCGCTCGTCTTCGCGCTGGCCGAGCGCTATGCCTGCTCGCGCTTCGATGGCGTCATCGCGGCCACGCCCTTCATCCGCGACAAATTCCTCAAGTTCAAGCCGGGCACCGTGGATGTCAATAACTTCCCGCTCGTGGGCGAACTGGAGAATGCAGTGCCCTGGTCGCACAAGCGGGAAGAGGTCTGCTATGTCGGCGGCATCGGCGCGATCCGCGGCATCCGTGAACTGGTGGCCGCGGGCGGCCGGCTGCGTTCGGGGGCGCGCATCAACCTGGTCGGCAAGTTCTCGGAGCCCGCGGTCGAAGCCGAGGTCAAGGCCGATGCCGGATGGCAGCGCGTGAACGAGCTCGGCTTCCTCGACCGCGAGGGGGTACGCGCGGTGATGGAACGGTCGCTGGCGGGCATCGTCACCTTCCACCGGCTGCCGAACCACGTCGACTCGCACCCGACCAAGATGTTCGAATACATGTCGGCCGGGATCCCGGTGATCGCCTCGGACTTTCCGTTGTGGCGCGACATCATCGAAGGCAATGGCTGCGGCATCTGTGTCGACCCGGCGGATCCCGGAGCGATCGCGGCCGCGATCGACCACCTCGTCGCCCATCCCGAGCAGGCCAGGGAGATGGGCGAGAACGGCCGCCGGGCGGTGCTCAAGGAATACAACTGGACGGTCCAGGCACGCAAATTAACCGATTTTTATGGAGCGCTATCCCATGTCAGGCACGCTGTCGCACATGTTTGATCTTGCAATCGATATTGCAAAGCTCCCGGTCGCCAGTCTCGAGTTCCGCCTGGCCATGAATCCCGACGAGGTCCGGCGCCAGCACGCGCATTTCACCAAGCCCCATCCGAAATACCGTATCTTCCAGAACAAATCGCTGGGCGCGGCCCTGATCGACCTGCGGCGCTATGACAGCCCCGACGATTATATGCGCAGCATCAAGGGGCGCAACTCGGCAGAACATCATGCTAGGAAAGCGCGCTCCCGCGGCTACGTCGTCACCGAGATCGACCGCAACGATTACGTCGACGAACTGCATGCGATCAATACCTCGCTCGAATCCCGACAGGGCCGCCCCATGGATGGCATTTACCAGGTCAAGGAAACGCAGTACGCGCGCGAGAAGAACTACAAGTATTTCGGCGTCTTCAACTCCGCCGGCAAACTGACGGCATATAGCAATCTCGGCTCCTATGGAAATTTCGCGGCATTCGAGCGCCTGCTGGGCCTGCGCAACAACGATGGCGCGATGCACCTCATGCTGACCGAGATCGTCTGCCAGCTGATCGCAGCCCGCACTCACGACTATCTGATGTACGACACCTATTTCGGCGCCAGCTCCGGGCTGCAGACCTTCAAGAAGATGATCGGTTTCGAACCCTATCGCGTCAAGTACTCACTCCAATGAAAGCGTTCCTGCAGCGGCTCTACAGTGACTACGGCATGCCCTCGCGGCTGCGCACGTACGAACAACTGGTGCGGGCCGCCCATGGCGCCGGCTTCGTCCAGACCTCGGTCCGTGACTTCTTCGACCGGGCCCGGGCCGGGCAGCTTGCAGGAATCAAGTTCATCGTGCACCGCCACGACATCGACACCGACCTGCGCACCACCAGGAAGCTGTTTGAGATCGAAAAGAAGCATGGCATCCGCTCCAGCTACTACTTTCGCCTGTCGACACTCGACTTCGGCCTGATGCGGGACATCGAAGCCTATGGCAGCGAAGCGAGCTACCACTACGAGGAGCTGGCCGCCTTCGCAAAGAAGCACAAGCTCAAGGATCCCGCGCTGGTCCGGCAGCGCCTGCCGGAGATCCGGGCAGTGTTCCGCGAGAATTTCGCCTGGTTCGAAAGGCAGCTGGGCAGGAAGATCCGGACCGTCGCCAGCCACGGCGACTTCGCGAACCGCCGCCTGAAGCTCAATAACGCGGAAATCCTCGCCGACCAGGGCCTGCGCCGGGAATGCGGCATCGAATGCGAAGCCTATGACGCTGCCTTGCTCGAGCACATCGAGCTGTACATCGCGGATCGCCCACCCCCGCAATACTACTGCCCGGCCTCGCCCTTCGACATGCTCGACAAGCACGAACGGATCTGCCTGGTCACCCACCCGCGCCAGGTTGAAACGAACTGGGCGGAGAACACCAAGGACAACCTGTACCGCTTCTACGAAGCGGTGACCTGGTGAACCTCATCGCGCCAATCCCTCCCCTCGCCCGGCAACCGGAGCTCCCATGACATCGACCCCGTCCTTGAAGAAAATCGTCACCGTGATCGGCGCCCGTCCGCAGTTCATCAAGGCCAGCGCCGTCTCGGCCCGCCTGCGCGCCTCGGAACGCCTGCGCGAAGTGCTCGTCCATACGGGACAGCACTTCGACGCCAATATGTCCGACGTCTTCTTC